>Ga0314772_1000507_pt1 | contig 20799 bp, 14 predicted proteins | sample MetaGCBIW2018_FD_204520 | JGI IMG/M metagenome (GOLD analysis project Ga0314772, IMG submission 204520) | Cryopeg brine microbial communities from Beaufort Sea near Barrow, Alaska, United States - CBIW 2018 | ecosystem: Environmental > Aquatic > Marine > Coastal | place: USA: Alaska | collected... | reverse complement strand
AAGGCACGGCCTGGTGCAGCGTCGTCGCGCAACACATTGCGGCCAAAGAAGGTTGAGGTGTAATCCATATTCAACAAGCCCAGCAGCGTGGGCGCCAGATCAATCTGGCTGGCCAACATACTCATCTCAGCCTGGCCGATCAGACCCGGCGCGTAGATGAACAACGGGATCTGATAGCTGCTAACCGGCAGGTCTTCCTTGCCCGCGCTGCCCGCCGTATGGTCGGCCACAAAAACGAACATCGTATTATCAAACCAAGGCTTTTGTTTTGCTGCACGGAGGAACTCACCAATAGCGTAATCGGTGTATTTCACCGCACCTTCGCGGCCGCTGCCGGAGGCTATGTCGATGCGTCCTTCCGGGTAGCTGTAAGGACGATGATTGGACGTTGTCATCAACTGCAGAAAGAAGGCGCTATTCCTGGCGAAATCAGCATCAGCCACTTTCAGCGCCTGCTGGTAAAGATCTTCATCGCTCATACCCCAGGCATTGGTGAAGGAAACCTCTTCATCAGGCACACTGCCCTGGTCGACGATGCGATAACCATTACCCTCAAAAAAGGCATTCATATTGTCGAAGTAGCCACGCCCGCCGTACATGAAAACACTGTCGTAACCTTGCGCGGTAAACTGCTGACCCAGACTGGCGAAACCGCTTTCGCGGCCTACGCGCTTGACGATGGAGCGGCCAGGAGTCGGTGGTATCGACAGGGTAATGGCTTCCAGCCCACGGGTGGTGCGGGTCCCGGTGGCGTACAGATTGCTGAAGTACAGACTCTGCTGACGCAGCGCGTCAAGCTCGGGGCTGAGGCCCCGGGTATCACCTTCGCTGCCCAGGTATTTGGCACTCAAACTTTCGATAGTGACCAATATCACATTCATCCGCTTGGGTTGTCCGGGGTTGTCGATCTGACGACGGATGCTCAGGGGATCGCTGTCAATAAAAGTGGCATTAGGCTCGCGTACTTCCTCACGCATACGCTCAGCGACCTGATTTAAGGGCAGCAGCGGGTAAAACTGCTCATAATCCAGTTGGTTGTTACGGAAAGCGGCAAAAAACTGATACGGCCCATTCGCCGAAAGTTCGTGCTGATAGGCATTACCACCGGCATCGCGCGGGAAATCCTGACCCACGACGCTGACACCCAGCCCGATCAACAAGGCCCAACTTCCAAAGACCATACTGCGTTGGCGCCACGACAGCACGGGAGCCGATACAACGCCGCGCATAGTGCCGCGCAGCGCCAGCGTGATGACAACAGCAATCAGCGCCAGAGCGGCAAGCAGCGGGTAGATCGGGTAGGATTCGAGAATATTGTTGAGCACTTCATCGGAGTAAACCAGATAGTCCACTGCAATGAAATTGAAGCGCACGCTGAACTCATCCCAGAACAACCATTCCGCTACCGCCGTAAATAGCATGATGAAGATGCTAAGAGTCAGCACCATCTGCAGCAACCGTTGATTCCAGCGGCTTTGCCACACACGTTCAGGGCACAGCAGCAGGTAAAGCCCCAAGGGCGCCAAGGCATATAGCAGGAAGACCAGATCATAGACCAGACCTTCGCCGAAGAGGGCCAGGCTACTGCCAAGACCAAGCTGCGCTTCATTCAAATGAGTAGACAGCAACAGGCTGCGAGTCAGGATGAAAAGTGCCAGCCAAACAAAAGAGATCACGGCGAGAAAACGCGTTTGCGCAAACTTTAAAGGGTGCATTATAGGATCCATATTGATGAGACTGCCGCAAGTGTGGCCATACTGCTGTCAGCAGTTCGTCAATACGCTGTGAAAAAAATGTTAATTATCCCGTCCCGATAGCTGAGGAAGCTGGATGCGTATTCTGGTGATTGAAGATAACCGCGATATTCTCGCAAACGTGCTGGATTATCTGCAGATCAAGGGCTATACCGTTGATTGCGCGCAGGACGGGATCACCGGCCTACACTTGGCCGTCAGCGAGCATTACGATCTGATCGTTCTGGATATCATGCTTCCGGGTATGGATGGCTACCAGTTGTGCCAACGCCTGCGCGAAGACGCCCAGCGCGACACACCCATCATCATGTTGACCGCGCGCGACCAGCTGGAGGACCGGCTTAAGGGTCTGAGCAGCGGCGCCGATGATTACCTGGTCAAACCCTTTGCCCTGTCCGAACTGGTCGCACGCATCGAGGCTATTCTGCGCCGCAGCCAGGGTGGCTCAAGACACAAGCTGCAGGTAGCGGACCTCAGCTACGACCTCGACACCCTGCAGGTCAGCCGCCAAGACAAGCATATCAAGGTCAACCCAGTGGGACTCAAGCTACTGGAGCTATTGATGCGTAAAAGTCCTGCGGTGGTACGCCGCGCGGTTCTGGAAGAAGCCCTGTGGGGCGAAGAGCTACCGGACAGCGACAGCCTGCGCAGCCATGTTCACCAGTTACGTCAGGTGATCGACAAACCCTTCACCCAGCCGCTGCTGCATAACGTGCACGGGCTGGGCTACTGTCTTGCCGAGCGACACAATGAAGACTAAACAGCCTCTCGTTCGCCGAATCGGCATTGCATTTACCCTGATGACGCTGCTGGTCAGCGGCGGCTTTTCCCTCGGCATTGTGGCGATTGTGCACTTTCTCGAAGAGCATCTGATCTCACAGGAAATGAGCGAAGAACTGGATAGCATTCTGGATAATGATCTGGCGCGAGGGCTGCCACCCCGGCTGAATATCAAGACCCGATTATTTGCATCTCACCTGCCAGGGTATGAAATCCCCAAGAGTTTTATCGGCCTGGATGAAGGTTTTACTGAGGTTGTAGCAAGTGAGACGGCGGCGCATTACGTATTCGTAAGAGAAACGGCTGAGCAGCGCTTTGTGCTGGTACAGGAGCAGGCCGAGTTTGAAGCGCGGGAGAATGGGCTCTTCGCCGCAGTCTTTGCTGGCTTTGTACTCAGCGTATTGGCTGCGTGGATATTTGGCATATCGATGGCTAACACCATCATCGCTCCACTGTCCCGTCTGGCTCAACAGGTTCGCCATCGCGATCAGCTGCTGACCATCGCGCCCAATCTTGCTCCGGACTATCCGCCCGATGAGGTGGGACATGTGGCCGCAGCCTTTGATGAGACACTGGGGCAACTGCGCAACTCGCTGGAGCGCGAACGCTTTTTCACCAGTGATGTCAGTCACGAGTTGCGTACCCCCCTGATGGTAATCGCCTCCTCAGTCGAGCTGCTGGCAGAAGGTGAACTGGGTGAGCGCGAGCGTCTTCAGGTCGAACGCATAAACCGCGCCACAGCAGAAATAAGTGATCTGGTAGAAACCTTTCTGCTGCTGGCCCGCGCCAATACGCAACCCAACCCGCTGAGCGGCAGCGCTTCACTGGAGCAGGTTGCGCGCGAGGAGTCAGAACGTTGGGGGCCGCGCTTTGCTGAACAGGGGCTGGCATTCCACATCATTGTCGAAAAAGCGAACCATGATCTGTTGCACGGTGGATTTCTCGGCACTGTGATGTCAAACCTTATGCGCAATGCCCTCCACTACACCACAGCCGGCGAAGTACGCCTGGTGCTGACCGCTAATGGCTTTCGCGTGGAGGATACCGGCCAGGGGATACCCAGCGCCCAGCAGGACAGCATGTTCAAGCCCTTCGTGCGCGGTTCACAAGCGCGTGGCGAAGGCCTGGGGCTGGGGCTCTCATTGGTAAAACGTATCTGCGCGTACCAACGTTGGCAAGTACGCATGCATTCCCTGCCTGCCGGGGGTAGCTGCTTTGAGGTGATTCTGTCTTAAAGCGTTTTCACACAATTTTTACACTCTTTTGACAAGAGCTTGACCGGCGATTCATTAGTCTGGCCTCAATACCTGATTCCGAGAGCCTCACAATGTCCAAAGATAAGCCGGTCACACTTGAATTTTCCGACAAGTACGATCAGCAGCACTCTCACCAGTATCTGCAGAAACACCAGGCGGGCATGGCACGCCGGCTGTCTAACTGGCGCGACATGCAGCTGGCACGCAATGCATTGGTGGACGCAGGCAACCCCAATCTGGTGCTCGACCTGCCCTGCGGCGCTGGCCGCTTCTGGCCCTTGCTGGCAGAAGCGCCGAATCGCGTCATTCTCGCCGCGGATAACTCCGCCGACATGCTCAAGACAGCAATGACTGGTCAGCCCGCAGATATAGTAGAGCGGGTCAAGACATTCCAGACCTCGGCATTCGATATCGACCTAGGCGATAACGCCGTCGACAGCATTTTCTGTATGCGCCTGATCCATCACGTTGCCGAACATGAGCATCGCATGGCCATGCTGCGCGAGCTGTGCCGCGTGACTCGCGATACTGTCATTATTTCGCTCTGGGTCGACGGCAACTACAAAGCCTGGAAACGCAAGCGACTTGAGGCACGCCGTGCGGCCCGAGGCAAGCCATCGGAGAACCAGAACCGCTTCCTGGTCAGCCGCGACACCATCGAAAGCGAATTTCGTGAAGCCGGCTTCACTGTTCTCAATCACCATGACTTCCTGCCCGGCTACGCCATGTGGCGCGTCTATGTGCTGCGCAAGGTACGCACATGAATACCGCGGTCGGGCAAGCAGGCGGGAAGCTGTCCAGCTTCAAGCAATCGAGCTTTGAGCGCTGGTGGCGCATGGAAGGTGAATGGGTGGAAGAGCAAAACCAGCGACGCGGCGGCGAAAGCGGCGTAAAGCTGCTGCCACCCTTGCAGCCTGGTAAACCACCGCTCTACAGCAAGCGCCAGATCGGTCATGTGTTCCGTACACTTCGCCATCCCTTTGGCTTGCCGACCGCACTGCGTGAAGAGCAGGCGTTGATCGCCTGTGAACAACTGGGCGTCACCGTGCCCAAGCGGATTTTTTGCGCAGCGCGCAAACACCACGGTCAGTGGCAAGCACTGCTGATTACCGAGGAGTTGAGCGGCTTCGTCTGCCTCGATGAGTGGTACACCGAATACGTACCCAAGCTGACAGCCAACAGTCGCAACGCCGTGCTGCGACGTCTGGCACTGATCCTGAACAGACTGCACAGCGGGCGTCGACAACACGGTTGCCTGTACAGCAAACACATCTACATCAACGTAACCTCCAAAAAACCAGAGGTCGCACTGCTGGACTTGGAAAAAAGCCGACTCAGACTCCTGCGACGCAAGGCAATGGGGCATGACCTGTCGCAGCTCCAAAGACACAGCGGTGCCATGCCGGAGGCTGACTGGCACTACCTGCTCGAGTGCTATCACAACCCATATCTGGTCGATGAGGTAAACACCGATGCGGCCTGATCCCATACCCGCGCAAGACGCATTGGCGCTTAAAAGTCACGGAGGCTTTGGTCGCGTGTTCAAGGCGACGGGTTACTCGCTGGCGGGTCTGCGCGCAGCGTTCGCCGGTGAGGCGGCTTTTCGTCAGTTGCTGGCGCTTAGCGCGGTGCTGATACCGCTGGCCTGCGTATTGGATGTCAGTGCGCTGGAGCGTGCGGTCCTGTTGCTGGTGATCTTCGTCGCGCTGATCGTCGAACTACTCAACTCCGCCATAGAAGCCGTGGTTGATCGTATTTCACTGGCAATGCACCCCCTGTCCAAGCAGGCCAAGGACATGGGTAGCGCTGCGCAGATGATCTCGCTGCTGATGATTCTGACCGTCTGGCTAGTGATATTGATCTAGCCAACGGGGCTAACTTTAGCCCCTGGATGCCCTCCAACTGAATGGAAATCTGTATATTCATGCGTGCTTCCCATAATGCGACTGAGCTGCCTCGGTCGATAGTTGGCTTGCGTGGCCAGCTGCTGTTTGTTGTCGGTTCGCTGTTCGCAATCACCCTATTGCTGACGCTCCTTAGGGCGGGCCTGCTGGCCTATAACTGGGAGCTCGCCACGGAAGCTTCTTGGCGTAACTTGAGCGAAGCTCTCTACAATGGCCTGCGTTTTGATATGCGCGTAGTCATGATTGCCGGGGCGCCGTTGATTTTAACGTTTTTAAGCGTCCGATTGATGCAGCTGCGCAGTCTTCAGTGCGTCTGGCTGGTTCTGGCCACACTGCTACTCAGCTTGCTCGGTGTTATTGAACTGAACTTTTATCGCGAATTTCATCAGCGCCTGAACGCGCTGGTGTTTCAATACCTGCAGGAAGACCCCGCAACCGTGCTGCGCATGCTCTGGTACGGCTTTCCTGTGATACGACTGCTGTTGGTACTGGCAACTGTATCGCTATTGATGTTCAGCCTGTTCCGCTGGCTTGATCATCACACCCGCGTCGCTGCAACCGCCAACACCCTACAGCTGACCCAGCGGGGCGCATTGGTCGCACGGCTGGGCGTACTGATGCTATTACTGCTCAGCGCTACCGTGCTGGCGCGCGGCACCCTACGGCAGGGCCCGCCTCTGCGGTGGGGTGACGCGTTCACAACCGACTCGATGTTCGCCAATCAGCTGGGACTAACCCCAGCGTTGACACTCTACGCCGCCGCCAAGGCGCAGTACTCCAACCACCGCGATAATGCCTGGGTCGAGCTGATGCCGGCAGAGCAGGCAACGGGCATTACTCGGCAGATGATACTGGGCGCACACGATCAGTTGGTTGAGCCCGAGCTGGCGCCAATCCGTCGCGACTATCTCCCTCCGGCAGACGCTACGTTGCCGATCCGCAACGTGGTGGTGATCTTGATGGAAAGCTTTGCCGGGTATTACACCGGAGCACTGGGCTCGTCGCTGCAGATCACCCCCGAGTTCGACAAGCTGAGCAAGCGGGGCCTGCTGTTTGACCGCTATTTCTCCAACGGAACTCATACCCATCAAGGCATGTTCGCCACCATGGCCTGCTTCCCCAATCTGCCGGCCTTCGAATACCTGATGCAGGAACCGGAAGGAGGCAATCAGTTTTCCGGCCTACCACAACTCCTCAGCGCACGAGGGTTCGATGATCTTTACGTCTATAACGGTGACTTTGCGTGGGACAACCAGCGAGGCTTTTTTGGCAATCAGGGCATGACCCGCTTTATTGGCCGTAATGATTATGTAAACCCCGTGGTGTCGGACCCGACCTGGGGCGTGTCTGATCAGGACATGTTTGATCGCGCAGTCACCGAACTGCGCCAGCTTGATCCCGAGCGCCCTTTCTATGCATTATTGCAGACACTGTCTAACCACACGCCCTACGCTCTCCCCGATACCCTGCCGGTAGCAGCCGTGACCGATCAAGGCAGTTACGCCAATGAGCATCTGAGCGCGATGCGCTATTCGGACTGGGCACTAGGTCGCTTTTTTGAACAGATCAAGGACGAGCCCTACTACGATCAAACCCTGTTTGTGATCGTCGGCGACCATGGCTTTGGTACACCTCAGCAACTAACTGAACTGGATTTGCTGCGTTTCCATGTCCCGCTATTGTTGATCGCACCGGGCATCACCGAACGCTTTGGTGAACGCAACAGCATCGTTGGCACCCAGGTGGATATAGTGCCTACCATTATGGGCCGGCTCGGCGGCAAGGTGCGGCATCAGTGCTGGGGGCGTGACCTGCTCAGTCTGTCATCGGATGATCAGGGCGTAGGTGTAATCAAGCCTTCGGGCGGCGGTCAAACCGTCGGTATGATCCGCGGCGACCAAGTGCTGATTCAGCCACGGGGTGAAGAACCCAAACTCTACAGCTATCAGCTGGGAAGCAATCCCAGGGCCACACTGCAGTCTGATGCGCCGCAATTGCAGGACTGGCAGCAGCAACTCGAAGCCTACGTGCAGACGGCAACCCAAGCCTTGATGCATGATCAGGTGGGTGTTGCATCATCCGAAAACCGAAGTGAGCTGGGCACCGATTGATAGGCGAGAACCGTTCAGCTCAGGTCCTTCAGACCCGGGCTGAGCGGTTCTCGCCTTTCACTGCGCTACCGAATCAGTGTCTCGCCAACCGCCGAGCCGCAAACCAGGCCCGCGTGTTATCCCCCAGCACTAGCATGCAGGGCGTGATGAACAGCGTCAGGATCGTGGCGATGGTCAAACCACCGGCGATAGCACTGGAAAGTTGCGTCCACCACTGGGTAGAGGGTGCGCCAAAGCCAAGGCTGGGCTCCAGCAGATTGACGTTCACGGCCAGCACCATGGGCATCAGGCCTAATACGGTGGTGATGGACGTCAGCAATACCGGGCGCAACCTCAGACAGCCTGTTTGATGGGCGGCATCGAGGGCGGAGGCACCATCGGCCCTGATCTGGTTGTAGGTATCGATCAATACGATGTTGTTGTTCACCACTATGCCAGACAGCCCGATGATGCCCATACCCACCATGACGATGCCGAAAGGCTGGCTGTTGATCAACAATCCCAGCAATACTCCAGCGGTAGAAAAAACGATAGCCGACATGATCAGCATGGCCTGATACCAGCTGTTGAACTGCACCAGCAGGATCAACAACATAAGAAAGATCGCAACCACAAAAGCCATTCCCAGGAAGCTGGCGGCCTCTTGTTGATCGGCGCCCTCGCCTGCGGTATTGATCCGCACACCCACCGGCAGATCCAGACCACTGTTGAGCAGAGAACTGAGGCGCTCACCCACCTGAGCCCCGCCAGCCAGATCGGACTTGATAGTGACCGCCCGGTTGCCATCGATACGGTTGATGACGCTGGTCTTGGGCGCGGACTCCACTGTCACAAAGTTACTGATGGGCACCTGACCCCTGGGCGTCTCTACGGTCAATCGGGTCAGCTCCTCAACAGAGCGCCAGTTCTCCGGGAAACGTACGCGGATATCCACCTCATCTCTGGCGTACTCCGGCCGGTATTTGGCCAGTAGCAAACCGTTGGTAACCATCTGTACCGCGTTACCCACGGTCAGGACGTCAGCACCGAAACGGGCAGCAGCGGCCCGATCCACTTTCACCCGCCACTCAATACCCGGCAGACTGCGATCATCTTCTATGTCTACAAAGCCACCCTGACTATTCATCTCGGCAATCAGCTGCTCTACCGCCGTATCAATGTCGTCCTGATTCGACCCGGTCACCTGCAACTCGATCGGTTTGCCCGCTGCTGGCCCTCCTTCCTGCTTGCGGAATTCCAGAATAATCCCGGGGATGTCTTCAGTCAGGGCGCGCATATCATCTAGAATAGCATTCGCCCGGCGCCGCTCATGCCAGTCAGTAAACTGAAATTGCAACGTGCCCACTACATCTGGCGGTAGTTCACTACTGGCACTCACCAGAGAGCGCGCGTAAAGCGCTTTTACTTCGGACAAACCCAGCAGCCGCTGTTCTACACGCTGCAGCAACGCATCACGTTCGTGGATGGACATATCTCCACGAGCTCTTACCAATACCTGAGCCGACTCGGGCTCAACTTCCGGGAAAAATTCCACGCCATGATTGAACCCGGCGTAAGTAATAAAGATAAAGACGATCGCCAGCAACATGCCCATGAAGGTCATACCGGGCCGGCGCAGCAGCTTAGCCAGAAGGTTTCCGTAGGCCTTGCCGGTCCGGCTGACCGTTGCCTGCGCTGAAGCAGGCGCGTGACGTTTTAGCGAGCCTAGTACCGGCAGGAATATGAGCGCCATGACCAGCGAGGCGAGCAACGCGATGATCACTGTCGCCGGTAAATAGCGCATGAATTGCCCCACCACACCAGGCCAGAACAACAGAGGGCCAAACACCACTATGGTCGTGGCGGTAGACGCAATGATGGGCCAGGCCATGCGTTCTGCCGCGTTACCCCAGGCCTGCGCGGGTTGCTGTCCTTCGGCGATATTACGATCAGCCAGCTCGCTGACCACGATAGCACCGTCCACCAGCATCCCGGCCACCAGAATCAGGGCAAAGAGCACAATGATGTTCATCGTGAAGCCGATCAGGTAGAGCACCATAATGGCAGCCAGAAAGGCACCCGGGATGGTGATCCCTACGAGCAGGGCCGAACGCACCCCCATCGTGGCGACAATCAGAATCAGCACCAGCACCACAGCAGTCAGCACGTTATTCAACAGGTCCGAGAGCATGGTCTCCACCTGCGTGGACTCATCCATGATGTAGTGCACTTCCAGACCTTCGGGGAAAAACTCGCTCGCTTGCTCGATCAACGCACGGGTCTGCTCGGTGGTGGAAATGATGTTGGCGCCAGCGCGTTTTTTGACTTCCAGCACCATGGCCGGCTGACCGTTGATCCGCGCAAAACCGAGTGGATCCTTGAAGCCCCGGCTAATAGTTGCGACGTCGGCAAAGGTGACGACGGTGTCGCCGTCCACTTTCACTGGCATATTCAGCACGTCATCCAGGTTTTCGATGACCCCGGGCACTTTGATCGACATCCGCCCTTCACCGGTATCCAGACTGCCCGCCGCCACCAGGCGGTTGTTGTTGGATACCAGGTTGAACAACTCCATGTAATCCAGTCCATAGGTTTCCAGGGCCTGGGGATCAACAACGATTTCCAGCAGGTCCTCCCGGTCTCCGCCTATTTCCACCTCAAGCACTTCCGGAATGGCTTCGATACTTTCCTGCAACTCACGTGCAATAAAGACCAGTTCGCTTTGCGACACCGGTCCGGCCAGGCCGATCGACATCACCGGAAACAGAGCGACGTTGATCTCGTTTACCGTTGGCTCATCGGCTTCACTGGGAAGCTTGCTACGGCCCGCGTCGACCTTTTCCCGTACATCGGTCAGTGCTTTGTCTGCATCAAAACCGGCGTCGAACTCAAGCATCACTGACGCATGCCCCTCACTGGACACCGACGTCATCTTCTGGATGCCTTCCAGTGATCGCAGTTCGTGCTCCATGGGTCGTACCAAGAGGCGCTCGGCATCCTCGGGACTGATGCCATCCAACGTCATGGAGACGTACATCATCGGAATGGCGACGTCGGGATTGGCTTCCTTAGGGATGGCGTTATAGGCAAATAGCCCGCCGATAAAGAGAAAAACCAGCAAGGTAATGACGGCGCGACTGCGACCTATCGCGGCGTGGATGACCGAGCTCATTCAGCCGCTCCTATTCCTGGCGAAAGCTGCAACGGAAGGGTATCGGATGAAGCATCATCTGAGATGTTTCCCGGGTTTTGCACCAGCTCCGGCTCTACCTGTTGACCCGGGTTCACGAAACCGGCGCCCTGAGTAATAATTTGTACACGCTCCGGCAGACCCTCCACTGTCGCACCGTCTTCGGCGATGGATAGAACCCGAACCGGGTAATTGATAACCTTGCCGTCCTCCCCTACCGCACGAACGCCCAGCTTTCCATCCGGCCCAAGCCGCAGCAGTGCAGGGGAAAACCGGTGCGCCATGACCGATGGCAACTGGATACGCAGGGTGGCGCTGCCCCCCGCTACGCGCCATAGATCCGGATTAGCCACTTCTACTTCAACATAAAAGCTTCGTGTTTGCGTGTCGGCTGCCAGACTGACAAACCGTACTTGACCGTCCAGCTCGCGGCCGTCGAGCAGCTGCAGTTTGACCGGCTGACCCTGGGCCAATCGACCCACATCCTGCTGTGGAACCTGAGCGTTGGCTTTCAATCGCTGCACATTAACCAGAGACATCATCACATCGCCGGACTGGACCAGCTCGCCAACCTCGACATGGTGCCGGTCGACGATGCCATCAAAAGGTGCTACCGGCTGATTATATTCCACCGCCAACTGCGCGGCACTGAGATCAGCCTGAGCGCGGGCCAGCTCGCCCTCCAGACGTATTACTTCTGTCTCGGTGACGTAATTAGAGACTTTCAGCTTCCTCGCGCTTTCCACTTCTTTCTGACGCAACCGATACATAGCCCTGGCCTGCGCCAACAATTGGCTTCGGCCCTCATCAGACAGCTTCAGCAGTGGCTCGCCAGCAGATACCCGGTCGCCCTGCTGCTTGAATAATGTCTCCACTCGCCCGGATACTTGAGCCATTATCTGAACCTGCTGCCAAGGCAACAGCTGTCCCTGCAACACCTGTTCCCGGCTCATGGGCTCAGCCTGAGACCAGCGAGTCTCGACTTCTTCCAGTGTCTGTTCCACTGGCTCTGCGGCTGCTGGGGCCTCGTCCCGAGCGCTTCGGGTCTCACCCAGCAATAACCAAAGAATCAGAATGACTGCCATCAGAATAGCCAGTACGACAGGCGATATTCCGCGTGAAAATGTGTTTCTGAGGGAAGCCATCACAGAAAATCCTTCAAGGGAGTTCAAATAAAATCATGCACAGGGACGGTTACAACGCAATCGCGACCGGCAGTATATCTGCCAACAGCACTCTCTGCTCAGATGGCCTTTCCCGCGCCTTAAAGGCCGCGCGGATCGCTTTCAAGCGCGGCGCAGGGCGGGACTCAGGCGCAACATATCCAGAATGCCATCGACCAGCATTTCGGCATTTGCGTTCAGATCCATCCCATCGGGGACGAGCAGACATTGGTCGAGTATCCCGGTGATGAAAGCGTGCACACAGCGGCTGGCGACAGTCAGATTGAGATCGTCGGGCAGTTGCCCCTTGGCGATCGCATTGCGCAGACTCAGTTCGATGTTATGTTCATACTCTCGACGGAACGCCTGCATCCACTGGCGCAAATTACCAAGATCTTCGGTGTACTCACATTTGTGAAAAAGAATCTCGCTGACCCTGCGTACTTGCGTGTCCGTTGCCGCGCGCTGGAATATCTTTATCAGCAAGTCACGCATACGGCCCAGCGGGTCGGGCTCACTGGGATTTCTACTCGCCTCACCGAGCGGCTCCAAAGGCAGACTGATGTGTTTGAGCAGGGAGCCCACCAGTTCTGATTTATCCTGAAAATGCCAATAGATGGCACCACGGGTAACCCCGGCGGCAGTAGCAATCTCAGCCAATGATGTGCGCGAAATACCCTTGCGGTAAAAACATAGCTCAGCTGCGCAGAGAATCTGATGTCGGGTCTCCTGCGCCTCTTCCTTCGTCCGTCTGACCATCCGTCATATCACCCAATTAGTATTGAGAATCGTACCGCCGGACCTGGCAGGTGTGCAGGCCGAGAATGTTAGCTAATGTTATCCACACTTACAAACATTCATGAATGTACGTATATTATGCTGCAATATAGCCATGCGTTCTTCATTGGCCAACCGATATATGCAATACGTGCTCCGAGGATCCTGCCATGCCCACCCCGATATCTGCGCGAACCGCGCTTCTTCCCCTGCTGGCAGTCGTTGCATTGCTGAGCGCTTGCAACACTCAAGAGACCCCCTCTTCAGAGCAGCAACAAGCTCCACAGGTGGTCGAAGTAGGTATCGTCACTCTGGTATCCGAACCATTCGAACTCACTACTGATCTACCTGGAAGGACTGCGCCGTTGCGCATCGCTGAAGTACGCCCCCAGGTAGACGGTATTATTACCAAACGGCTGTTCACCGAAGGCAGCGAGGTCAAAGCGGGTGAGCAGCTGTATCAGATCGACGCATCGGTCTATCGATCTGCACTTAACAGCGCGAAAGCGGCTCATTTATCCAGCACGTCACTGAGTGATCGTTACGCTCAATTGATTGAGGACCAGGCTGTCAGCCGTCAAGCCTACGACGAAGCCCGCGCCGCCAGCCTGCAAACCCAAGCAGCCCTGGAGCGCGCCGAAATTGATCTGCGCTATACCCAGGTCAGAGCGCCGATTGACGGCCGAATTGGCCGCTCGGCAGTGAGCGAGGGTGCGCTGGTGACAGACGGCCAGGAAGCTGCGATGGCTACCATTCAACAACTCGATCCCATTTATGTAGATGTAACCCAGCCCGCCCGTGACCTGCTGGCCCTGCGCCGCGATCTGGCCGAAGGCCGTTTACAAAAAGTCGGTGACAACGCCGCTCAGGTCACGCTGCAACTGGAAGATGGCAGCGTCTACTCGCATCAAGGCAAGCTGGAATTTTCCGAAGTATCGGTCGACGCAGGCACGGGTTCGGTCACGCTGCGAGCGGTGTTCCCCAATCCGGATACCATGCTGCTGCCCGGCATGTTTGTACACGCGCAACTGATCGCCGGCACCCGCTCCGAGGCCATTCTGGCACCACAACAGGGCATTACCCGTACTCCACGCGGCCAGGCCACTGCACTGGTAGTCAACGCAGACAACATCGTTGAGCTGCGCGAGGTGCGTACAGAACGCGCTGTGGGTAATCGCTGGCTGATCAGCGATGGGCTGAATGACGGTGACCAGCTGATCACCGAAGGCTTGCAATTCGTGAAGCCCGGTGCAGCAGTCAAAACTGTGCCGGCAAAGAATGTGTCCGCGCCTGCGTCCGCTGCTGACCAGGAAGGATAATTCATATGCCTCGCTTCTTTATCGACCGCCCGATTTTCGCATGGGTAATTGCCTTGGTGATCATGCTCGCCGGGGGCCTGGCGATCCTCACTTTGCCGGTTAACCAATATCCGAGCATCGCACCGCCGGCGGTGGGCATCTCCGTCAGCTATCCCGGCGCTTCAGCCCAGACAGTGCAGGACACCGTCGTTCAGGTTATCGAACAACAACTTAACGGTATCGATGGTCTGCGCTATATCCGTTCGGACAGCAACTCTGACGGCAGCATGTCCATTACTGTCACTTTCGACCAGGGCGTAGACCCCGATATTGCCCAGGTCCAGGTGCAGAACAAGTTGCAGCTTGCCACTCCACTGCTGCCCCAGGAAGTCCAGCAACAGGGCATTCGCGTGACCAAATCGGTCAGAAACTTCCTGATGGTGATCGGTGTAGTATCAACCGACGGCAGCATGAATCGCGATGACCTGGCCGATTACATCATCTCCAATCTGCAAGACCCGATCTCCCGGACCGACGGTGTAGGTGACTTTCAAGTTTTCGGCGCGCCCTATGCCATGCGCATCTGGCTTGACCCGGCGAAACTGAATAATTTCAAGCTCACACCGACTGACGTTCGCAGCGCCATTCAAGCGCAAAACGTCCAGGTATCAGCGGGTCAGTTCGGCGGCCTGCCCGCGGTACCCGGCCAACAGTTGAACGCGACTATTATTGGCAAGACCCGGATGCAAAGCCCCGAGGAATTCCGCGAGATTTTGCTCAAAGCCAACCCGGACGGCTCTCAGGTACGCTTGAAAGACGTCGCTCGTGTTGAGTTGGGTGCGCAAAGCGCAAACATTTCTGCTGAGTTCAACGGTCTACCCGCATCCGGTCTCGCCATAAAACTGGCCACCGGGGCCAATGCACTGGAAACTTCCGAAGCAGTCAAAGCTACGATTGCCGAGCTGGAAGCATTCTTCCCCCCCGGCATGAAGGTCGAGTACCCCTATGAAACGGCCCCGGTGGTCTCGGCGTCGATTAATGGTGTAGTGAACACCCTGATCGAGGCAGTTGTACTGGTATTTCTGGTGATGTATCTGTTTCTGCAAAACTTTCGTGCCACCTTGATCCCTACGCTGGCGGTACCTGTTGTGCTTCTTGGCACCTTTGGTGTGCTGTCGGCATTTGGTTTTACCATCAATATTCTAACGATGTTCGCGATGGTGCTAGCCATCGGTCTACTGGTAGATGACGCCATTGTCGTGGTTGAAAACGTTGAGCGGGTCATGGCTGAAGACGGCCTGTCACCCCTTGAAGCGACGCGCAAATCCATGGACCAGATTCAGGGCGCGCTGGTCGGTATCGGTCTGGTACTTTCAGCAGTATTCATACCCATGGCCTTCTTTGGTGGCTCTACCGGTGTCATTTATCGGCAGTTCGCGATCACTATTGCATCGGCGATGACGCTATCGGTGCTGGTCGCACTAATATTCACTCCCGCACTGTGCGCCACGCTGCTCAAACCCATACCCAAAGGCGGGCATGCGAAAAAACGGGGCTTTTTCGGCTGGTTCAACCGCACTTTCGATCGCAGCGTTAATCGTTATGAGCGCGGGGTGGCCAGTATGCTCAAGCGCAAGGCGCCTTACCTGCTGATCTACATCGTCATTGTTGCTGTTATGGCCGTACTTTTCACCCGCATACCCTCCGCGTTCCTACCGGACGAGGATCAGAGCGTCATGTATGCCCAGGTTCAGACTCCGGCAGGCTCCACCGCCGAGCGCACCCAGGAGTCCATCGATACCATGCGTAAGTACCTGATGGAAGAAGAAGGCGATGTGGTTAATTCGGTATTCACTGTCACCGGCTTCAGCTTTGCCGGACGCGGACAAAACTCGGGCATAGCCTTTATTGGCCTGAAACCCTGGGGTGAGCGCACGGAACCGGGGCAGAGCGTATTTGCACTGGCTGAGCGAGCGCAAAAGCGATTCAGCACCTATCGCGATGCGATGGTATTTGCATTCGCGCCGCCAGCCGTCATGGAACTGGGCAACGCCACCGGCTTCAATCTGTTTCTACAGGACAATGCCGGCGTCGGTCACGATACCTTGATGCAGGCACGCAACCAGCTGCTCGGAATGGCTTCACAGCACCCGGCCCTGATGGCCGTGCGTCCTAATGGTCTGGAGGATGAGCCGCAATATCAGCTGACCATCGACGACGAGAAGGCGCGTGTCCTTGGCGTTTCACTGAGCGAAGTGAACAGCACCCAATCAATCGCCTGGGGCTCCAGTTACGTCAACGACTTTATTGACCGTGGTCGAGTCAAACGCGTGTACCTGCAGGGAGAAGCCAGCGCACGGATGAATCCCACAGATCTGAGTAAATGGTACTTACGTAACGATCGTGGCGAAATGGTGCCTTTCACCGCGATTGCCAGCGGCGAATGGATTTACGGATCACCGAAACTCTCACGCTATAACGGCGTCGCGGCAATGGAAATCATGGGCGAAGCGGCACCAGGCTTCAGTACCGGCGAGGCGATGGTAGCCATTGAGGAGCTTGCCAAGAAATTGCCCCAAGGCATAGGCGTCGCCTGGACCGGCCTATCCTACGAGGAACGTATTTCCGGAGATCAGGCGCCAATGCTCTATGCCCTGTCGTTGCTCGTTGTATTCCTGTGCCTGGCTGCACTGTACGAGAGTTGGTCGATCCCAATGGTAGTGATGCTGGTGGTGCCGCTCGGCGTGATTGGTGCTTTGATAGCCACACTGGGCCGCGGACTGACCAACGATGTGTTTTTCCAGGTCGGATTGCTGACCACCGTGGGCTTGACGGCCAAGAACGCCATTCTCATCGTCGAGTTTGCCAAGGATCTGCACGAGCAGGGCATGAGCCTGTTCGATGCCGCGGTGGAAGCCTGCCGCATGCGCCTGCGGCCGATCATAATGACCTCGCTGGCCTTTACTCTCGGCGTGCTGCCACTAGCATTGGCCAGCGGTGCCGGCGCGGGTAGTTCACATGCAATCGGTACGGGTGTGATTGGCGGCATGATCACCGCCACGGTACTGGCAATCTTTTGGGTGCCGCTGTTCTTCGTGATAATTTCGTCCCTGTTCAGCAGCAAAAAAACCGAGAGCGATGGTCATGAGCCAACCGCCCATGAGGTCAACCCATGAAGCACACGCTGAGCGCTAGCCTTCTGATGCTGGTACTGACAGGTTGTTCACTGATGCCGGACTATGAGCGGCCGGTCTCACCGGTGGCCAGTAGCTGGTCGCAGAGTGAAGCCGACGATGCGGCGATCGACAATGCAATGATTCCAACGCCTAGCTGGCACAGTTTCTTTCGCGAGCCGCAGCTACGCGACTTGATTGCGGTGGCACTTGAGAACAACCGCGACTTGCGGGTGGCTGCCCTTAATGCGCAAGCAACCCGCGCGCTCTATCGTGTTCAGCGCGCTGAGCGATTACCCAGCGTTAGCACGGACGCAGGGGGTAGTCGAACGCGCACGCCCTATGATTTCAACGGTACAACCCAAAGCGGCATCACCAGTCAGTACAGCGCCACAGTGGGCGTTGCCTGGGAGCTGGATTTATTTGGCCGCGTGGGCAGCCTGCAACAGCAGGCGCTGGAAGAATACCTGGCTACCGAGGCCGCGCAGCAAAGCGTCAAGATCAGTTTGATTGCCAGCGTTGCCAATACCTATCTCCTCTGGCAGGCGGATACGGCGCTGCTGCAAGCGACGCGGGACACGCTAGACACGTTTGAAGACAGCTTGCGACTCACCCAGCGCAGCTTCGACGTCGGCATTGCTTCGTCCCTTGAGCTCACTCAGGCTCGCACCGCCGTCGAGACCGCGCGTGGCAGCCTGGCGGCTTACACACGCAGGGTCGGTGAAGACCGTAACGCCCTCGACTTGCTGCTGGGTCAACGTGTGCCGGTATCCACTGCCAAACAGCCACAACAGGGCACCTCGGTTTTGGCTGCCCTTCCAATCGGCCTGTCTTCGGACATACTGCTTCAACGGCCCGATATCCTTCAAGCCGAATATCAGTTGCGCGGAGCAAGCGCCAACATCGGCGCCGCACGTGCTGCATTTTTTCCCAGCATCAGCCTGACTGCCAATGCCGGTAGCGCCAGCAGTCAGTTGTCCGGACTGTTCGACAGCGGTTCGGAATACTGGAATTTCTCACCCAGTATCAGCCTGCCCATTTTCAACGCTGGCCGTCTGCAGGCGAATCTTGATTACGCCGAACTCATCCGCGATGTGCGCATAGCCGAGTACGACAGGGCCATCCAGATTGGCTTCAGCGAAGTCGCCGACGGCCTCGCCGCACGGCAAACCTACGTGGATCAAGTCGCGGCGCAACAGAGCTTGCTTGATGCCAGCGAAGATTACTTCCAGATTGCCGAGCGACGCTATCGCAGCGGTGTAGATAGCTACCTGACCCTGCTCGACGCCCAGCGCCAGCTATTCAGCGCCCGTCAGCAGCTGATCACCGACCGATTGAACCAGACGACCAGCGAAGTCGATCTGTTTCGGGCCCTAGGCGGAGGCTGGAGTAACCAGGCCGAATAGATCCTGGCCTGGCCGCCAAGCAACGTTATCGACTAATAAGCACTCTCCCTTGAACCTGAGAAGATCCGATTGGGGACTAGCACGCACTCGCCACTCCGCTTTATTCTTTTTTAGTCTAAGCATAGAACCCAAAAACAGTTATGATTAATCTTAATTGTTTTAGCAGGTTTGGTAACGGAGCGTGATCATGCAACCTCATGTAGAACCCTTTTTCGACTCAGCCACCTTCACTTACAGCTATGTCGTCACAGACCCTGCAACCAAACAGTGCGCTATCATCGACTCGGTCCTTGATTATGATCCTGCGGCTGGCCGTACCTCTTTCACGAGTGCCGATCGCCTGATCACTTATGTACGCGAGCAGGGATTACAGGTGGACTGGCTGCTGGAAACCCACGTACATGCCGATCACCTTTCCGCTGCCCTGTATCTCAAGCGCGAACTGGGTGGCCAGCTTGCCATCGGTGAAAACATCACTATCGTCCAACAGACCTTCGGCAAGCTGTTTAACGCAGGTACCGAATTTGCGACGGATGGTCGCCAGTTCGATCATCTGTTTAAGGATGGTGATACCTTTCAGGTAGGAAACATCGAAGCACGCGCCGTGCATACCCCTGGGCATACACCCGCCTGCATGACCTACCTGATAGGCGATGCCGGGTTTGTTGGCGACACCTTGTTCATGCCTGACTACGGTACTGCCCGGTGCGACTTCCCCGGCGGTGATGCCCGCGTGTTGTTCCAGTCTATTCGCAAGTTGTTTGCACTGCCCGATGCGACCCAACTGTTCATGTGCCATGACTACAAGGCGCCAGGCCGCGAAGACTTCCGTTATCAGACAACGGTAGCCGAAGAGCGAGCGCACAACGTTCATGTTCATGAGGGTGTTGTAGAGTCCGAATTTGTTGCCATGCGCAGTGGCCGTGATGCGACCCTGGGCATGCCAACTCTGATATTGCCGTCAGTGCAGATAAACATGCGTGCAGGTCAGTTGCCGCCAGCCGAAGAAAACGGTACCCGTTATCTGAAGATCCCCCTCGATGTACTGTGAGTCAGCCACCATGAACGCTATCAAGCGCCAGGGTTACGTCATCACGGGTGCCGCGGGATTTCGCTACCTCGTCGCCCCCCATCCTGATGAAGAGCGTCATAGCACATGAAGCTGAGTCGCTGGCTACCCTGGCTCGAATGGGGCCGACACTATAATCAGGACACCGCTGCGCAGGATGGGTTGGCGGCTTTGATTGTAACCTTGATGTTGATCCCACAAAGTTTGGCGTATGCCATGCTTGCGGGACTGCCACCGGTGACCGGTTTGTATGCCAGCATCCTGCCTCTACTGGCCTATGCCTTGTTCGGCTCCAGCCGAGCGCTGGCCGTCGGACCTGTCGCGGTGGTATCGCTGATGACTGCTGCGATATTGGGTCCGCTGTTTCCCGCCGAAAGCAGTGAATACATCGGCGCGGCGATGCTGCTGGCTCTGCTTTCGGGTCTGATCCTCAGCGTCATGGCGCTCTTTCGGCTGGGCTTTCTGGCCAACTTTCTCAGTCACCCGGTCATTTCAGGTTTTATCAGTGCTTCGGGCATTCTGATTGCCGTCGGACAACTCAAGCACATACTGGGTGTGTCAGCCTCCGGTGGAAATCTGCAACAGATTTCGGTTTCCCTATGGCAGGCGCTACCGAACGTACATGTACAAACGCTACTGACAGGTTTGCTCAGCCTGGCATGGCTGTGGTGGGCACGTGGTCGACTGGGACCCCTCTTGCAAAGACTTGGCGCTAGCGAAAAGATGGCGAGCAACCTGGCCAAGGCCGGGCCCGTATTGGCGATCATCGGAGCCATTGTGGCGGTATCGTTTCTGCAGCTGGCAGACACCGGTGTCAAGGTGGTAGGCGCTATCCCGCAGGGCCTGCCAGCCATGATACACCCTACTCTGAGCCTGAAACTGGCGCTCGAATTACTGCCTGCAGCATTGTTAATTAGCCTGGTCGGCTTTGTAGAGTCT
>Ga0314772_1000505_pt1 | contig 20817 bp, 15 predicted proteins | sample MetaGCBIW2018_FD_204520 | JGI IMG/M metagenome (GOLD analysis project Ga0314772, IMG submission 204520) | Cryopeg brine microbial communities from Beaufort Sea near Barrow, Alaska, United States - CBIW 2018 | ecosystem: Environmental > Aquatic > Marine > Coastal | place: USA: Alaska | collected... | reverse complement strand
TTACTGGTCACAAGCAGGTATCTTCTTTATAAAACATCTTCCAAATGGACAGCAAATCAGGCACAACGAGCAAAATTAGTGTTCAAGAGGTATCCTGATATAAACCAGGCCTATTTATTGGTCAACCAGCTCAGAAGTATTTTCAATGAAACCACTGACAAAGGAATCGCTTTTACAAAGCTTGCTCATTGGTATAAATAAGTAGATGAATCTGGTTTTAAAGCTTTCAATACGGTGGCTAATCCAATCTATTTAAACTGCTTTTTTAAACAGAAATACGAATTCATTTAATGCAAAAATAAAGGCCTTCAGAAGCCAGTTCAGAGGTATTAAAACATTGAAACAAAATTATGGATTGACCCCGTTTTTTTGGTAATAATTATTTTTTCTTCATTTTAAAAAACTGTTACACAGTCCATTGAAATTCTTTTACAAAATGTTTGTGTGGATATTTTACACAGTACAATTCAAAAATCCACATAATTATTCTGTTTAAGTAAAAACGATTAATTCTTCTAAATAAAATTATTGCTTGTTAGGCCCTATAATTCTTGTTATCTAAGTTATTAATTTATACAGTAATCTTTTTGGCATAATATTAACTATATATGTTAATGTTGAAAGCATAAGTATTATCTTACAAATTTTGCGAGAATCTGATTTAAAGATCAGAAGAATGTTTTTTCATCGTTTATAATAATTAGTTTATCGATCCAAGTTTCGCCAAATATGTTTATTAGAATCCCCCTATCCCCAAATCCCTATGAAATACATTATTATGGTATTATTTTTAGTCATACCCCTATTATGCAAAAGCCAGACCACTCAAAACAAAATTCCTGAAAACAGAAACTTACACACCTCTATTAATGTTACAGGCGGGGATATATCTAGCGAAGAAGGTAGTGTATCTTTTTCAATAGGTCAGGTTTACTATTCATCTCATAATGGCAAGAAAAATTATATTACAGAAGGTATCCAGCAACCTCTTATAATTTCCATAATACCGATAGATGAAAAGGAGGAAGAAAGCTTCAAGGTGGCAGCTTATCCAAACCCAGTTACTAACTATTTAACAATAGAAGCTTCCACTTATATCAACCGATCCTTAAGTTATCAATTAATGGGTTTAAATGGCAGATTATTAAAAGAAGCCCGAATTGGAAAATCCGGCGCTCAAGTAGATGTCTCCAGTTTATCAGGAGCGATCTATTTACTAAGAATAAAAGATAATGGGAAGCCTATAAAAACAATTAAAATTATAAAAAGATAATATTATGAAATGGTTATTGAAATTTTCACTATTAATGTTAATTCATATTAGCGTTTTTGGACAAACTCCAGAAAAAATGAGTTATCAGGCTGTAATTAGAGATAATTCAGATGTCCTGCTTAAAAATTCGAATGTGAATCTAAAAATTATTCTTAGACAGGGTTCTCCGAATGGTTCCAGCGTTTATGAAGAAACGCATTACACAATGACTAATAAAAATGGCCTTTTATCCTTGGAAATTGGTTCAGGATTTATAGAAAAGGGATCTTTTAATGAGATTAACTGGTCGCAAGGACCGTTTTTCATAGAAACCCTTCTCGATCTTAAAGGCAATTCAAATTATAAAATTAATGGTATTAGTGAGATGCTAAGCGTACCTTACGCATTACATGCAAAATCTGCCGATTCCTTTACTGGTAAAATCTCCCCTTCCCAAATGCCCGACTTTTATACAGCTGATGAAATTGATAATATTCTTTTAGATATTAATACTGATGGAGGGGTTACTCAATCTTTAAAGTTAAACGAGAATTTCCTAACTATCTCTGGCGGAAATATAGTTTCTTTCGAGAACTGGGATACCAATATGGCAGACGACTTCTCTGGTATTTATGCCGACCTTCAGAATAAACCCCAACTGTACGACAAGACAGAAATTGACAATCTTATTCTAGGTATAGAAACTACCGGTGGTACACCTCAGAACCTAAACCTTGATAAAACTACCCTTACTATTTCAAACGGAAATTCCATATCTTTCAATAATTGGGATGTGAATGCAGCTGATGATTTCTCCGGTGTTTATGACGACCTTCAGAATAAACCCCAACTGTACGACAAGACAGAAATTGACAATCTTATTCTAGGAATAGAAACTACCGGTGGTACACCTCAGAATCTAAACCTTGATAAAACTACCCTTACTATTTCAAACGGAAATTCCATATCTTTCAATAATTGGGATGCGAATGCAACTGATGATTTCTCTGGTATTTATGATGACCTTCAGAATAAACCAGTGTTGTTTTCTGGTGTATATGCCGACCTTCAGAATAAACCCCAACTGTACGACAAGACAGAAATTGACAATCTTATTCTAGGTATAGAAACTACCGGTGGTACACCTCAGAACCTAAACCTTGATAAAACTACCCTTACTATTTCAAACGGAAATTCCATATCTTTCGAGAACTGGGATACCAACGTAAATGACGATTTTGATGGAGCATACTCCAACTTAACAGGAGTGCCTAAAATCTATACTCAGGATGAGGTTGATATTATAAAAGCAGAAATTTTAATAGAAGTAGATAATGCTTATATAAAAAAATCTTCCGTAATTAATGTTTCTTCCTCAAGGAGTATTTCGCCATCAGATGTTGGTAATACTATTGCTTGTACGTCCTCGTCCACCCTAACTATAAATTCCGGATTTTCAGCTATGAAAATTGGCGATTTTTCTAATATTGAAGTTCATGGCACTACCATTACCATACAGGGATCGGGAGTTATTGTTAATGGAGTAAATTCAGGAAAAGCAACTATTGGAAATAGTAAGGATTATACCGGTGGTATAATAAGAAAAACAGGTAACAATTCTTATATTGTATTATAATGAAATATTTCTTTTATATATTTTTTCTTGTAGGTTTGGGTAATTCATTAGTTGCACAAAATTATTATTACACGTTAGATCGGACGCCGATACCCAGTACCAATGGCGGAGCCACTTATTATGTGAGTTCTACTGGTAATGACGGAAACTCTGGCACAAGCGAGGAAACCGCATGGAAAACTTTGGCAAAAGTAAATAGTTTCATACCCATCCCGGGCGACCAGATTTTGTTTAAAAGGGGAGATATTTGGACGGGTACAATTAATGTTAATGCTTCGGGGACAGCTGGTAGACCAATTATTTTAGGAGCTTATGGTATTGGTGCTAAACCAATTCTTTCAGCAGCGGTTAATACACCGGCAATTACGGCAACAGCTGCAAATAGAGGTTATTGGACAATAGATGGGTTAGATATAAGATCAACAGGGCATCCAAACGGGATTAATCAAACTTTAGGTATTTATTTTAATTATTGGCCAAATGAAATGGGTGCTGTTCCTGGCTGGGTTATAAAGAACTGCACTTTTAATTGTGGTATATTGGTTTCTGGCCCTAATACTTTAATTAGCAATAATACATTTGACGGTTCGGGTAATTCTAACAATACATATGGAGCAATTGGAATAAGAGGGCCTAATGGCGCAGATGTTATAATTGAAGGAAACACCATATCCAATTATACCGATAGAGGAATCTGGGTATATCTCGGAGCAGATAGACCTATTATTAGAAATAATATTATACATGATATCGCAGTAGGTGGCGACCAAAATGGTGCGGGGATAAACGTTGACGGATATGCGGTAACGAATTTTGATTCACGAATATATGGTAATACTATTTATAATTGCGGCTATGCAATAAGTCATGAAAATACTTTTGGAGGTATAACATATAATAACTTAATTTACGATTCGGGTACCGGGATGACCGTATATACTTATAGTGATGATTATGGCTCTCCGCTTAATTTATCAATTCATAACAATATTATATATAATGTTGACAGAGGCATAGAGTTGTTCCATTCGAGAAATGTGCTTTTTGCAAATAATATTTTTCATAAAGACGATTATGCAGGTACTGAAAAAACGGCTTTCACAATTTACGAATCAAATGTAAATGTTTCAGAACTAGATTTTGTCAACAACATAATATCAGGAGTATGGAAGGGTTATCCATTTAAAATATATTTCAATGATAAAACGATTTGGACTTCTTTTGATTATAACATAATTGTACCTACGGGAACTACAATTTACAGAGAAGCTGGAATCAACCGAACACTTGCCTATATGCAATCAGAGGATTTTATGTTAAACGGTCTACTATCTAATCCACTATTTACCAAAGCAGGAAGTGACTTTACATTACAATCTGGTTCACCAGCGATTAATGCGGGTGTTGGTGTTGGATTAACCTCTGATTATAGAGGTTTTGCTTTAGTTGGAACCCCTGATATTGGAGCTTATGAATATGCTAGTATAGCAGATAACATAGCTCCTATAGTCTCTGCTTTCTCAATTCCTAGAACTTCTACTTCTCAAACAGTTTCTATAACTAGTTTGACATCAACCGACAACATTGGTGTTACCGGATATCTGTTAACGGAAACATCTTCAACTCCATCCTCTAATGCCAAGGGTTGGTCAGGAACAAAACCAATAACCTATTTTTTCTCAACTATTGGTTTAAAAATGCTTTATGCCTGGGTAAAAGATGCTGCTGGTAATGTATCTCTTTCACGTAATGCCAATGTCACTGTTTCTTCGGAGTGAGTCAAATAAAATTGCGACATTTTATTATTCTTGCTACTTGAGGTCAACGCGGAAAATAGTTTTAATGAGTTTGTTGTTGTTTAAAAGTAGACTAGATTCAATTCAAAATCCCTGAATTTTAAAAATTCAGGGATTTTTTTATTCTGGATATTTTGTAATTGTGGCATTACCTGTTTCTTAATTTCTCATTGATTATGTGCCAGATAAATATAATATTTCCTAACAGGTAACGGCGCCACATACGCTCAGGTTCCTTTAAAAGGCGATAAAACCACTCTAGCCCAAAATTTATCATCCATTTAGGAGCACGCCTAACAGTTCCGGCATAAAAATCAAAAACTGCACCTATACAACAAATGTGACCTACCTGCAGCTGGTTGAAGTGTTGGTATGCCCATTTTTCTTGTTTGGGTGCTGTCATCCCAATCATTAATACGTTTGGCTGGAAAGAGTTAATGACATCGAGCATATCTAAGTTATCTCTTTCATTAAATTCTGATTTGAAGGGTGGAGAATAAGTATTAACGATTATCTTAGGGTATTCCCTCCTTATTCGCTCTTTAATTTTTTTTAGTGTTTCTTCTGTGCTGCCAAGGAAGAAACATTTACCGCCATTAATTTGCAAGCGGCTTAATTCAAATAAAAATAAATCTTCACCGGCAATTTTTTTTAAGTTACGGCCAGTTAACCATCGAACTGCCCATACTATACTTATTCCATCAGGAATTAAAACACTGCTATTTTTTAAGGATTTCTCATAAAGTGAATCTGATCTAGTAATATTGTAACAATGAGCATTAAGAGTATTAATTATTATTTTATTATCTGTAATATCACTTAATGGTTTATTATATAAAGTAAATTCTTGTAACATTATTATAGTTTTCGATTTATATGTCTAATTAAAAATAGATACTCTATCTTTCTATTAGACAATTATTCAAAGTCAAGTTTGATTTTTTCCGCTAAATTCATTGGGGATTAGCTCCCCGCCACTTGGACCTTAAAGTAATAAAGTGATTTCATCCCGTAGGGCATTTTTCCAAGTTTGAAGGCAAATTCCATTTTTGATTTTGGCTTTCCCCTTTTGATTGTTTGGATGTGTGATTGCTAGATGTTCAAGATGAGAACCTAAATACTAAATTTTTTGTAGTACCTGTTCGATCAAAAATTTATTTATAATTTCACTCATGATGGGTAAAGTGCTAGTTTACTTAGTGAAGATCCAGGTTGCTTGGATTTGTTGGACCAACCTGCTACCCTATGTTTTATCGCTAACTTATGAAAAATAAAAGCTTATCATTTCTACTCTTCCATCTCATTTTGTTGAAAAAGATTTGATTATTTTTTTTCTTTCTTTGAATTCACCGTTTGGTTTCAACTTTACCAGGGGATTCCAAAGAGACCCTAAAAGCATTTTCGACTTAAATAGTAACATACCTTCAGCATCTGATACTCCAATTCTTGGAATACTCAACATATCATCAGCTATTGAAAAATTTCTTGATTCAGTTGTGAAAGTTAAATGAATTTCAAGTTCCCTTAGGTAATTTATTTCTCGTTCTGAGAAATCCAACTCTGGTATACCATTTGGAAAAGCAAAATATTCAATCTTCTGATTTAATATTGTTGACAATTCTTGTATAGATTCTTCAATTTCATATCTGCTGGAAATATCATCTTCATTCTTTAAAATTGGATGGTTGAGTGTATGTGCTCCAATAGTCACCAACCCTGATTGATTCACTTCTTTCAGATTGTCTATTGTCATATTTTGGAACCCCTTCTTGGAAGTACGTGTTATTTTTCTATATCTATTAATTATTTCATGAATCTGACTTATCTTAAAAGACTTCAAAATAGATTCGATATGTTTCTTTTCCAAGTATTGGGATGAAATGCCCGACATATCAGAGATAATTCGTCTTAATTCTATCTGATTATAGCCCCTTATTTCCTGAAACCAATAATTTGATCTTTCCTTAATTATCTTAGGCGATACATATAATGAAGCCGAAACGTTATGTTTTTTTAAAACCGGGAATATATATTTGTAAAAAGACTTATCACCATCGTCAATTGTAATATGACAAGTGTTCCGTAAATCAAGTGTTCCCTGATAATATTCATAAATTTCTTCTACACTAATAAACTTATATTTTGTTTTTAAGTAAGTTATCATATTATCAAGCCATGCACTGTCTGTTATATGATGGAAATTTATAATTTTATTCATAGTCGTAAATTTCATTTAATTTAGCTATATATTCATTCGGATTAAATTTATCAAAAATAAATTGCCTAGAGTTATTCCCTAATTTCTGCATATACACTTTATCTTTTGATAATTTTTCAATTGCATAAACTATTTCCTCTGATGAATGAGATTTGACAAATATTCCATTAACTCCATCACTGATTACGTATTTAATTGATCCCACATTAGTAATTATTGGTACCAAACTGAACGACATGCTTTCTAATAGTGCCATTGGTAATCCCTCATAAAAGGATGGTAAAAGGAACACGTTGCATTTTTTTAATAATTCTATCTTATGTATTCCAGCAACAACCCCTTTAAATTCAAAATCACTTCCAAGTAAATCATTAAATTTTGGGATAAATATTTTTTCACCAGGTCCTTTACCCGCCATTATGAATTTAAACTTAATCCCTCTCTTTTTTAATGATTTCAATGCCAAAAAGATATATTCAATTCCCTTGTCCTCAGTGATACGACCTAAAAACAGCAGGTTCAGAATATCGTTGTTCGTATATAAACGTTCAAATTCGCTTGCTTCTTTTAAACCAATACAATTTGGAAGGACAAATATGTTTTTATAATTAAATTTTTCTTGAATTACTTTTTTTTCATGATGACCTAATACTATTACCGGATTTTTACCAGAGAAGATTAAACTTAAAAATAAGTTCGTATTTCTATATTTCGTTTTAGGTGTAAAAAGATCCCCCCCATGAATGTGTATTATCATACGTTTACCAAGATGACGCGCCATAAATATTAATGGAAAGTCTCGTATAATTGAAGCCTTAGTTAATGCTAGATTAAAATGTACCAAAATATCTTTTAATGTAACCATTAAATAGAACCATTTAAGGTATACTCTGAGAGTTCTGAAAAACCATTTTAAATTACGTATTTCATTATCTTTTCTACCTAATTCGAAATGCAAATATTCATTTGTAGAATTATACCTGATTATAAATTGCGTTACAGACGAGATTCCACTCACATTTTGATTTATGTTAAGAGAAGGGGAGGTTATAATGATTTTCATAGCAAAATTCTATTCATCATTATTAAAGGTTTAACCAGAATTATCATAACTTCATCAAAAATTAATTCTTGCTTTTACATTTATGTAGGCTTCCTCTTATTTACAGCAGCATAGAAAGAAGAAATTTATTTAACATTTTTATCTAAAAGATCCTAAATTAGTTATACATATTTCCATCAGCAGCGGAAGCAATGATGATTTTTTTTACAGATTAAACCTTTTCCTGATAATCTTATTAAGTTTTTTCACTGATTGTATTTGAATCCATAACTATTTTTCTGCATTGCCTCACAAAGGATATATATTTATTTTTGTTTTTTAGCAAAGTTTCTTGTATAAAATCTTCCTTCTTTTTAAAGTTTTCTATAGCACGTTTATGCATATTAAATAAAGAGAGCGCAGTAAAATTTTCCTTATTATTTAAATAATTTTCTTCAATATTAAATGATTTAAATAATGTTTTATTTTTATTTTCACCATATTTAGTAACTTCTGTAAAATATTCAGGAAATACAATGACAGGAGTCAAATTCTTAATACAAAAAATGGAATCATGAAATCGATGGGTAATTACGAGAGTAAAATATTTATATAGCCCAATATGCTCAAATGGAGCTAAATCAGTGAAAATTAAATCAGCATAGTATGCTGGTCTAAGTGAAGCAATTATATATCCTTCTTTTCTGAAAAAATTAGCTAAATCTGTAGCCCATATCGTATCTCTCATTAAATGAAGGCATACTATAGGTTTTGTGAATACCAAATTTTTACGTTTGATATATTGTTCAATGTAACTATAATCTATCTCAAACGTAAATGTAGGATCTGGCACGAATTGTAATCGATTATCTTTTTGTGTTGTAAAATGCGATAGAAGTCTAAAAGTAGCCTCATCTCTTACGCCCAATAAAGAAAAGTCATTAACAGTACGTTGGATTTGATTTATTTGATTCGTTGAGAGATTTTCATAAGTTTCTTTGTGCGATGAAGCTGCTATCAAGAATTTTTTACATTTGACAGTATCATTTAACCAATAGGCGGTTAATTCATCATTTTTAGCTCTTTTTAGTTCAAGTAATGTATCAGAACCTACAAAAATTGCATCATAATTTTGATTCTTTATAAAATCAATTGAATCTTTCAGGTTGGCAGTAATTAGCTTGGATTTGCTGAACGTATAATCATTTTTAAAGAAGTTCTTGTACTTTACAATTCTTATGTAATCATTGATTAATGATTTCAATGAAATCTGGGATAGATATGGCTTCATTGCGGGTTTCCACCCCGAATAATCTATAATTTCTACCTGATCGTGTGGAAATTGTTTTTGAATTGCTTTAAGTGTGCAATAAGATTGCATATTGGTGCCAATGTTTGCATATTCTTTTATATATGTTAAAATACCAATTTTTAGCATAATATCTTTATTTGGTTTGTAATTCCCATTCTATGAATTTAAATTCTTCTTCTACAAGTCTATTTATTAAGGATTCATTTGTCATATTATAATTCCAACCCAGCAAATCCTTCGCTTTAGAATTATCTCCATATATTATTTCAAGGTCTGTTGGCCGCAACAAAGATTTATCCAAAACAACATATTTTTCTATGTCTAATTGCATTAAATCAAATACACAATTTACAAGTTCGCTTAAAGACCATACATTTCCGGAACAAATTAAAAAATCACCAGGTTCTTTGTATTGCATTATCAGCCACATTGCATATACATAATCAGGTGCATATCCCCAATCTCTTTTTATTTGAATATTACCCAATCTTAATGGTCCTGCATTAATCCCCAGTTTAATTTTAACTACCGTATTAATAATTTTTTTTACCACATAGTTAGCTCCTCTTAAAGGAGATTCATGATTAAATAAAATTCCGCATGAGCTAAATATTTCATTTGTTTCTCTGTAATTAATAGCTAACCAATGTGCAGCTGCTTTTGAAATACCATAAGGACTTGCAGGTTTAAAAATTAAGCTTTCTCTTAGCGGTAAATCTATTTGGGGTACATTTCCAAACATCTCACTGCTAGATGCCTGATAATATTTTATCCCCTGATCAAATTTTTTGATACATTCAAGCCAGTATAATACGCTGGTAATATTATAGTCCAAAGTGGAAAAAGGATCAATGAAAGAATAACTCACTGAGCTTTGAGCTGCCAAATTGTATATTTCGGATGGTTTAACTATATCTAATATCTTAAGAATTCTTTCTCTATTTAAAGTAGAGAGTTCAATAATATTAATATCTGATTCAATTCCTAAATATCTCAGATTTATGTTATTGAAATCCAGCCCATCCCTTGTTATTCCAACAACATAATAGCCTTTTTCAAGTAATAGCTTAGCTAGGTAAGATCCATCCTGTCCACTAATTCCAATAATAATTGCCCTCTTCATAATACAATTTTAAATAGCATTTTAAACTTTAAAGTTATTGATTCAGTATCTAAATGGCTTTTAATTCCAATCATTTTCTTAGCTGTTGTGAAAAAAATAATTAAGTAAAAAATTCAGGGTTATGTGAGATTGATTTGATTTAAGCTTAATATGAATAGAGGTTCTCATCTGGTGAGTCAACGATGATTATCCTCATATTTATTTACTCAGACAATCATTTAAAAAATCTTTATACATAAGAACTATTTTATCAAGAGCAAATTCTTCTTTAACAAAACTCTTTATATTATTTATCAGTCCCTGATAATTTTCTTCATGCTCAGAAATAACCTTTTTCATAATATTAGTCAGACTTTCCTGTGACTCATTTTTGAAAATGAATCCTGTGGAACCATCAATCACAAATTGCTTGAAAGATTCAATATCTGAAACAATTACGGGTTTATTATATTGGTATGCTAATGTAAGCACACCGCTTTGTGCACCATCTTTATAAGGTAAGACCATATAATGACAAGATGAAACCAAATCAGGAATGTCTTTATTCGGTATGATTTCGATTCTCGTTTTAACTCCACTTTCGTTAGCAATTAATGATTCATAATATTCCCAATTCACGCATTTACCAGCAATGAATAGCTCAATGTTATTAATACCCGAGTTACGTAATTCACGAAAGGAACGAATTAATAAGTCAAGTCCTTTGTATTCTTTGATATATCCAAAAAATAAAAATCGAATAACATTATTGGGCGGTAACACATTTGAATTTCCATAATCCTCCAATGTAAGCGGGGCATAATAATGATTTTTATCAGGAGCTATCTGCTTAATAATATTTAACTGATATTCTGAAAATACATGAAAATTATTGATCCTCTTATAAATATAATTCTGGTATACATCCATCCACCTTTCATTACTAGCCCCTTTGGGAGTCCTGACATTATGCACTCCATAAATAACTTTATTTGGATTAACAAATTTCAAAAAAAGGGGAAAGAAAAATGGGAACCCATGAAAGGAAATATAAATCAAATCAACTTTTAGTTTTCGGATTTTAACTAGAAATTTTATATACTGCCATATAATGCGAGGATCCTTTTGCCTAAATTTTAGATGGTATTCCTTTGGTTTAAATGTGTCAAATCCTAATCCGTCAGCTTTTATTTTTGTATTATAGCTATTAATCAGAATCCATTCAATATCGAACTCATTAATTAAATGTGGAACTATATAAGGATCAACACATAAAAAATAATCAGGAGTTATCCAACAAATTCTTTTTTTATTTTTACTCATAGAATTTTTTATATAAATTTTAAAAGGTTGATCGATGTGATTGGTTAATTTCCATTTATACGTTTTTCTTGATAATTTATTTGATTGTAATCAATTTGATATCTAAAAATATTGGAATAAAAGAAACTAAAGAAGAATATCTTCATATTATTCTCCAATGATAACTTAAAATTGGAATTTGTACTATTTTATAACTATTTTATAGACTAACTGAAATAAATGAAGCTTTTCCAATAAGCTCTTAATTTTATGTTTGGTATAAACCTTAATTTCAGTCCATATTTTAATTTTATTCTCATGATAACCACCATCAAATGATGGAAGCGTAAACCCTAATATTTTATATAAATAATATCTTGACTTCTGTCTTACCTTTTTACTATTTATGTTTTCATGTTGTGATTTTTTAATGTCTTCAAGCGAAATTGACTGTGTGGTTATCATATTCGATTCTCTCATTCTTTTCACGAGATCATCTGCTTTTTCATTTCTGGTTATGAGAACTGACCATGGATTAATATCTTCTAAAAAACGAGGTAACCACGCATCGCCACATGCTAAATCGGCAAGTTCTCCAGTAGCGTCAACACATAAATGACATCTTAAGTGTTTGGATATGCCATTTAAACCAACATATTTTGGATAGGGAAGTTCAATTTTTTTCCCTGTTGTTTCTTCTATTAACATACTACCTGGCTGCCCATTGCCTCTAAATCTAAAAAATTTGATTTTGTTCGATTTTATCCCTTTTCTTTTAGCGATAAGCCTAATATTGTTATAACTCTTAAATCCGCCACAAAAGTTCGCGATAGTTATGAAAATATTTTTATTAAATGACTGATCAATTTTTTGTATATTCCTTATTCCAGCTATTTGACATGGAGTTCCTATAATTGCTACACAATAATCATTATTTTTAATTTCCCTTATAGCATTAGATAAATCTACTGGACAATATTTTGAACCTTGCGATTGTAAAATTTCTTCTCTAGATTTTGCAAGTATGCAAACCGTGCGCGGCTCTCCTTCATAAGAAAATTGAGTGGTCAATACCCGATCAACAGTTTTACTTTCTAATAAAAATATTGCTATATGACTCATTATGCCGCCAGAAGATGCTCTTTCTAAAATTTGTTTATCATTTGAAAAAGCTGCATATTGATCAAATACACGTCCTAACTCCAAATCGTACTTGGCTGATTTAAATAATATCTCTGACTCTTCAATTATATTATAACCCTTACCTGGACAAATATTATAAGCAAGTTCATCTCGCTTGTTTTCTTTAGTTATCAGTGGAATAAACTGATCTCTTTTCTCTGAATAAACTGTTTTTCCTATTTCCTCTGAATATGCACATATGCCGCATCCAATACAGAGTCCTTTTTTCACAATACCTTCGAGATTTTTCATTTAAAGCTTTCTATTTTAGAATTATTACGATTTAGAAAAACATTGAATTTGAATAGCCCTTTTGATTTATTTATATAAATGCTTAGGCAAAATATGACTAACCAAAATGCAAAAAAAAGTAAAGTAGAATTTACCCACTTATTTAGCAAAAAATAGCTACCAATAGAGAATACACTCAATGCATAGAATTCAAAAACATGTCTAACTGAACTAATGCTTTTTTTAATTAAGAAAACATCCTGCAAAATATGAAAGACTACAAACCCTAAAAAAATTGAAATAATAATCACGTTAAGCGATTTAAAAAAGTATGCACCAACAATACAAAATATTACATTGATACTCATTAAAACGACATTAAACCACATATCCAATCTTTCATATTTCATAGCCACCAGAACATTTGCTTGTAAAAAAGCAGTTGGGAAAACTAAAATTGTTAAAAACATTAGTTGGGTATAAATCCCAGTTCCTGCATAATCCGGCCCAAATAAAATTGGTATTAAAAAGTCTGCGAATGAATAAATAAATGTGAAACAGAGAAGTCCAAATAATAAATAATATCTGTGTACCTTTTTGTAAAAGGCACTAAGTTCTTTAATCTTATCATCTTTAAATAAATTTATTAGGATTGGAAAAAAAGTAGTAGCAACTACTATAGGTAATAATTGAACCATAGAGAATATTTTATAAGAAATCTCATAATTAGCTACATCCCCAGATGATAATGCTTTTGAAATGATAATTGCCGCGGCACGCCAATTTATTATTGAAGTACCACCCATGATAATAAATGGCCAATTCAAAACCAGTAGGTACTTTATATAATTTAGCGATATCTTATATTTATATAGCGATTTTAAATTTATTAACCCTGATAAGCCAATTCGCAAGAATAAATTTAAAGTTACAAATCTTACAATAACAAGAATTATACAAAGAGTTATAATTGAAAAGGGATATACGAATAAAAAACATGTAGCAACAAATTTTAAAAATGCATCTATTGAAAGTATTATAAATGTTTTTTCTTGTTTAAATTCCGAAATATTAATGCATTTTATTGCATTAATTAAATTATCAAAAACGATATTTATACCTAATAAAATTGTCAGAACATGTATAATTTTATCATCATATAACAAAAATCCTAGAATAATATTTAGCAAATAAAATGTTATACCGGAATAAATTTGAATTTTGAAAAATTTGTAAATCAGATCTTCCTTATTCTCGGTACCTGTGATTTCCCTTATAAACCATTGACTAAGGCCTAATGAAGAAAATGCGGATAATAATTGGTATAAAACTGTTGCAATTATAAAATTGGCAAATACCTGTGTAGCATAATGTCTTGCAATCAGAATAAAAAATAAACTCAGCAGTATACTTTGAAAAACCTGTGAGGTAATCCCCCAGGAACTATTCACAAATATCTGATTCTTACGTAATTGCGTGAATTTCATAGTTATTTTAAACATGAACCGCTTTGGGTGAATTTTTTGAAATAATTAATAAGCTTAATAGTGTAATTAATAATACTAATATTCTCTTATCAGATAATGAATTTACAGTGGTAAAGGCTATCATCCAACTTATAACTGCTGCTACCAAACAAATTATATTAAAATTTTTGAAACGTATATATGTTACAACAGCATTTTTAACCGGTATTAAGATTAGTAAGAGAACAAGTACAAAACTCAAAAGACCACATTCGATCAAAATTTGCAAGTATCCACTCTCAGTGCCATAATATACTATTTCATTGTCTATTACATAATATCCACCGAGAGAATGTGCAATAACATAATTAGAATGATTACCAATCCCAATACCAAGTATAGGGTTTGAAGAAAATATGAGCAAATCAGTTTTCCAAATTTCATTACGGACATCAAGTGAGGTGTTAATATCTTCAGTCCTATTTAATAAACTAAAGTATTTGGGATAGTTGGAAATAATAAAATATCCGATTAAACAGAAAAATATTGCAATAATCCATGTTTTACTACTTTTGGCTAAAAGAATAATCAATAAACCAATTAACAGTCCCCCAAAAGCTGCTCTACTCCCTGTTAGAAAAATTGCCAAAACAACTAAAATAAAAAGCACTATGTTTAAGATACCCGGAGTAGATTTGGTCTCTTTATTCCTTAAAAAAAGAAAACCAATCATACTTAAATACTGGGCGTACTTTTGTGGATCTTGAAAATAACTTGGAAACCTCGAGGCTTCGGTACCTAATTCTAAGTAAGTATTTGGATTTAAATCAGGATAAAATGTAAATTCTATTCCTATAATTAATTGGATTAAAAGGAAGATTAACGATAATATACAACCTAATTTTAAATATTTAATGATAAGGTTTATAAAACTTAAATCTTTTAGACATTCATCAATTAACATTTTTGAATATATAAAAACAGAAAGGTATTTTAAAAAATTGAAAAGTGAATTAACAATAAATTCTGACTTTAAACAACTTATTAATATTAAACTAGTCAGTAGTGAAAACAAAAAGAAGTAAATATTTTTATTATTTGAAAAGTTAAAAAAATCTTTACTTGTAAAAAATATTACAAAATATGAAATGAAATCAAATACGGAGATACTTCCAAACTCTTCCGGAGTCACACCTAAATCAATAAAGGGGAATATAATAAGTAAAAAAAAAAGATATGACCTTCTTGGAAACTTATTAAAAAAAAAGTACCCCATGAAAATTACAATGCTAACTAGGGCAAGTATGTGTTTAATTTCCAAATTATCTTATTTATTTAATATCTTTTCAAATTCTTTATGCTTAATTGAAATAAATTTTAATTGGCTTTGATTCTTTAACAAACTAAAGACTTACAAATAAAAACGTGAAATATCTGTTCATCATAAAGTTAAATATAATTTTAAGAGCAATGACATCTCCTATTTTTTGTTAGCATAATCTTTATATCCATAAGTCTGGCTATATCCATATCCGTAACCGCTAACTTCCTTTATAAAACCTCTTTTTTTCAACCCATTAAAAACTATGCCTGCATGCTGTAAGGTCTTATCGGCTTGATTTTGATCCAGTCTTTCAATAATCCTCTTTGGGGTAAAATCGTGCCTAACCACAAGCAGGACAACCTCACTGAATTCGGCAAGAAGGTTGGCATCTGAAACAAGCCCTAAAGGAGCAGAGTCCATAATAACATAATCGTAGCTTTCAGATAGTTTTTCAAAAAGGAGTTCCAATTTACCATTTAAGAGTAGTTGGGTATGATCGCCCCCTTGGATGCCTGCAGGGAGGATATCTAAATTAGGATCCAGTTCTGAAGTAACCACAAGTTCCTCCAGGGTGGTTTCTTCCTTTAGGTAATCTATTATTCCCTTATGGTTCTTCAGGTTGAAGGCCTTAGAGGTATTGGGTTTTCTAAAATCCATATCGAGCAAAATGACCTTTTTCCCCGTTTGGGCTAAGCTATACGCCAGGTTTTTGCTTACAAAACTTTTACCTTCCCCCGACAAACTGGAAGTAACCAAAACTTTCTTCTTTCTGAAGGTCCTACTATACAGCCCCAGTTGGGCATCCAACTGCCTAAACTGCTCGATAATTAAGATATCTTCGGGGTTTTCCGATGAAAGTTGCTTATTTCCTTTTAAATAAGACAACTCACCAATAACGGGCAAATTGGTAGACTCTTCAATTTCTGAACGGAAAAGTATTTTTTTGTTCATCATTTCTTTAATTACCACATAGGCAGTCCAAACTCCTAACCCAAGGAACAACGCAATTCCATAAATTTTAAACCCTTTTGGACTCACAGGTTCTAAAGAGGCTTGGGCGCCGGCAACTATCGTATCATCCTCGTTTATGGGTACATAAGAGAGGGCGGTTTCTTCCCTTTTTTGCAATAGAAAGGCAAAAAGATCGTTCTTCACCGCCTTTCTACGCGTTATTTCCAAAAGCATACGTTCCTGTTCAGGAATAGTCTTTAACGCCGAACTATATTTCCCTGAATTTGCATATAAATTGGAAAGACTTGCCTGGAGATTACTTTTTTGACTCTGCACATTATCCAGGATATTAGGTCTTATTTTATCGATTTCATCAGCAAGTGAAGTTAACATAGGATTATTGACCGCCGTAGTTTTTTTTAAGCGTTCATATTCCATTTCAGAACTGTTTAGCTTCTGGAGCAATTGTGTCAAAACAGGATCATCAATACCTAAGGTTGAAGGAACAATACTTCCGCCATTATTTTTTGACTGGATATAGTTTTCTACTTTATCCAAAACGGAAAGTTTCAGGTTAATATCTGCTATTCTTTGATCGTTCTGGCCCGCATCCTCTAAGTACATCCTTCCCTGTTCGCTAAGGTCTACCAACCCTTTTGAAGATCGGTAATCCTTTATTTCAGTTTCAAGTTCATCTAACTCCCCTTCTACATTTTTAATACGGTCTTCAATAAATTTCATGGTATTGGCAGCCAACTTATTCCTGTCATCAATACCTTTCTGGTTGTAGGCCTGGATCAAATTGTTTAAAATGTCTTCTCCCCGATTGGGCACCTCATCTTCTAAATTGAGGTTTATTACAGTTGACAATTTTTCTGGTGGGGTAACTTCAAGTGATTTCAGTAAACCCTGTGTCATACTTCGAGGATTTACCAAAACAAAGTACAAAGGTTTTTTAGCTTGCTGAGCTTTGTTTTTATTCGGAAAAAACATTACTTCTCCAAAAGGACTATCAACCCATTGGTTTAAAGGATAAGTTTCCCCATCAACCTTCACATTTTTTTTCGAAAGATCAATAGTAAAATAATGTTTGGCAGCCGCGCCATCTTGAATAACGATTTTATCCTGATTTTTAAGCTTTATACGGATCGGAGAAGAATTGTAAGCTGAAACCGATTTTATATTTAAGCCCAAAAATTCCTTTTCTTCATAAAAAGGGGCATAGAGGTTCATGGTATCTACGACTTTTTTCATAAGGTCCCGCGATTGGATGACCTTGATCTCATTCTCTACTATTTTTTTGGAATCGAAAGGATTCATGGATTCCAACATTTTGGAATTATTAACACCCTTCATCTCATCTTTAATAATCAGAGTTGCCGAAATATCATACGTAGGAGTTTGATATTTTTTATAGCTCCAGGCAAGTAAAAAAATTACCACTAAAATTACAGGAAGCAATGGCCAAAACGGAAAAAACAAATCCATCAAGGTGCTAAACAAATTTTCAGATTTGGCCGATTTATGATTGTAGTTCATAGATTTGGTTTTTCTAATTATAACCTAAGGGCAATAATCCCAAATGATAGCGCGCTAAATATTACCGGTAGCCAAATGATTAGCCGAGAGGTACTGGCGACTTTTGATTTGTTGGGTTGCACATATATAATATCATTCGATTTCAAATAGTAATTGGGTGATGTAAATATCTCATCTGAAGTTAAATCGATTCTGGTTAACTCTTTAATTCCGTTTTCTTCCCTAATTAATAGCATATTGTCCCTTTGGGCATAAATTGTGGCGTCTCCCGCCAGGCTCAAGGCTTCCAATAAACTTACTTTTTCGCTGGGAATTGTCAATACCGAAGGATTGCCTACTTCTCCCAAAACTGAAATTTTAAAATTCAAGTACCTTATATTTACTATGGGCTCCACCAGCAATTTCCTTTTTATTAGTTCATTAGTAATTCCTTCTCTTAAATCTTGCTTTGTTTTTCCTGCAGCTTTAATTTTTCCTAGAAAGGGAAAACGGATATTACCTTCTTCATCTATTAAATATTCTGGAGCCCGTTTCTCATTATTTTTAGCTGTTTCTGAGCTATTCGTTGGATTAAACATCTGGGTGGCATCCGGATTTAAACTGCTTACTGAAATACTTAACAAATCATTCTCCCTTAAAACAGGTTCCAAATTTTCGAGGTTCGATTTGAACTGGGAATTTGGAATATTATCGAAATAGATGGCCTTTTTTAAATTTGCACAGGAGGTCAATGATAAAACAGCAACTAATAGGTAAATGCATTTTTGAAATTTTGTCATAGCTGAAGGTGATATATTTGTTAGGTACTAATAATAAAATATTTGTCATTTTGGATATTCTCAATATTTTGAAGATACCAATTGTACATTTTATCTATTCCATTATGTAAATCTATGGTGTGTTTCCAAGGAAACTGTAGTATTTTGCACTAACCAGAAGAATTTATCAATTCAAGGATCCTTTACAATGGAAGGAAAAAAAGCAATTAAAGCACCCACATAATACCTAAACCTGGTTCGATCGCTGGAGAAACTATTTTAAACCATTAACAGTAATCAACAATAACAATCTTCAGGAAAGAAATCATTGCAGTTCCATAACTTTTGTATTAGGACATTAATTAGTTTTTTAATTCAAATACGGAAGTTATTATTATTTATAAAGCGTGGTACACTCTTACATAATCTATGTCCATAACCGCTGGAAACATAGAATCATCTACTCCCTGGGCTCCAGCAAATCTTCCTCCTACAACCATCTCTGTTAAAAAATAAAAGGGCTGGTCAAATGGCCAATTATATTCAGTGGCATCAGATGGACGGTCCAGCGTAAAAATTATATTTTCTGGATCGTCAATATAAAATTTAATATAATTATTGGTCCATAGAATTCCGTAGGCATGAAAATCTTCCTCAACTTCCTCAAGAGCATTACTTGAGATTATTGTATTAGCATTATTTTCATTATTTGCAGCTGAATGTACGACAACATAATATGCATTGGGCAAAGAACTGAAATATTCGATTATATCAATTTCACCACAATTCGGATAGCCTACAACATCTCTATTATCACCAAGTAATCCTAATTTACACCATATCCCATTCTTTTCACCCACAGGAAATTTAGCACTAACTTCTATGCGACCGTATTCAAATGCAAATCTTCCTCTTATACTTGAAGAAGTATAATCTCCTTTGTTTTGACCTGCGCCAACTTTTCTCGCATAAATTTTTAACGTTCCATTACTCACCTCCAAATTTTCTTCCGTATAAAGCTGCAATTGATCTAAATCTCTATCTTTCTCAAAAACCCAGTTGTTCTTAAAGGAGTTCTTATCATCAAATTCCTCCGCCCAAACCAGTGTGGCATCATTCCAGTTATAATTTTCAAGATTTCCCTGGCTCGGAATTTCCATTCTTATTTTTGTCCTTTCCAGACTAGTAACATCATCATTTGCGGCATCACCTGAGGAGTCGCAACTCACTGCAATAAAACTTAGAGTTACTGCTAATAAGATTCTTTTAAATGTTAGTTTTTTCTTCATGGCCAACTTATTTATTGTGTTAATATGTATTATTCAGTCCATTAAATCTGATCTTTTCATGATTTTAAAAACTATACAAATAGAGCAATCAAAGGATTATGATCTTATCAAAATTTAAATACCAGTCATACACTTTTTTTACACCTTCATCCAGACTAGTGTCATAGCTCCATCCTAATTTTTTCAATTTTGAAGGATCGGTTAGTTTTCTCATGGTCCCATCTGGTTTATTTTCATTAAAGAATAGTTCTCCTTTAAAACCAACAATATCCTGAATGAAATAAGCGAGATCTTTAATTGAAATTTCTTCTCCTGTACCAATATTAATATGGGTATTCCTAATCTCTTTTTTAAAATTTTCCTCTATAGAAGATGAAGCTTCAAGAATATCTTTAAAGTTTACATTTTCCATTAAAA
>Ga0314772_1000502_pt1 | contig 20836 bp, 16 predicted proteins | sample MetaGCBIW2018_FD_204520 | JGI IMG/M metagenome (GOLD analysis project Ga0314772, IMG submission 204520) | Cryopeg brine microbial communities from Beaufort Sea near Barrow, Alaska, United States - CBIW 2018 | ecosystem: Environmental > Aquatic > Marine > Coastal | place: USA: Alaska | collected... | reverse complement strand
GCAAACGCGGCATCGGATACCTGGTCCGTGGCGGCCAGCGATTCTTCGACCGCGAGGAGGTGCGCAAGGCGATTCTGCTCTTGCGCGGAGCCGCGGTCGCGCCGTCGGAGTCAGTGCTCGGCGAGCGTGTCCGCGAAGCGCTGATGGACGCGGGTTGGAGCGAGGACCCGCCATCTGCGCGCGGCGCGGTTCGCGAACGGTGGGATTCGTTACAGGCCATTGTGCAGCTTGCTGACGATTTTGCGGCCGAGGCCTCGGCTCACGCAGCCAGTCCGTCCACGTTGCGGGAGTTTGTCGAGCACCTTGGCGAGCGCGCCGTCGCACAACACGCCCCAGCGGTCGAAGGTGTCACGCTGACGACGATGCACGCGGCCAAGGGCCTCGAGTGGGATGCCGTGTTCATTGTCGGTCTCTCGGAGGGGCTCGTCCCCATCTCGATGGCGGAGACTGATGAGGCGGTGAGTGAGGAGCGCAGGCTCGTATACGTAGCCATTACGCGCGCGCGCGAGCACCTGACGCTGAGCTACGCCATGTCTCGCAAGGAAGGCGGTCGGGGGCATCGCAAGCGCACCCGGTTCCTCGAAAAGTGGTGGCCGGATGTGCGTCAGGCTCCCGCGCGACGAGCTTCGACGTCGTCCAAGTTGGCTGACCTTGACGTGGCGCAACTGCGTCTGTTCGACTCACTTAAAGCGTGGCGGCTCGAGATCGCTCAGGCGGACAGCAAGCCTGCCTTTACCGTATTGGTCGACTCAAGCCTGGTGCAGATCGCGACGAGCCGTCCTGGCACGTTGGGTGAACTCGCACGCGTCAACGGCATCGGTGCCTCCAAGCTAGAAAAGTATGGCCTCCAAATCCTCGAAATCGTCGCGGTTCACTAGCGGGTCGGCGCATCGGCACGACGGGTGTGGGGATACCGCGTGTTCGGTAACACGCGGACCGCCGCGCAGCGACGTGGTCCCTCCGTGCCCGGGGTTACCTTGAATAGGGCGCAACGATCCGCCAGGTTCCAGGCACTCGATGCGCCATTGGCGTGGATCGGCGCGATGCCCGTGTAGGTAACGCACGATTGCGTCGCAGGCCACGCCGGCGGCTATGGCTCGCACCGCGGCGGGGGCGTGTGGCAAGCGGGCGCCGCTGCACTGGAGTGCGACCAAGGGCCAGTCGGGGTCGAGTTCGGTGCGCCGGATACCCAGGCAGGTGATGCACGGCCCATGACCCGGAACTACGAGCGGACCGACCGTAATTCCCGTTTCGTCGCTGATGACCGGCAGGTGCGGTTGATCTGCTGCCATGAGGTCGTAGATGAGCGCGACGCTGGGGCCGCCGCTCGCGACGACTACCGCAACGTCGGTGAAGGAGTGAGCGCCGCTGTGGCCGGCCACCTGGGCGACCTGTGGCGCACGCCCGTTGATGTCACGCACTGCGGCTTGGGCGCGCGTCGCGCTCGCGGTGAGTGCCCCTGCCCCCAGCACCGACACTCGGGTGTCGTCGTCCACTACGACGCGGCCTACCCCCGCCTGCGCGAGGCACAGTGCGACCGCGGTCCCGAGGGTGTCTGCGCCAATCACGCAGACGCTTGACTCTCCCGCGGGAGTTCGCTTGCGGCGCTTTTGCGCGGGATGTGCCTCTTGGAGCAGCCCGCTCCGGCGCAGCCTGCGAACTACGTGCGGGTATTTCGCGGCGTCTGTCGGCGTGGGCCACGGCGGGCCTTCGAGCCGTGAGACGAAGGCAGCCTCGTCTGCAGTCAGGTCATCGAAAACTACAGGTTCCGCGAGGCCGATTCGTACGCGATTGCCGTCGAGCGCGAAGACCGCAAGGCCCTCCCGTAGGCGGGGGGCTGCGGGGTGCGCGAGATCGGCGGTAACGCGCTTGGCAGCTTTCATGGACCGAGCCTGACACCGTGACGTTCATCGTGGGCGCTATCCACAGGAACTGCGTCGTCGTCCGCCGCTTGGGCCCGCAGCAACACAAAACGGGCCGACCCTGATGGGTCAGCCCGTCTTGTGGCGCGCTAGGCGCTCGAAAGTGCTACGCCTTGCCGAGGATGCGGTTCAGCTTGGTGCCGCACTCCGGGCAGGTGCCCTTGGCCATGCGGCGACCGTTCTCGGAGATGACGACGTCACCCTCGGTGGTGCGCTTCTCCTTGCACTTCACGCAGTAGAACTCACCTGAATACTTTTCGCCCATGAGGGTCTCCTTTTCTAATGGCGCGGCTTTGAGGCCGCACATCCGTGGGCCACGCGGGCCCGTTCCCGATAAGCGTAGACGGAATTGAGCACAAAATGGTTCAATTCGTGTCTACCGTGTCGTGGGTGTCGCTACGAATCTCTTCCCGCGTTGCCGGCGGGGTCGTCATCAGGGTCGCCAGCCGAGCCTTCGTCGGATGCTTTTGTGGACTCATCGGCCGACTCGGCGGCAGGAGCGTCGCTTTCGCCTGTACCCGGTTCTCCGTAGCCGCCACTGAGTAGTTTCTTGAGCTCACGATCCATGTCGTCTGCGGAGTCACCGCCGCTGACGGCAGCGTCTACCCACGACTCCCAGGCACCCAAACCGGCTGCGTCCGGTAATAGGTCCGGGTGCGACCAGAACCGGTCGCGCCCATCGGGTCCGAGGCGCACCGCTAGGGTCGCCCACAAGGAGGAGGCGTCGCGGAGGCGTCGCGGCCTCAGCTCCAGGCCCAGCAGCGAGGCGAAGACGTCTTCCGCCGGTCCGCCCGACGCCCGGCGACGGCGCATCATCTCTCGGAGCTGCCCGATGTGCGGTAGATGTGGGGCGGCGGCGCGCGTAGTAACGTCGTCCACCCATCCCTCAATCAAGGCGAGCAAGGTCTCGATAGATTCGAGCGTCGCGGCCTGCGCCTCCGAATGCTCAGGGGCAAAAATGCCGCGGCTGAGGGCCTGCTGCAGTTTGGCGGGATCTCCCGCGCCAGCGTCGCGGACCGCCGAGTCGAGAGCCTCAGGGTCAATCGTGATGGTGCTCGCATACCTCTCGATGGCGCCATGGAGTTGCCCAGGGAGCCAGGGCGCAGCCGCGAAAAGGCGCACGTGGGCAGCTTCGCGCAACGCCACAAAGGTCCGCACCTCGTCGTCGTCGATGTCGAGGCCCTCGGCGAACTCCGCAATCGCGTGAGGCACCAGGGCGACGCGGGAGTCGGCCAGCAACGGAATCCCCAGGTCGGTGCCCCCGAAGGCCTCGCGCGCCATCTCGCCAGCGGCCTGACCCATATGCATGCCACACACGGTGGGGCTTACCGAGCTCATGATTCCCGATGCCTGGGCGGGGTCGATTCCGAGCGCCGCCAGTTCGTCGTCGCCTTCTTCCGGGTCGCCATGTTCGCCGCGTAGAACGCGGCCCAGCGCATGGGAGACGCTGACCGCCACCGGGCCTGCGAGTACACGCCACGTCGCCATGGTGGCTTCGACCCACTCGGCACGGCTCCACACCGCTGGCTGGAGCGACGAGGGGTCGAAGTCGGTCACCGCATCAAGCCACAGCTCTGCGCGAGACACGGCTGTGCGATGGGTGGCGGCGACGGACGCGGTGATGGTGGGATCGCCACCCTGCGCGGCGACGCCGCGCGCGACATCATGGGCGAGCGACCAGTTGACGTCCTCGCCTTCGCTCTGCGCCATTAACTGACGGATTTGTGACAGGACGTGGTCCATCATTCCCGGGTTGGCTGCCATCCCTGAGGCGTTCGCGAGCGCCGCGGGGTCCATGCCCATGCGTTGCAACTCCTCGAGCGCATCGTCGGCGTCTTCGCCAAATAACTCACGGAGCAGTTTCATCCAAGGGGTGGTGTCGTCGTTCACGAGGCCTCCAGTGCGCATCGGTCGTCGAGGTCGACGCCCGCTTGTTCCAAGGTAACGTTCGCGCGGGGTGATTCGGCGCATCGTTCGCTATAAGCAATGATGGGGGGCGTGACCACTCCGCCGACCCCGCCGCTTGCGCCTGCGCGCGCCCAGGGTGACACATCCGAGCCATCGCCTCCTGCGGAGCCCCCCGCCCCCGCGCCTACGCGCCGCTCAGCGGTGATGTCAGCGACCGGGTTGGCCACGTCCATCCTGATAGCAGTGCTGACGGTGCTGCCCTCGCCCTTCGCCATCGGCGGCCCCGGGCCGACCTACGACACCCTCGGGGTGGATGAGAGTGGCAAGCCACTGGTGGAGATTGAGGGAGCGCCCACGTTTCCGGCTTCAGGCGAGTTGAGGTTGACGACGGTCTCGGTGAGCCGCGGTGGTTCGAACATATTCACCATGGGAAGCGTGCTCGCAGGATACTTTTCTCCGCACAAATACGTGGTGCCCGAGGAATTCGTCTTTGGCGACCCCGATCAGGAAGCGGAATACGACCAGCAGGCCCAGCAAGATTGGATCACGTCGCAAGAGAGCGCGACTGTCTCGGCACTCGAGGAACTCGGCATGCCGGTGCCCGCGAGCATCCGTATCGCAGGGGTTCAGGACGACTCGAACGCCGTTGGCCTGCTTGAAGAGGACGACGTGTTGGCCGCGATCGACGGCACGCCCATCGCCACCTATAAGGAGATGTCCGAGGCGGTAAAGGCACACGAACCCGGCGACACGATCGACGTGACTGTCACGCGTGATGGTGAAACTGTCACCGAGTCGTTCAAAATACTGGACGACGGTGATGGCGCCCCAGTCATGGGAGTCTGGATTGACCCCACGTTCAACATCCCGATCGATGTCACAGTCCAGATCGACCGCGTAGGCGGCCCCAGCGCCGGAACCATGTTCTCTTTGGCTATCATGGACAAACTCACGGAGAAGGATGAACTGACCGGTCAGAACGTGGCGGGCACCGGCACAATCGATGCCGATGGTGACGTCGGCCCGATCGGTGGCATCCAGTTTAAGATGGAAGGGGCCCGCGAGGCGGGTGCCGAGTACTTCCTCGCGCCGATCGAGAATTGCGACGACGTTCGCGGGCACGTTCCACAGGGTCTAAGCGTTTTCAGTGTGGACAACCTGGACGACGCCTACGCTGCGGTAGAAAGCATCGGCAAGGGCGAGACCTCCGGACTACCCATCTGCTAGCGCACGTGGGACGCTTGATGCCAAGCAGGACTTTTTAGTAACCCGGACTTCAGCAAAGGAAATATCAGTGACCTCCGAGCCCAACCGCACTTCCCGGCCGCAGCCCATGGCGACTCCGCCCAAACGCCGCTCACCCCTACTCATAGCGTTGTTGGCTGTCGCGGTGCTGGTGGTCGCGGTGGTGATCACCGCAAATATCTGGACCGAGGTGGTCTGGTATCAGCAGTTGGGCTTCACGGACGTGTGGCGCACGCAGTGGATCACACGGATGGCGCTGTTCCTGGGATTCGGCGTGCTGGCGGCCTTCGCGGTGTGGATCTCGCTGTGGCTCGCGCGCAGAGTGCGCCCCGCTCCCTCGACCCAGCGCTCTGCGCTCGACCAGTACCGCGAGCAGATCGAACCACTCGAGCGCATCGTCATGGTCGCGTTGCCGATCTTTGTGGGCCTGATTGCGGGTGCCGCGATGTCGTCAAACTGGAAGGGCGTGCTCGCGTGGCTCAATCAGGAGTCGTTTGCCTCTGCTGACCCACTGTTCGGACTGGACGCCTCTTTCTACGTCTTCACGCTGCCCGTGTTGCGTTCGTTCGTGGGCTATTACGTGGCCATCATGATCGTGTGCACGCTGCTCGCAGCGTTCGTTCACCTGCTCTACGGGGGGATAGCTGGCGGCAGTCGCAAGTTTGTCGCCTCGGGTGGGGCTCGCATTCACCTGGCGGTCATGGGCCTGCTCGTGATGCTCGGTATTGCCGCGAATTACTGGCTCGACCGTTACGCGCTACTCAACAACCAGGGTGATCGTTTTTACGGAGCGTCATACACCGACGTCAACGCGATTCTTCCCGCGCGCGGAATCCTCGCGGGTATCGCGATCCTCGTGGGGCTCGCGTTCCTCGTCGTCATCTGGCAGGGCGACTGGCGCATTCCTGCGCTCGGCGTGGGGCTCATGGTACTCAGCACGATCGTAGTGGGTTGGGCCTACCCTGCCGTCGTGCAGCGCTTCCAGGTCGAGCCGAACGCGCAGGAGCTCGAGGCGGAGTATATTCAGCGCAACATTGACGCGACTCGGTTCGCGTACGGCCTGGACGACGTCGAGGTCACGCAGTACGACGCGAAAACCGAGGCGCAGGGTGGTGCGCTACGGGCAGACGCGGAGACAACCACGCAGATTCGGTTGCTCGACCCTAACGTCGTGTCCCCTGCTTTCCAGCAGCTCGAGCAGAACAAGCAGTATTACAACTTCGCTAGCACCCTCAACGTCGACCGCTACGACATTAATGGCGAGCTGCGCGACACGGTCATCGCGGTGCGTGAACTTAACCTCGACGGACTCGGTGACGAGAACCGTAACTGGGTGAACGACACCACCGTCTACACGCACGGCTTCGGCGTTGTCGCCGCATACGGAAACAGGACTCAGCGGGACGGGCAGCCGGACTTCTACGAAGGCGGCATCCCGTCTGTGGGCGAGCTCGGCAAATACGAGCCGCGCATCTACTTCGGAGAGACCACGCCGCCGTACTCCATCGTCGGCGCGCCCGCTGGCACCACTCCGTGGGAGTTGGACTACCCCACAGACAGTGCCGACGCGGTCCAGGGCAACCAGGTCAACACCACGTACGCGGGCGAAGGTGGCCCCAGCATCGGCAGTACGTTTGCCAAGCTCATGTACGCGATCAAGTTTGGTGAGGAGCAGATTGTCTTCTCCGACCGCGTCACTCCCGATTCGCAGATTCTCTACTATCGCGAGCCGCTGGAGCGCGTCGCACGGGTTGCGCCGTATCTCGAGCTTGACTCCGCGGCATACCCCGCGGTCGTGGATGACCGTGTGGTGTGGATCGTCGACGGGTACACCACGACGACTCAGTACCCGTACTCCGGGTCGCTCGAGTCGCCGAGCTTGTTCGCTGGCTCGGAGGACCGCCTGAGCCCGGCGCGCCTGAACTATATGCGCAACTCCGTCAAGGCCACTGTGGACGCTTATGACGGCCACGTCACGCTTTACGCGTGGGATCCTGAGGATCCGATCATTAAGACGTGGCAGAACGTGTTCCCGAACGATCTGAAGCCCATATCTGACATCTCGGCGGAGCTCATGAGCCACCTTCGCTACCCGCAGGATTTGTTTACGGTGCAGCGTTACCAGCTCACCAGTTACCACGTCGACGACGCGGCATCGTTCTACTCGGGGCAGGACTTCTGGCGCAACCCGTCCGATCCGACCCCCGGGGGCAGTGGCCCACAGCCGCCCTATTACCTGACGTTGCAGATGCCGGGTCAGAAAGATCCGTCATTCTCGCTGACGAGCTCGTTCATCCCCGGGGGTAACTCGGACCGAAACGTGCTGACGGGTTACTTATCGGCGGATTCTGAGACCGGCAATACTGCTGGTGAGGTCGCGGCTGGTTACGGGCAGTTGCGTTTGCTCGAGTTGCCACGCGACACGACCATTCCGGGACCCGGTCAGGTTCAGAACAACTTCAACTCCAACTCGGACGCGCAGACCACGCTGAACCTGCTCAGGCAGGGTGAGACTGAGATCATCAACGGCAACCTGCTGACGTTGCCGGTGGGTGGCGGACTGCTGTACGTGCAACCGGTTTACGTCCAGTCGAGTGCAGGCACGCAGGTGCCGCTGTTGCGGAAGGTCTTCGTCTCTTTCGGTAACCAGGTGGGCTTCGCTGACACTCTGCAAGGCGCGCTTGACCAGGTGTTTGGCAAGGGCGCCGCGGTGACCACGGACCCTGAAACTGGCGAACCCATCGTCACGGACACCGCGACTCCCGAGCCGCAAGCGACGGATCCGGGCACCTCTGAGCCAGAAGCCACGGATCCAGTTACGCCGACGAACGCAGATGAGCGCGCACTCCGCAGCGCCCTAGCCAAGGCGCAGCAGGCGATTGAGGACGGTCAGATCGCGCTCAAGACGGGCAACTTTGGGGACTACGGCGACGCGCAGCAGGCGCTATCAAGCGCGTTGCAGGACGCTATTGCCGCTGAACGTCGCATCCAGGATGCCAGCGGAGGTCCGATCGAAGAGGTCCCCACGCCGGGTGTGAGTCCCGCTCCAGCAGCGAGTCCCACTGCTAGCGCGGATGCCACAGCAGGTGGCTCTTCGTAGGACTCCATTGGAAGCCCGTCAGTAGCCTGCCGGGGGGTGGCGGCACATAAATAAGGGGCCCAGTGAGCATTCGCTCACTGGGCCCCTTATGTGTATGTCCTTCGCGAAGGTGGAACCGCGCTCGCGCGCCTTAGTCCTCCAGGTGACGAGCTGTCACACGACGGATGACGACCGTAAGAAAGGCCCACGAGACGATCGTGGCGATCGTCGCGAGATACGTCAACGGTACGGAGGCGTCGAGCGCGTCCAGGTTCGTGAGTTCTCCCGTCTGGAAGTCGACGGCGAATACTGACGTGGCAGATGCGGAAATTGACGCGATCCATACCAGGCACCATGGGATCCACCACCCCAGCAGCACGCCCATGCCTACTTTGCGATGCGCGATGGCCCTCATCCCCAGCAACGGCAGCACAAAGTTGGCCAATGGCACAAACCAACCCCACCATTCGACGTGCGGCGGGCCGCCGGCCTTGATGCCGAGCTTCGCGAGGTTCGAGCGAATCCGTGACATCCACAGGGCAAGCAAGACAAAGGAACCCAAACCGACGGCGAAGGAAAGCACCTGGAGTAGTGTCGTGGCCACGTTGGCCGAGGTGCCCCCGGAATCGAGTGCGGCCTTCGCGCTGTCGACGGTGCTCTGCGCAGTCAACGCGCTACCTAGCTGGACTAACGTGTACACCCCAGTGGTGATGACGGCGAGCATGGCGAGAGTTGTGGGCTTGTCGGGCGACCAACCGGCTGGCGCAAAGCCGCCCGGCGGCGGTGCCTGTCCCGGCATCGGGGGTGGGGGAGGCGGGGTTGGCGCGCCCGCATTCGGTGCGACTTGTGCGCCTTGCTGGGAGGGGCGCTGGCTGTACGGATCATCGTGTGTGGGTGTGCTCATGCGCACGACTCTAACGCCTAATACGAGGGTATCGCAGGTCGACAAGAGGCGATTAGGTCAGCGCACGTACGCCCTGTACAGTTGTGGCTTACCGACGCGGGGTGGAGCAGCTCGGTAGCTCGCCGGGCTCATAACCCGGAGGTCACAGGTTCAAATCCTGTCCCCGCTACTTTGTAAAGTGTCGGGGCATCGTTCATAGGTGTCTCGGATGTTTATCCGCGAGAGTCCTTCCTTCGGGAGGGGCTCTCGTCGTTTCTAGGGTCAGCACGCTGCTCCGGCCACGCTGCGTGGGCTCGTCATGTGTCGTCGTCACGTTCATATCCTTGATCGTTACGTGATGACGGCGCCCACGTGCGCTCCTGGCCCTACATTCGGCAAATCGAGCGTTGCGACCGCACACAGCCGGGGAGAGATTCAGCCCGCTCGCGGCCTCGGTGACGGACATGCTGTCCTCGACGATCGCTAAAACGACGACGTGATTTTGATACGTGGCGGCCATGTCCCATCGTCATGGGGTGTGAACGATGTCGCGACATACGTGTGAGCGATGTCGTGAAACCAAACATTGTCCCCCCGATATTTTTCTAGAAGTGAATTCTTGCCGTGCGCCGTGCGCCGTGCGTCTGTGGCGTGTAGCGAGCCGCGTCCCGCGGGACGTAAGTCCCTCGTGAGCCGCCGCATGCGTGGCTAGCGTCAATGGTGCCCCTCCACTCCACCTCAACGTTGACGGAAGTCTGCTGTGACTACGTATTTGTATCTCTCCCTCATCCCCCAGGCGCTCATTGCGTCGATGCTGCCACCCGACGACTTTGGACTGTATTTCTCCGTCGGTAGTGCGAAGCGGTCACGCGGTCAGGCGATTTTCTTTTCCGTGGATAGGGACCAGTTGGACGACGCCGACTTTCCGCTCGACGACCTCGACGCGCGGTGTGTCCCGCATCCCGACGGGGGCCCCAAGCGCTCGCTGTATCTCAGCATCTATCGGGCGCTTGAGAAGGTGCCGCTGACGGCGCTCAACGCCCTGCACCTTGTTACAGACGACGGCCGGGTGCTGACTTTGCCACCCGCTACCTTTGCTCCAGATGGCGAGGATCGGGCACACCTTTACCAGGAGTTCTGCCCCGTCCAGCCGCGGGTTGTCAGCAGTCTTGACCCAGGCGAGTTCACGCGTTTCATCACGAACGCCTCTCAACCGGTACACGTGCCGCGCATCGTTTTCGCCGAGTTGACGCTCGGAAACCTCAAAAACGACCCCGATGCGCTGGAGATCGACAACCTGCCCTACCCGAACATCGGCCACCTGCGGGACTGCTTGCGAGAACTCGCGGCGGATCCGTCCAAGCCCACCAAGACCGTGCTGCGGCAAATGACCCAGGAGGTGCTGTTCCGCACCGTACGCAACGGCTTCTTCGCGGGCGACGCCGACGGCATCGTCGCCTTCACCATGCCCACTCAAGACGCACTCGAGCGCGAGCACTTCGCGTGGTGGCGGTCCGCCCAAACGTCGTTCGGTTACTAAGGAGACCCCCATGCCGCAGTGGTTTTGGCTCGTTCCCATCTCATCCGTCGTAGCGCTCGGTGCTGCGTATTATTTCTTCCGGCAGATGATGAAGGAGTCGGAGGGCACGCCTATAATGGCGCGCATTGCGGCGCACGTCCGCGCTGGCGCTCTCGCGTACCTCAAGCAGCAGTACAAAGTAGTCGGAATCGTGCTGGTGTCCCTCACCACATTGTTCTGCGTCCTCGCGTACGTGCTTCACATGCAGAATCCCTGGGTGCCCTTCGCGTTCCTCACCGGCGGACTCTTCTCGGGTCTCGCTGGATTCATCGGGATGCGCACCGCGACATTCGCGTCGGCGCGCACCGCGAACGCTGCCCGAGACTCCCTGAACCACGGCTTGCGCGTCGCGTTCCGCTCCGGGGCCGTCATGGGTCTCGTAGTCGTAGGACTGGGATTGTTCGATATAGCGGTGTGGTTCTTCGTGCTTACCCGGTTCTATTCGACCGATGATGCCCACTCGGTGGTGATCATTACGACGACGATGCTCACGTTTGGCATGGGCGCCGCCGTCCAGTCCCTATTCGCTCGCGTAGGTGGCGGCATCTTCACCAAGGCGGCCGACGTCGGTGCCGACCTCGTGGGCAAGATTGAAGCAGGTATTCCCGAGGACGACGCGCGCAACCCCGCTACCATCGCTGACAACGTCGGTGACAATGTGGGCGACGTAGCAGGCATGGGCGCCGACCTCTACGAATCGTATGTGGGCGTGATCCTCGCCAGCGCCGCCCTCGGTGCGGCCGCCTATTACACGGCCGGTGCCGACATCCAAATGCGAGCAGTCATAGCCCCGATGGTCATCGGGGCACTTGGAACGTTGCTGTCGATCGTCGGCATCTTCCTGGTGCGGACGAAGGAGGACGCGACACCCAAGCAACTCCTCGCCGCCCTTGGCCACGGCGTCAACGGATCAGCCGTGCTGATCGCCGTGACCTCGCTCGGGGTTTTGCGTCTGATGGAGGTCCCTCACATGTGGGGCATCTGGCTTGCCCTCGTTGTGGGTCTTCTCACCGGCATCACCATCGGGCGGGCAGCTGAGTACTTCACTTCGCAGGCCTACTCGCCCACTAAAAGTATTGCTGCAAGCACCAAGACCGGCCCGGCAACCGTGATCATCGAAGGTATTGGCCAGGGAATGCTGTCGGTAGCGGTGCCCGTGTTGGCCGTCGTGACTGGTGCCTCGTTGGCCTATTTCTTCGCCTCGGGATACTCGTTCAGTACGGATTCCCTGGGGCTTGGGCTATATGGCATCGGCATGGCCGCGGTCGGCATGCTGAGCACGCTGGGCATCACCCTCGCTACGGACGCCTATGGCCCTATCGCGGACAACGCGGGCGGCAACGCGGAGATGGCCGGGCTGCCTCCCGAGGTGCGCCAACGCACCGACATGCTTGACTCGCTCGGCAACACCACGGCCGCAACCGGCAAGGGCTTCGCGATCGGTTCGGCGGCGCTCACTGGCATTGCACTGCTCGCCTCTTACATGGAGGAAGTCAAGGTCGCCATCTCTCACGTCCTTGATGGGGGACAGGAATACCTGTTCCCCGATGGCACTCTGGTTCTCCCGGGCGGCGTTGACGCCGTGCAGTCGCTCAGCCTCATGGACTTGATGACCCGCTTCGAGGTAGTCCTGGTCAACCCCAAGGTAATCGTCGGGATGTTCGTGGGCGCGATGCTCGCGTTCGTGTTCTCCGGCCTCACGATGAAGGCGGTGGGCCGAGCCGCGGGCTTGATGGTGGACGAGGTGAGGCGCCAGTTCCGAGAGATCCCGGGGATCATGGCCGGAACGACGGATCCCGACTATGCGCGGTGCGTCGAAATTTCCACGCGCGCCGCTCAGCGGGAAATGATGCTGCCGTCGATCCTCGCGATCGCCGCGCCCGTAGTGATGGGCCTCACCTTCGGCGTGGCTGGCGTACTCGGACTACTCTCGGGGGCTGCGGTGGCCGGGTTCTCGCTGTCGATGTTCATGGCGAACTCCGGCGGCGCGTGGGACAACGCCAAGAAGTACATTGAGGAGGGCCACCACGGGGGCAAGGGCTCCGAGGCACACATGGCCGCCGTCATCGGCGACACCGTTGGCGACCCGTTCAAGGACACATCGGGACCGAGCCTCAACATCCTGGTGAAGCTCATGAGCATGGAGGCGATAGTCATCGCGGGAGTGACGGTTTTGATTCACCTGGCCTAGGCATCGTCGCAGGTCAGGAGTGGCGTTCCCGGGCGTAGAAAGTCCGCCAAGACAGCCACGCTGTTGCGCGCTAGTACGCTGATTCCGTGACAATTCCGATGGCATCCAACTGATGGCTACCGCACGGCGCATCGGCGTGACGGCCGCAACCGGCATTGGCGTTGGGTCAATGCTCGGCGCGGGAGTTTTCTCCGACATGTGGGGGACGGTGCTCGCCGCGGGAAGTTGGTACTTGGCGGCCATTGGCCTGGCTGCGCTCGTCGCGCTGGCGAACGCGCTATCTACGGCACAACTGGCCAGTAGATACCCACTCGCAGGTGGCGCATACGCATACGGGCGGGCGGAACTAGGTCCGCTCGCGGGTCACGTTGCCGGTGCGGCGTTCCTGGTGGGCAAGACCGCATCCGTGGCTGTCGGGGCTCTCGTGCTTGGCGCGTATGTGCTCCCTGGCCACGCGCAAGCGATTGCGACTGCTGCGGTGGTGCTCGCGTGGGCACTCAACGCGCGCGGCATTACCAAGACCGCAGTGGGAGCGACGGTGATCGCAATCGTGGTCACCGCGGCGCTCGCCGGAATAGTCATTGCGGCGGCCGCGGGTGACGGTGAGGCCCCGCCGGCGCTACGCGTGGTTCAGGACTCCACGCCTGCGATGGCGGTGCTCTTAGCCGCGGCATCGGCATTCTTCGCGTTCGCCGGCTACGCGCGTATCGCGACGCTGGGAGAGGAGGTGCGCGCGCCCACGCGCACCATCCCGAGGGCCATCCTGCTGGCGTTGGGAATCGTGGTGACGCTGTATCTGGCGATCGCTTGGGCGCTCGCCACCTTAGTGGGCGCCGATGCCGTGGTTGGGGTGCGTACCCGTGGATCGGTGGGCTCCGAGCACGCTGACACGCTTGCGGGGCCCATCGAACAACTCGCGGCGGTGGGCCACGTGCCACTTGCGGTGGTGACCGTCGCGGCGGTACTCGCGATCTTTGGGGCGATGCTCGCGGTGATGGCTGGTGCGGGCCGCACGGCGATGGCGATGGCGCGCGAACGCGACCTGCCGCCCGCGTTGGCGGTCCAGGGATCCTCGGGGGCTCCGTGGCGCGCCGAGCTCGTGGTGGCGCTCCTCGCAGTCTTGCTGGTGTGGTCCAGCGGGACCAATCTGCTGTTGGTGTCGGTTGCGACCGTACTGACGTACTACGCGATCGCGAACCTGGCCGCGATACGCCAGCGCCGAGCGGGCCGAACAGCCGGGCTGCGCGTCCCCGTGGCCGTCTCCGCGTTCGGTCTGCTGGCCTCGCTGACCCTGGTTGCGGTGTCGCTGCCGGTAGGCTCCGGGTCGCTGGCGTCCGCGCTCGTGGTGGTGGCGCTGGTCGTCGGGTGGCCGTTCCTCAGCTGGGCTGCACGCTCGCGGTGGAGGCACTGACCAAGTGCCTCGAGGCGAAAAGCCGTCGAGGACGCGCCCTGGAATGTAGGGCGTGGACACGGCGTTTGATCGAGTGTGGGACCGAGCACCGTTCAGGTGCGTATGGGCCACACACCGACGGAGGAAACATGAAGGCGATTTGGAACAACATGGTCATTGCCGAGTCGGACCACACCGAGATGGTCGAGGGCAACCACTACTTTCCCAAGGACTCGGTGAAGACCGAGTATTTCCAAGACTCCGCCATGGAAAGTATGTGCCCCTGGAAGGGTTCAGCCGCCTACTACGACGTAGTCGTAGACGGCCAGACGAACAAGGACGCCGCATGGCATTATGACGAGCCCAAGCCGCGCGCGGAGAACATCCGCGGTCACGTCGCGTTCTGGCGCGGCGTCGCCATCGAGGAGTAGCAGTACACCGCCGGAGGGCTGACCTCCCTCCAACGTTGGGGGGTCAGCCTGCTGGCTTTAGAACGAGCCAGCAAGCGCCCACCCGACTGCCGCGCCAATCAGCCCGACAGCGCACGTCGCGCCCAAGTAGCCGGTAGCGACTCCTGGCCTTCCGGCGCGCGAGAGCACCACGGCATCGACCGCGAGGGACGAGAACGTGGTGAGCCCACCGGCGAACCCACCGCCGACTATCAGCATCAGTTCGTCGGGGTGTGGTGAAGTAATTGCGGCGTGAGCGATGCCGCCGAGGACGATGCTGCCGAGCACGTTCGCTGCAAACGTGGGCCACGGATATTTCCACTCTCTGTTGATTTTGGTCAACAGGAACCGGAGTAGGGCTCCTACGCCGCACGCGAGCGTTGCCAGGGAGAACACGAGCGGACTCATGACCGCCGTCCGTCCGCGCTCGGATTCGCGTGGCCCGTGGTGGGGCTTCGCTCGTCCTCAGGGACATTCGCAAGGTTCTCCACGAGCTGGGTGGTGCGTGCGCCGTGGGCGCCGATAGCCCAGCCCCACGCCGCTGCGCCAAAGGCCAGGATGAGGTTCGCCGCGAGCACACCTGCCGCAAGCCCAGTGCCGGTCTGTGCGGTCCAGTGCAGCGTCGCGATCGCCGAGAACGTGGTGAATCCTCCCAGGAGACCGGGTCCTATTAGCGGGAAGAACGGGTGGCCACCCCGTGCCTCGCTGTGCGCCGCGACGACGCCCAGCACGAACGAGCCGACCACATTTATGACGATTACGTCCCACGGGATGCCGTGGGCACCAGCGGGGAAGGCGGCATCAAGTCCGATGCGCAGGGCGCCGCCGATCGTCCCACCAACAAACACCTGGAGTGGGTGGGGGAGCCTCATGCTCGTTCGGCGAGCCACTTATCGGCTGCGGCGAGCTCCGCGACGAACCCTTGTTCCATGGTCTGCGAGATGGCACGCTCGATAATCGCACCGATGAGCGGGACAGAAACTGAGATCTCGCCAGTGGCAATGAAATTCACTGTGCCGTCGCCAGGCGTCAGGCCAATGGCCCCCGCGACGTGTCCGGGGGCGCCCGCGATCTCCATAGCGAAGGTGCCCACGCGGTCGACCTCTTGGGGGTGCGGCGGCTCCCAGGCCTCGGTGTATTTCACTTTGAGTTCCTTGCCGATGAAGCTACGCAGTTCCGCGGGTATCGAGGAAGACGGCACCGTGCGTCGAATGAGCACCGTGAACGCGGATGTGGGTTCACCATCGACGAGGACGTCCTGAGCGGCCGCACCCGAGGCGTTCGCGCGAACAGCAGCGAAATCTTCGTCTGCAAGCATCGCGATGACGCGATCGAGCGTGGTTTGGAACGTGTGCTGGTGAATGATCTTCATTGCCGACCTCCAATGTCTCATTAGGCTACCGCGCCACCGCACGACCTTTAGGCTAGGGACGTGGCAACTTTGCGCGAGACCGCCGAGCGATTCGGACCTCTCACCGATGCTGAGGCGGATTGGTTGGCCTTGCTGACCGCAGATTGGCAGATTATTGCCGACCTGGCGTTCGCGGATCTGGTGATGTGGCGCGAGGTTCCGGACGGTTTCGTGGCCGTCGCGCAATGCAGGCCTTCCACGGGCCCGACAGTGCACCAAGATGACGTGGTGGGCACCATGGCTCGCCCCACCCGCGCCGCGCACTTGCGCCGCGCACTTGACGAAGGCGTGATGGTGGCGTCACGCGAGCCGCGCTGGGATGAGACCTACGCCGTTCGGGAGGACGCACTACCCGTAGTGATGAACGGCCGCGCGATAGCCGTGCTCACCCGCGAAGTGTCGCAGGTGGTCTCGCGGTCCTCCTCGCGCCTCGAGCTCAACTATAAGGGCGCCTCGGACGACCTCTTGCGGATGATCACCCGGGGCGAGTTCCCCGTCCACACCTCGGTGACCGGTCCCAAGCGTGGCGCTCCACGCGTGGGCGACGGCGTGTTACGCCTGGACTCGGTGGGGCACGTGACTTACGCCTCTCCGAATGCGTTGTCTTGCTTTCACAGGCTTGGGGTACACGGCCCGCTAGTCAACAAGTCATTGCCTCGCGTCACCAGCGAACTGGTGACCGATCGCGGGCTCATCGACGAGACCCTGGCGATGGTGGTGATGGGACGCGCCGCGTGGCGCACTGATCTCGAAGTCAAGGGCGCGTGTCTGTCGCTGCGCGCGATCCCGGTGGTGGAAGACGGGGAGAGGTCCGGCGCGGTGTTGCTGTGTCGCGACGTGAGCGAACTGCGCCGGCGCGAACGGGAACTGATCACCAAGGACGCGACGATTCGCGAGATACACCACCGGGTTAAGAACAATCTGCAGACGGTCGCTGCACTGCTACGTCTTCAGAGCAGGCGCGTCGAGGCTCCAGAGGCCAAGGAGGCGCTTGCCGAGGCCATGCGGCGCGTCTCCACGATCGCGCTCGTGCATGAGACGCTGTCCGGGACCCTTGACGAACTGGTGAACTTCGACGACCTCGCGGGGCGCTCCATGAGAATGTCGGCGGAGTTGGCATCGCCCGGCGTTCAGGTCAAAATTGTCCGCGAGGGCGACTTTGGACTGATTCCCGCCCAGTTCGCATCCTCGCTCGCGCTGGTCATCACCGAGTTGGTCACTAACGCGGTCGAGCACGGCTTCGTGGGCCGCGAGCACGGCACTATCACGGTCACGGCGCGTCGCAACAAGGATGAGTTAGACGTCCTCATCGCCGACGACGGCGTGGGCCTGTCCGCCAAGCCCACCGGGCTCGGTTCGCAGATCGTGACCACGCTAGTCGAGAACGAGCTCGGTGGGTCGCTCACCTGGAAGCGCGTCGCGGGCGGTAGCGAAGTTCACATCCACGTACAGGTGAGCGAACGCTAGCCCACCAGGGCCGCGCGGGGTCTCGCTATTGGTGCGTGAGAGATGCGTTACTACTTGGCTGCGCGACGCGCACGAGCGGCACGGCGCTTGAGTGAGCGACGTTCGTCTTCAGACAGCCCACCCCACACACCGGAGTCCTGGTTGTGCTCCATGGCCCATTGCAGGCATGTTTCACGAACCGTGCAGCTATTGCACACAGTCTTGGCCTTTTCGATCTGTACCAATGCAGGGCCAGTATTGCCGACGGGGAAAAATAGTTCCGGGTCGTCAACGTCTAGGCAAGCAGCGCGGTCGCGCCAGTCCATGGGGTCTCCTTGGGGCAATACGGCGCAACGAATTGGTCACGAGAATGTGGGATATCGCCGCGGCCGTTGCGGATTGACCCTTTAAGGTTCTCATGGTTACGAACAGGTGACAAGAGCAAGACGAAGAGTCGTCGCTCACAATTGGTGGCGGTAGTTTGGAGAGCATGAACAATATCAGCCCCGTACGCGCGCGCTTCCTCGAGATAATCGCAGTCGTTGGACTAGTTTTTGAGGCGCTCGCGCTGCTATTCGCTGGGGTGGCTTACGGGATCTACGCGGCGTCTGGCGGCGTCCAGGATGTGGGTTTCGTGATCTCAGTGGGGGTATTTTGCCTCCTCTTGGCTGCGGGGGTTGGCCTCGGAGCGCGCGGTATGTGGAAGTCGCGGCGCTGGTCAAGGTCCATTGCGCTCACGTGGCAGGTCTTCCAAGCGGGGCTCGGACTCGCGGTGCTGGGGACTAGGCCGACGGTCGGCATCGTCCTCATTGTGGTGGCATTAGCGGTGGCCGCTTGCGTCATGGTGCGCGCCGGAGCGGACGGAGCCGGAGCGGACGGCGCGACAGCGGGCACCGATGTTTCTCAGGGCTGAAGGGTGAGAGACGGGCGGGCTACGCCACCGGGAGTTGCGCAGCGCGTGCTCCTGAGTCGTCAATGATGACGACGCGACCCGCGCTCGCCCCCGAGTCAGTTAAACCCACATGTGCGATCCCGCACGCGTCGCGGATGCTGCGGAGCGTCGGTTGCAACAAGATGATCGTGCCGCGTGGCCGAGGCGATCCAGGAAAGGTCACGAGGTCGTCGCGTACGGTGACGGCAGTCCAGCTCGCGCCGCTGTCCGTGGTCCGCCCGTCCGTGGCGCCCCCGTCTGTGGTGCCGCCGTCCGTGGCCCCGTGGAAATTGGCAGCACCGATCCGCTCGACGTGGGCAATGACGCCGTCGCGCTCGCGGGAGGGCATGCCCACGACCGTGACAGGGCCGCGGTCAAGGTAGAGGTCGCACGCGTCGTCGTCCCCCACGCCCAGTAACCGTGTGTCACCCGCGCACCGCCGCGAAACCTGTGCACTGTTTGGTAGCGAGGCCACGAGGGGCTTCGCGTGCAGTGCCCCGGCGCCCACTCGACATAGTTGTACCTCGCACCATGCACCCTGGGCACCCAGGCGTCCGCGGCCGGCGTGAGCGGGCGCACCCGAGAATGCGCGGGGCACGTTCCACAGCGCGTCGTCCGCCGGCTCGGAGCCCGTGAGGATCACGCGCGTGCCGGCGGACGACGCGAGCCTTGCGGGGTCGTGAGTTGCGAGCCCTATCGCGGTGGGCAAGCCGCGCGTCAACCTCATCGTGAGCATGTCGGCGGGCATCCCGTGGTCACACTCGGTCAGATCCGTCCATCTGCTTCCCGCGTCGTCGACGAGCAGGAGCACGTCGTCGCGATCCTGGCACAAAAAGGCCGTCCGCGCCGCCTCGCGTGCATTCGAAGGGAGCCACACGGGGGTCAGCCCGCAAGCGTCCGCCTGACTGCCGATCGATTCCAGGGCACTCGTGCGCCCCGAGCCGCGCGGACCTACTATCGCGATCGGCCCCTGGGCGCAGAGCCAACTGACGTACCCCTGACGTCTCTCGGCGGGCCAGTCCGCCAAGCCCAGCACGAACTCCCTGGCGGCCACGCGCGACGTCTCCGCTGTGTGTAGCGGTGCTCCCGTGTGTAGCGGCACATCCAAGCGATCCGGCAGGGGGACCGAGTCGGGGAGGGGTTCACGCCACAGTCGGGGCGGCACCTCACAGCCTTCCCAGCGAGCCGATGCTGCCTGGGCGAGCGCAGCGGGCGCCGACTCCACTGACAGCCCAGCGGGGCGCACGGGCGCGGTGGCCGTCACCGTGGGCCGCGCGATCTGAACCGCGACGTGCGCGGACCCATGCGCAACGATGGCACGGCCGGGCCGGTCGACGGGCAGGAGTGCGGCATCGGCCGTCCCAAGGAGATCCTGGGACTCGGCTGCGGATGCCACGCGTAACGCGATCGTGGTGGTCACATTGGCACGGATCTCCGGAGTGACCGCACCGGCCGGTCGCTGCGTGGCCAATACTAGATGTAGTCCGAGCGAGCGGCCCTGCGCGGCGAGTCGGGCAAGGTGGGGAAGGAACGCGCGATGGTGTTGGGCGATCTCCTGGTACTCGTCTGCGACGACAAGCAGCCTCGGCGGCGCGCCCCCGGCTACTTCCCACTCTGCAAACGATCCGTGGCCGGCCCGCGCGACGTGACGTTTGCGCTGATCTAGCTCCGCGCTGAGCGCCACTAGTGCACGCTCCGCGAGGTGGCGATCCAGGTCGGTGAGACACCCAACGACGTGCGGCAGACCCATGCAGTGTCGTAGCCCCGACCCGCCTTTGAAGTCGATCAGCGCGATGGTGAGATCGTCGGGCGAGTACGCGTGTGCGAGTCCCAGCACGAGCGTCTCGAGCAGCGCGGATTTGCCTGATCCAGTCGTCCCAGCAACTAAAATGTGAGGTCCGTGCAGGTCGAGGTCGAGCGCCACGCACCCGTCGCTGCCAAGCCCGATGGGCGTCACCAGGGTGCGGCCCGGCCGGACCGCAGGATCGGCGCTGAGATCCGCCCACGCCACGTCACCTGGAAGCTGCTCGTTGCCCCGCGTTCCGGCGATCAGTCGCGCTAACGCGTCGGCGGTAGCCTCGCGCACCTCACAAGGCGGCGCCGGGCGTGTCGACGTGCCCGCGCGCACATCGGCTCGAGTCGGGTGTGCCTCGACGACGGTCGCCGCCCACGACGGCGCCGCGTGGCCCTCCGCCACCACTAGTACGGTGAGTTCGCGGGGTGCGCGCGGTAGCCATCGCATCCACGGCTCGCTCCACGAGTCGTCGTGCGGCCGCAGTTGCTGCGCCAGCACCACGCCCCGTGCGGTAGCCAAGGCGCGCTCGCGGTCGCCCATGATGGCGACGGGTCCCGCCAGTGTCGACAACCCCGCACCCAGCACGTGGGTATTGGGATGCGGACAC
>Ga0314772_1000501_pt1 | contig 20861 bp, 21 predicted proteins | sample MetaGCBIW2018_FD_204520 | JGI IMG/M metagenome (GOLD analysis project Ga0314772, IMG submission 204520) | Cryopeg brine microbial communities from Beaufort Sea near Barrow, Alaska, United States - CBIW 2018 | ecosystem: Environmental > Aquatic > Marine > Coastal | place: USA: Alaska | collected... | reverse complement strand
TGATAGACAAGCTCGCCGCCGCTGGGGTTGCGCCCTGTTGCTGATATACGGTTGATCTCCAGCGTGTTCGCATCAATCACGCTGACCCTGTGCGGCAACTGGCGGATTGGCTCGCGGTTCAGCTCTGTCATCTGCTGCACGCGAGTAAGCCAACAATGCCAAGTGTCTGCTCCGATACCGTGAGCAGGGACTGTCAGGCGTACTGGAGCAGCTGCGTCAATGACAGTTATCTCCCGATATACGAACTGAGGCTGCATAACCCTCAAGGTGCTGCGATGAGTTGTGCCAGGTGTTAGGCACAGTGATACATTTGCCGGCTTCATAAGCGGCCATCTCCGTCAGGTTAAAAGGGGTGTATCAGGGAAGCGTGATCGGGGTGCCTGATTCGACATTAGCCAGCGTGCCCACATAGGACCAATCAGCAGAGCTATAGGCATGCAGGCCGACAGAGCAGGCGATATACAGCCGATCACCGCCAGGGCTCCATGCAACTTGCTGTCCGGCCCATGCTGATGCGTCGTAATCCGTTGCGGGGCTGAGCTGAATGACTGAGCCAGGGGCGTTGTAATCGAGCACGACACACGCAACATCCACGCCGCTCAGGTTGCTTTGCACTGCTACTGCTACCTGTTGAGGGCTGATCGGATTGAATGCCATGCGCACGGTCATGTCGCCGCCGATAGCTGGCTGGTCGTAACCTGAGAATGTCGCAAGCACTGACCAGTCCGAGGTGCTAACGATGCGTATCGATTCTTCGTAGGTGCTGAAATTGTAAGACCGCACCGCAGCGGCAGCGCCATCGGCTGAAAGGGCAAACTGGTTGATGTCCTCGTCGAGCAGGTTATCAATGAACGCGAAGGTTGATCCGTTGTAGCGGTCAATGCCGGAGCCGGTCGGGACATACAGATAGGTGCCATCGGGCGAAAAGATCGGCATGGCCGAAGGGCTGACGCTTGGCATTGAGCCATCGCCGCCAAGAGCAAGCTGCAACGGTGGGGCAGCCAACGGGTCAAAGTTGAATGGTTTGATGTAGGTGCCGTCTTTTACCGCCAGCACCACAGAGCCGTCAGCCTTCCATGCTGCGCCGTTGCCTGCTGATACGGCTGTCGATGAGGTGAAGCCGGCAAAGCCTGGATCAGATAGCAACTGCAGCTTTGTTCCACCAGGCGGGAACGCGGCCACCATACCCTCTGCGGCTGAATAGCCAAGCACGCCGGGCAGCAGATTAGTCAGCAGTGATTCCCATGCATCAACCACCACTAGATTACCTGTCACCAGATCGATGACCGCAGCTTTGCGCACGCTGTCCGCTGTGTCGGTATAGGCAACGAACAGACGCCCGCTTGATGCGCCGCCGAAGCTCTGAGCGCTCGCCGCATCAATCCATGTGACATCAAAGTCCGTCTCTGAGGCTTTGGCCAGCAGTTGCCCTGCTGCGCCACCGGCAGGCAGTAACCGCGCAAACATTGTCTGCAATAGTCCAGCCGTCAGAGCGCAGTAGATCACGCTGCCGGATGACCATGTTTGATCGGTCGTGCCTTCCAATCCGCGCTCCAGCGTAGCAGTGCCGCCCGACACAACGGCACCCACTATCTCCCATGTCGTGCCCGCCGTGGCGCTATCGGTCAGGGTTAACCTGTATTCACCATCAGGCAAAGTCAGCGCGAGCGAAGTCGCCCCCATGGCCAGTGTCACCGGCTGGGAAAAGTTGTTCACAAAATTCATTGTTTGCTCCGGTATCAGGTCCAGCAGACGGGGGTGGCAGATCGCACAGCTTCCCCGGTAATGGGGTTATAGCTGCCAAACAGAAATGGCAGTGGAGCGCTTGAGTTGGCCCGAGATACCGATTCATCTGGCACCGCTACTAGCCCAACTGGAGTAGCCACCCCGCCCGTGTAGGAATAAAGCTCGGGGTATACATACCCAGGAAATACCAGTCGCTCAACGCTGTAAACGCCGTTTGAATGCCGGGCTGCCTGCTCTTGGTAGTAGGACAAGACGCCCGGCGCGGTGTACCAATCCACTGAGTAGTAGCCGGGGTTTCGCACAGATGAATACGGATAGACTTGCAAGCCTTCGCCGGGCTGAAACAGAAGCTGCTCTTGGCTGGCTGCCAGAAATTCGGATATATAAGTTGAATTTGTACTGCCCGGCGAGCATACCCAGCTGCGCTCAGTCTCTCTCGAAGCAGGCGGGGTCGGCTGGCCTGGCATGGCTTTGTGCACTGTAAGCGTGACCACTTCAACGTAGTTATAGCTTGCTGACTTGGTTATGACTGTCGTGCCGCCCACCTTAATATCAAGCGATGCTGTGTTGTTTGTGGTGGTCGTTTTCTTGAGCTTGAATAATAGTGGCTGCTCTTCGATTGGCGTGCCGACGCACTCGCTACCGGATGGCGCATATTCAACATCGAATATGTAGTCCTGCTCCGTAACGACTTCAGGCGAAGGGGCGCTCACATTGACAATTGCGCCCGCATCCAGGGTGATCTCTACGATGACGCCCATGGGGGAATACATCAGGCCGAGGATGCAGCCCTCAACCCTGTTTCTGACAACAAAGTCGCCTACCGTGTCTCGATACCAAAGCAGTCGGGAGCCAGCAGGCGTACCCGCTACAGGCGTTGCCGACACGGTGCGCTTGATATGCCCGCCGCAAGGGTCGCTGGTAAATGTTGACTCAACTTCCTCGATATTGCGGAGCGTGTACCGCGTGAAGCTGTTAAACATATCCTGGTATCTATCGTCGTGAACGATAGTGCCAACGGTCTGAGTTGCCGATCGCGCCAATGTGATACTGATCACGCAATCCGATGCGGGGCCTGATAATGTCATCTCCAGCCAGGCAATGGGCCGGCGCTCAAGAAGTCCGGCCCATTTACCCAGCAGCGCGAACATACCTGCCGAGCCTTGCGGGTGGGCGCTGTACAGGTGCAGATTGGTGCTGCCTGCGCTCATACTCCAGTAGCCATACTCTGCTGCCAGGCTTGGCACCGCCACAGTGTAAACGTACTCCAACGGCTCGCCGCCAAACACGCCAAAGCGCTTGAGCGTGATCGTGCATGTTGTGATATTGCCCGTCGATCCTTGCAGCGTGCTGGACACTAGCCAATTACCATCGGCGTAATATATCCAACGCCCTGCCCCAAGCTCCTGCCCGTGTATCTGATCGCCTGCAATGATTGCTTTGTCGAGCCACTGCATGCCAGCAAGCGTGTCGGCCTCTTGCTGCTCTGGCGTGCGGACGGTGACCGGCGCAGTAGGCAGGTCAATCAGGTGCGTGCTGCCCTGCTCAAACGGCAGGCCCGATGGCTGACGCATGGGCATGGTCAAGTCGTTCGGCAGAGTAAGTTGAGCGCCTTGTATCAGTCCGTGAAAGGGGCAGCCAAAGGCGCTCAGCTTGTTCAATGTGTGGTTCATGGCGCCGGATCTTCTGCATACGGGTTGGCAATGCGGAACTCGGCGGAATCGCCGTTAGCGTCACGGAATTTAATAGTCTCCACGGGCTCCAGCTCCATCACGAACAACCCGTCCGATGTGACGAACTGGGTTGCCGGGTAATAGGTGCGATCCAGTACCGGGGCGGCTGGACTAGCAGGATCAGCGGCGACGCCCTCGGTCAACGGGCTGGCGAGTCCGCCGCCCTCACCTCCCTGACCTGGCTGCAAATTGCGCTCGGCATAGCCACGGCGCCGGGGTATGCCGCCCTTCGGTTCCTCGCGGCCCAGCGTGGGCAGCTCGCGCTTAGGTGGTACAAGGTCAATCAGGTCCCGGATCAGCCCTTCTGTCTTGCGCTGATCGCTCGTTGCGTTCTTGTCTGCCACGGTCAAATCTCCAGTACATCAACAGGCGGCGCCACGCGGATCACAACGGCCCGCTCTGCCGTTATCTCATCGCGCCATTGCTCGGGTATCTCGGGCGTATCGACAGCAAAGCGTCGTGGATAGCGGTTCGTCGGGTCCCAAGTGCCTATCGAGTAAGCGCCAGAGAACCCTGGCAACGTTTCGTCATACAGCGGGCTGCTGGGGTTTTTGATGAGCTGCGTCGGCAATGTACCGTTAACCGATGGCGCAGGATCATCAACAAACGCGGGCGGCGAGGGCGGTGCCAGCACATCCGCTACCGCTGCGGCATCACCCCGGCTCACTGCCAGAGTAATCGTCAGCAATGCAGATCCGGTTTCCTGATCAGCCTCAGCAGTCAACGAAGTAACGGCGCCGGTCACGCTGGCTTGATCGGACAGCTTGATGCGCTGACCCACATCCACGCTCAGGGCGTGCGCCAAAGGCACCTGCCAGGTCACGCGGTTGCCGCGCTGTGCCTGTAATAGCTGCGAGCTTGCGCGGGCCAGGGCGGTATTGATCGCCAGATCTAGCCGGGGCTGATCACGTCTTGGCAGCTGATCAATGGGATTGTCACCGACCACCGCAGCGCTGCCATCGGTCGCGGTTTCCCACAAAGCATCTGCAGCGGTGTCGGTATCCAGCACCACTCTGTCACGGGTGATCACTTCATCGACAGCAGCAACGGCGCCCTCAACCACCAGCCGGAAACGGTACGCTTCGACGGCGCGCTGACTCCAACGAAAAGCTGTGCTGAAGTCAGCGCCCAGCAATAGATCAATGTTCCTGTTGTACCAGGGCGAGCCAGGGCCGGTCGTGATGTCACCAGGCAGGCGAAACCAATCAGCTGTTGTGATAAACCAGCCGGCAGACTCGACTGCATCTGTAACCATCTCAATGTCGGGTAGCTCGCTAGAGTCGGCCTTCCAAGCAATAAACCCGTCAACCGACGTGTTACCGCCTGTCAGTGGGTTGAGCCAGCTATAACTCTGTCCGCGCTCCCGATAACGCGAATAACGGTAGTCCAGCTCCAGTTCGATGACGTTGGTGGTGTCGCCCAGTGTCGCCAGCGATATGTCTAGGCTCTGATAAGCCGTGCTGCCAGTCGCAAACTCATAAGCAATGCCAGCCGGGAACCAATCCACAATCCGTGGCTGGCCATCGCGGGCGGCGCACAGACTTGCAGTGCGCGTGCTCAGACGCTCCTGCGCGTAATCCCAACGGCTTCGCCCTGCTGCTTCCTCGAACACATCAACCGACCACTGCCCGCCAACAAGCAAGTCAATAGCATCAAGCTCCATCGCCTCGACGGTATCGGCCAGGCGCGTGGTCGCGGTGCACGTCAGTACGCGAGTCAGTACGTCGAACTCGGGCTGCACAAGCGAGCCGGTGAATAGGCGCGTGGTCTGGGTAGTCTCGCTTAGCACAAGAAAATCGAGCGTGACCGCCATGCCGGTATAGCTGCCAATGGTGACCGGATCAGGCCCAAGCCAAAGCGCAAAGCTGGCCACCGAATCACCTTCCTCTGTCGAATCGATGCGCACCGGTCCGGTCAGGTCGGCCGATACATCAAGGCCGGCAAGCGTCACACCCCAGCGCCAGACGAAACCGGAGCCGGGGTTGATGATGATCGTATCGCTATCGTCAACAACAGAGTTCAGCGGCGCACTATTGAGCGGCTGATTGTTAAGCATGGCTATTGCTCCCTGCAGACGAGCTGCCAACCTGAACCGCCAGCGCCGCTTTCCTCTGGAGGCCGCTTGCATAACACCGTGAATTGCGGATACCACGCCACGCTGTAAAGGCTCGCACCGGCCACCGGCGTGATGGTAGCAACTCTACCTGCCAAGATGACGGGCGTGCTTATCCATTCACGACCCACTAGCGCATGCGCTGCCACAGCTACATCGGGGCGCGGATCGCTTGTGATCGTGACGGGCGCGCCTCTGGTATTCACGCGCTTGGGCTTCGGGCAGAGCAACAGGTGATTAGCGTCCCAGTCCAAAGCATCCAATCCCGTTGCCATCCAACCTGCGCCGCTGATCGTTATCTGCTCTTTGCTGAAGTGTCTGGACCGCACAACCTTGCCGCTGCTCAGCACTATGTCGGTGTAGCCATCGGGGGCGTCGAACGTTAATTCGGGCGCGCCGGCGTGTAGCGGCACTTCAATGCCGCCGAGAATCAAAGGTGCAGCCACGGGTTAACTCCTGAGTCTTTTGATTCTTACAGCGCGTGCAAGCCGGTCTAGCTCGCTGCTGCTACCACTGAGCTCGTATTGCTCACCGAATAAAGTCAGATTCAAAGGTGTGCCCGGCGATAGGCTGGAGCCGCCCAAAAGGCCAGCGGGCATAGGTGGAATAGATGGCATACGCGACTGAACGCCGATATCGCCACCCGCAGCAAAACGCGGTATGCGCATCTGATTCAGTTTATTCATGAAGTCAGAGCCATAATGCTGCACAGCCTTCTGTTTCATCATGAACTCGCCATTGCTACCCCACATCAGCACGCTGTCACTGGTGCCTGTACCAGGGCCTCGCACCCTGCCTCCGCTGGCCAACTCGGGAAGCTTTCCGCTGATCGCTGCGTCCACCCGTTTGAAGTCAGGTTTGTCCGCAACCACATAGGTCACAGGCACTTCCATGTACTTTGCCCATTCAGCAGCTAATGCCTTGACGCGCGCACGAGTTTCTTCCTCTGAGGTTTCATCAGGGTCAAAAGCGACGTTAATTGCCTCAAGGGCCTTTGCGGTTTGCAGCAAATCATCGACCTTAACTTTCTGTGCATCAAAGTCTGCCTGGGCATTCTCGGCATCAAGCTTAAGGGCCGCGTCAGCTATCTGCTCTAGCTCTCGCGCAAATCCTTCCAGGCCATAGGTGTTTTGGCCTGCATCGCGCATCTGCTCGAGGATGGTGGCAGACTTCTCAGTCAGCTCCAGCGCCTTTTCGGTATCGCCCAATACCAGAGCCTGGCGGGCGGCGACTTGCGCATCCTGCGCGCCGGCATAACTTGGCTCGTCCTTTTCGACCGGGGCGGAGAAGCTCCTAGCAAGCGCATCAAAACGCTTGCGATTATCCTCCCGCAACTTCTCGATCGCCTTGAGCCTTTTCTCAAGGTTGCTTGCAGCTTCGTCGTACAGTTTCAGCTGGGCTGCTAGCTGCGTTTTAGTCGCATCAAGCTCACTCTGTTGAATTGTCTTAACTGTTTGAGCGTGTGACCGCAGTACCTCTGCGCGCTGCTCAAGGGATGTTTCGATTGACTCCCGAGCATCACGGTAGGCATTTGCTTGCCTATAAGTAGCGATCGCTTCAGCACTGACCTGACCCTTGCCACCGTCGCGCTCAGCATCTGCACGACTCATCTGCTCTGCCAAAGCTTTGTAGTAAGCCTGGGCATTGCGCAAACGCTCAAGGTAGGAGTTGCGCTCTATCTCTGTAAGGCTTGCCAGCTCTTGCCCTGATAACAGCACGGTGGATGCATAGACTGAATTTTTATCGATGACCTTTTGAAGGGCTGCTGCCTGATTCTCAGCGCTTTCATTTATTTTTTGCATCTCCAGATAGAGACTGCCCAGGGCAACAACGTTTTCCCCTGCCCATGAGACCAGACCTACTATCGCGATTCCTTTCAGAGCCTTGCTCAGTAATCCGGCAGCACCAGCTGCAGTGGTCATACCTCCAGCAGCGGCGGTTGCTGCAGCCGGCGTGCCCCGCAAGTTGCCCAAGAATAATGAGAACGGGCCAGATAGCCCCTTGATGATTACCTGCAGCGCCTTGCCGCCGGCGCCCAGAATCACAATCGATGCCAGAGTGGTGCGCACGCTTTCCGGGAGCTCGTTGAACAGATTGAGCATTTCCGTGATCAGGTTTACGACCGGCAAGCCAGCAGCCACGGCCTGGCCGAATGATATCTGGAGGTCGGTCAGAGAAGCGGTAAACCGCTTGATCTGCTGCTCTGGCGTATCCTTCATGCCCTCGTATGCACCGGACATCGTGCCCTTGGCCGTCTTCATGCCGTCAATAGCTTGAACCAGACCATCCATGTTGCTAGTAAGCGCGAGCACAGCAGTACGCGCCTCTGTATCAGGGATCAGTTCGCGCAGTACATCTACGCCCAGATTCTGATCAGCTATCTGTTGTAGCGTGCCAGCCAGATCCGTCCACTCGATACCGAGCTCCTGCATTTTCTTTTTGGCGGCATCCGTCGGCGCAGTAAGCGCGGTGATCGCGCCGCGCAATGCGGTGGTCGACGTAGCTGTGTTGAGGCCTTGCTTGGTCAGCTGGGCGATAGCAGCGGTTACTTCGCCAAAACTCACATCAGCGGCCGCTGCGATGGGCAGCACTTGCCCAAGGCTGGAGGCCAGTTCTGGGAAGGTGGTCACCCCGCCTTTAACTGTTAGAAACAGCTGATCGAAGCGTTCACCCAGCTTATCGGTACCTTCCCCGTAAGCGTTGATAGCAGCCAGACCAATGCCCGCTGCCGTCTTGGTGTCGGTCAGCCCCGCTACCGCTGCCTGCCCAGCCAGCTCCAATACGTTGACGCTATCACCCACATCAACGCCGGCAGAGATAATGTCGTATAACGCAGCGGCCCCGCCGGTTGCAGCCTCACCCATCTCGCGGGATACGCTTCGCACAGATACGGCCAGCTCGGTCATCTTCTGGTCACTGAGATCCGTGATGGTGCCGATCTCTGCAATTCGTTGACTGAAGCCTGAGAACTGATCGAATGAGCGCTTACCTGCCAAGCCGATTGCACCAAAGGCGATGCCACCAGCCAGCAGCTCGCCGCGCACATTACGCAGGCTTTCTGTCCAGGTTTCTGTTGCCTGGGTGGCCTGTAGCGTATTACCGCGGGCACTGGTCATAGCGCTGTTAATCGTACCGCCCACGATCGCCAACTCTGCGGCGCTCAGCTTGCCAGTGCTTTGCAGCAGCTGCAGGTCACGTTGCAATCCGGCCACTTTGGTCTGTGCTTCGCCATAAGCTGCAAGGCCCAGATTGTTGCGCGCGCTCTCCAGCGCCCCCGCTCGCTCGCTACGTCCCATCTTCTGGGATAGCTCGCGCTGCAAGCGCTTCTGTTCGCCAGCCAAGTTGCGCGTGTCCACCCCGGCGCCCTGCAGCTCTTTGCGCATGCGGCCAAGCTGGGTGGTCTGCGATGACTCCGCACGGTCCAACTTCTTTAGCTCTGTAATGGCCTGCTTGTAACTGTCCGTCAGTTGGCGTGATGGGTTAGTTGTCCTGGCCAGCTCTGTGCCCAGCTCGCGCACCCGGGAACGAGCCTGCTGCGATTGCTGGGCTGTTTGCTCCAGCGACCGCTCAAGTTCGCGAAAGGCATTCACTCGGCCAAGCGGCTTGGATATCTCCCGCACCATGGCGCTATAAGTGCGGCTGAACTGGCCAACTCCGCGCTCGGCATCGCGGGTGTCAGCCGTTAGCTTGAGTTCGACTTCTGTGCTCATTTGGATTGAGTGCTCTTAATGGCGGACAGGAAGAATGACCAGGGATACATCAAGGCATTGGCATGCCCGTTGGTAATCAGTGCGCTGACGACGGCAGATAACTCACTCAGGCCTTGCTTTGGCCCAGCTCCCGAGCCTTCGCCAGCAGCCCGAAAAAATGCGGGTTCAACTCTTTACACACCGCCGCTACAGCTTCGAGCTGGGTAGGCGTGAGCTGATCAATATCTTCGTCTTTCAAAGTGCACATCCGTTTGATATCGGTGACGCTGATGTCATTAATCAGCCACTCATCCACGAAGTCGTAACTTGTCTTTTCAGCCAAGTCCTGCAGCCAAGTACGTACGTTTTGCACGTTTAGTTCGCGCACGATAACGCTCAACCCGCCAGCTTTAAGCTCGCGACTGTTGGTTTCTTCGACCATTATTTTCTGCTCCAAAAGGCAATAAAAAACCCGCAAAAGCGGGTTCTTTTGTACAGAATTCGTATTGTTATCGAATCTGTGTGGCACTGCTGACTGTTTGCGACTGAATCCATCCGGCTACTTCAGGGCGGTCAACCAGAGTCACACGCTTGAATACCTGCGCGGCGCGGCCTTGGATCACCAAAACAGTCTCGCCCCTAGGTAAAGCAGCAATCACATTGTTCATAAACTCAACTTTGGAGCTAGGCTGCTCAGGCTTACGCAACAAGACAATGTTCTCGCTATCAATACGCCACATCTGATCAGCCGCCGCATCGGCGAAATTAGTCGGATTGGCTTCCTTGTGTCCGGAGTCAGTAACTGGCAGCACGTAAAAGAACCAGAATGCAACAACGCCGAGGCAAACTAGGGCCACCTTCCATGCCGAGTATTGGCTAGCGGCAAGGACTTGTGGTTTCTTGCTGGCATGTATCTTGGTAACCGGAACTGGGCCAGCAAGTTCTAAGCCTGAGCGAAGCTGGTCGCGTCGGGCTTCAAAATGAGCCTCGCATAAGCCGCTTCCGTTACTCATTCCAGGCTCTACGCATTCAGTCTTATTACAAATATTATCCATACCGCATGAATCCTTTCAGGGCTTACGGCTACTACCCGATTGGTAGGAGGAGCTCACGCAGCCACTTCGGTCATATCGCACTGTTGTTTGGTCGACGTATTTGTCATTCCAGTAGGTCGACGATCCAGCACCGCGAGCACCGGCGTTTCGCCCAGGGTTCTCATACATTTGCTCAATCTCGCCACGCGACATTCCAGGAACAATCTCTCCCCGGACCTTGGCGGTGCGCAAATCCCGATCATTCAAACCGGTTGAGCATTCTGGCTGTGGAGCGGAAGCTCCGATTACGGAAATTCTTGAAGGGCTATTAGAGATTTCTGCCGACGTACCTTGACGCCGTGGAGGCGCCATCTCGACTGCCGGACCAGCCCCGCTGATCGTCGGGCTATGAGCCTGTATTGCTCCGTGATAACTAGAAGCGTTCGGGCAATTCTGCTGCGTAAACGTGATCTTTCCGGCATCGTCAACGCATTTGAATACAGTCGCAGCTCCAGCATTTGAGCTGGCAATAACGACTACAAAGGCAACTATTCCTGCACGTTTCATTAGGCATCCCTCCCTACGTATAGGGAGGGATAATAGCGTAACGAATTTCAGGGGTCACGCCGCAACAGGCACGTTCTTTTGTTTATTGATCTTCATATAAGCCGACTTGCCCTGACCTCGACCGGAATCTGCCAGCACTTCGGCACCAGCATTCAGCGCAATGAAGTCCTCGACGCTGATCAGGTCCATGTTCTCGGCCAAGCCAAAGCGAACGCGCCAATAGTGCGCGTTGATCTTGCCTTTGGTGCCCACGGCGTTGGAGCCCTCGAACATCAACTCCCACTCCTCGCCGGAGTTGGTCAGCGCTTCGATCTCGTCATAATCTGCCGAGGTATAGTCAACAACTACCTTGTAGTCGACTGCCGATGCTATAGCCGTTGCCAGATCACCACCCTCAAGCACTTCGATGCCCGCGCCTGTGATGCGGTAGTCAACGTCCTCAACATAGATTGTGGCCGGGGTAGTGAAGTCCGCAACCGTATCCACGGTCAGCGGCATCTTGGCCAGCACTGAAGTACCGCCAACAGATACCACCACTTCCTCTCCAGTGATCTGCTCGGAAGGCACGTCGGTGATGTTCGCGTAGAGAACGGCCGCCATGTTGCGAGCGAACAGTTCGCGGAAGTTGATGGCAATGTTCATCGATGTGACTTTTTCCAGCTTGTCGTAGGTTCCGCCAATCGGCGTGGTCGTGTCTTCAACGCGAAGCTGGTTTGTTTCGTGACTCTGCTGAACGGTCGACACAAGGCCGACCGGAGTGAATGGTACGCCGCTGCCATAAATGCGCATCTTGAGCGTGCCGCCAATTACTGCTGTTTCTTTTACGGTAGCCATGGGTTAGGCCTCCTGGGTTGCTGCGGCCACTTCGGCGGCGCGGGATGGGGTTTTGCCAGCCAGCTTGCTGCTCACAAATACAGCCTGAGCATCAGTCAGCGTGATCTTGTCACCAGACAAGTAGTCCTTGCCTTGGTGGGTGTGCGGCACGGCGAGCGTGTATTCATTGCGCTCGGGTGCATGGGCTTTATCAGACTTCATGAGTCGTCCTCGATTATTCGGAGTGGGCCTGCACGAAGCTGTGCAGATATACGGGAATGAAAACCGTAGCGGCGGCCAGGCCGTCGCCAGGTGGCACCTGTTGAGAGGCGCCCAGCGTCACCCTAGGTATGCCGCGCGGCATCCAATCCACTGGTACTCCCTCTAGCGGCATCAGGCATTCGAGAATGTCCATCTCCAGATCATCCAAGGCATCCTCGTAGCCATCGAGACCTGCGTTTACGGCGCCGATAACGAGATAACCAGATAGCTTGCGCATCCCGTTGGCGCTGTGATTCGGGGCATTATCTTTGCCCTTCTGCACGACGATCAGCGGATAAGCACAAGTGCTGGCATTAATCACTTCATTGAACCAGCCGCTCTGCACATTGCTTCCTGCATCGGTGCGGTAGTCGTTGCCCGGCTCAATGTTGCCAAGCCGAGCAATCAAGGCATTGCGGCCCTGGCTCAGAATGTTGGGGGTCGGCATGGGTCAGTCCAACGGGTTGAGTGAGTAGCGAGTCAGTGTGCTGTCTTCCATGAGCTTAAGCTCCAGCACGTAACGCTTGCAGTTCAACTGAAGCGTTGCGTTGCGTACCGGCGCCGGAATGTCCGACTTTTGAAGGTCAACAGCCAGCTGGACCACCTCGAAATTCCCTCCGGCGCCCACCATCTGCAGATTGCGATGCACAACCACCTTTACCGGCAGGCCGTGCGGGTCGCCGCTACCGAAGTATCGCGCCGGGTCCTGCTCGCCAAAAACCTCGAAAAGGACCTGGTCGGCATCCGAGAAGATGTCGTCGAAGGGGCTAGCCATATCAGAGCGTCAGCTTGATAACGGCTTTGGGTTTGGTGCAAAGGTTCAAGGGGTTGGACTGAGCTTCCATGTCCACGCCCTTGTTGTGGCGCATCAGCTCCTGGCTGGCATAGAACGGAACGCCGGTGGTATTGACCGTCTCCATGTAGTCAGCCGGGGCGTAGTTGGTAATGAACAGACCCTGAACGATCGGCACTAGGTACGCGATGTCCGGGTCGATGAAGTTGATGTCGCCAACCTTGCCGTAGAACTCCTTCCACAACACGTCTTGGAAGCGGAAGCCGTCCATTCGAGGGTCATCGCGCAGGAACTGGCCATCGTTATAGCGATCGAATGCCTTCTCGGTCACCTGATGGGCAGTGAAGGCGTCAAACCAGTTGCGGCCGCAGAAGCCGACCCAGCCAGTGATAATACCGCTATCGCCGATCACATCTTCGGCCTTGCGCTTGGCGTCCTTGATCTTGTTCTGCACCTTTGTGCCGGCAGTCGCCAGGGCGAAAGCAACCGAATCCTGAGTGATGCCGAAGCGCGCGTGAATATCCAGCAGTACGCGGGTACCGTTGGCATCAAAGATCTTGCCGCCCAGCAAGCTGGCACGATGGAACCGGTTGGTGGCGGTCAGGCGGGCCTGCATTTTCATCAGGCGCTTGTCCACCAGAGTCTGCACGCCCTCCAGCTCAGTCTCGGATCCGAAGGCCCGAATACCCTGCACCTCGTCGGCACGAATAACTGCGCGAGTGGGCAAGTGGATAGTCTGGAAGGGGATCTTATCGCGCTGTGATCCAGTGGTTACATCGGCAGGCGCTCCACGTTCGGCGGCAGGCACCAGCGCCAGGCCATCATTGTCGCGCTCGATGAATACTGCAGTGGTGGTGATGCCTTCTTCTTCGAAAAGCATGTCGAGCGCGTCAGGCGAGCGCTGACCTTCGGGGGTCTGGTTGATAGCGGCGGTCAGGCTTATTACGCCAAACGCGTCGCCCTTAAATACATTGAGTTCAGCCATGATCTTTCTCCGGGCATAAAAAAACCGCCAGGCGGCGGCTTTCTGGGTTCAGTGGGTTGTTAGCGAACGATCAGACCTGCAGCTGCCAGATCAACGGTGGCCGCAGCATCCATGCCTGTGAGCTTGGATTCGATGATTTCCGCATCACGGACAACCGCTGCAGCCTGCTGCACTGCATCCGATGCCGGCTTGGCATCGTACAAAACGCCGGCCGCGACTTCCGAGCCATCCGTAGCGGCATCGCTATACGCCGCGTAATTACCGGTTGCGGTGACCTTGCCCAGCACCTGGCCGGCGGGCAATGCCTCGGCGGTTACTGCCAGGGTGACTTCTTCGCGCGAACGCTGGCCGCCCGCTTCGCTCAACAGGAACTCAGCGGTGCGAGTGCCCATGGTTACAATGCTCATGCTTGTGCTCCTTTGCCTTTACGGGCAGCCCAGATGCTTTTTGGAGAGAAAGACTTGGCTTCGCTGCCGGTGGGCGGCGCAGCTGGGTCAGTCTTGGTTGAGTCCGCCCTGATGGCGGCGATGGTAATGCCGCGATCCTGCGCGGCCTTGAACAGCTTCATGCCGGCGGCATCAACGCTCAGGCATTCATCGATTGCCGCGGCAACCTCGGCTTCAAAGCCAGGCGTAGCCATGGCGTTGATAGCCTTGATGCGCTCACGCTCTGATTCGGCGCCAGCTTTTTCTGCCTCAGCCTTGATGGCTTCGGTATCAAAAGACTCGATAGTCGCCTGGACTGGCTCGGCAATTTCAATGGCCTGCGGATCGGTGCCGGCAGCAAGAGCAGCCCGCAACTCCGCAGTCGTCTTGACGGTAGACATAGTGAGTTTCCTCGGTTTAGTTGCGGCCGGTTTGGCCATTTCGGTTATCAGGGACTCGAGCGAGCCCAGACGGTGTGCCAAACCCGCTTCTACAGCAGCGGCACCCACTTTGAGGCCACCGCCGTCACCCATTCCAGGGACATCGGCCACCTCCACGCCCAGGTTGCGTGCAACCTTGGCGACAAACACTTCTGATAGCGCATCGACCATTTCCTTGAGTTTTCCGCGGCCCTCTTCGGTAGACATATCGGGGCGCTTGTTCGGGGCGTTACTACTGACAATCGTGTAACGCTTCTCGCCTTCCTTGGCCGCCCGAACAACCACCTCAGTGATAACCCCGATGCTGCCAATCAAAGCAGTATCGTCAACGATCATTTCGTCGGCGGCGCTACCGATCCAGTACGCGGCGCTTGCGATCATTCCGCCGGAATAGGTCTTTATCGGCTTTTTACCGCGCGCTGAAAAAACCAGGTCGGCGAGCTCGTTGATGCCGCTGGCCTCGCCGCCAGGGCTATCGATATTCAGCAGGATCGATCTGACCTTGGGGTCATCAATAGCTGTCTGAATGTCGGTGGCCAGCTCCTGGGTGCTCGTAGCGCCGCTTATGCGGGTAAAGATATTGGCGTAACGCATGATCGGGCCGGTGACAGGAATGACTGCAACGCCGTCTCTGATGGTTACCGACCTTGTGTTTTCCAGGGGCCGCCCGAGTCTGGCCTCGAGCGCCTCAGGGTCGCCGTGCCGGTCAGCGATGACCATCAGGTTGTCTACTGCGTCAGGCAGCATCAGCCACGGCCGCGATGCCGCCATTTCGAATGCGCTCATTTGTCTTCTTCCTCTGCTTCGGGCTCTACGGGCAAGGCCTGCGCGCCCTTGACTATCGGCATGTTGCCGTCAGCGCGGCGCATCGCCAGCTCACGCTTGCGGCCTGAATACACCTGCCGCCAGGTTTCACCGGTGAGTGATGGGGTCTCGATTGTTTCGTTGCTTAGGCCTGCGTCGATTCTTTCGCGGGCTGCCTTGGCTTCCTTCAGTTCATCGATCGCACCGCGAGCCGGGCCCGTCCAGACGCTGCGGGTGAACGCCCGGCGCCGTGCAGGATCGGAATAGCCGGGCAGTGACACCCTGCCAAGCGCAACCGCCTCATCCACCAACAGCTCATAGGAGGGCTGGCAGAAGTCGCAGACCAGCCAGTAGCGGCGCATTTCGTATGCGCGCCATGCCTGCAGCATCGCGGCTCGGGCGGCGCTGTATGAGCTGGAATAGAAGAGCATCAGCTCTTCCATCGGCATCTCGATTGCGGCACCGATCTCTTTGACAATAGAGGTGAAGAACGGGTCGAACTGGGCGTTTGGGCGAGCCGGATTTACGCTGACCGCTTTTTCGCCCTGAGCAAGGTCGACAACTGCGCCTTCGCCCAAAGCAACATCTCGACCGCCATCGGCACCACCACTCACCGGATCTTCTTCCCCAAAGGCCTCCAACTCCAGCGAGCCGGGGTCGAAGTGCTCGCCTTTCTCAAGGAAGACGGTGAACATCGCGGAGACGATGGCTGCCATGAGCTCTGCGCTGCTGTAGCGCTCCAGTTTCTGCAGCGGCTCGAGTACCGGAGCGAGCAGCGGCGCTCCGCGCTTCTGCCCCGGGCGATCCTTGTCGCACCATATCTGCATGGCCCGGCGCCGGCCGGTGCTCTCGCCAAATACGCGAACCGGGGACCACGTGAGCTGCTTACCGGATGTCCGGTCTGTTGGATATCCGCTGCACACATGAAAGTTGATAGGCGCGCCAAACTCGTCGAACTCGATACCCTCAACCATCGTCGGGGTATCCATCCGGCCGTTCGGATTGCAGACTCGATCTGTCTCAATCAGCTGTAGCCGAGTGGAATACACGGTTCCTACCCGGTCAACTGTTGGCGTCAAGGCAAAAGAATCTCCTCCGGACAGGGCTGAAATCAGCGCCAGCGCCTGGAGCTGGTAATGGTTCAGCGTTGCCTCTGCGTCACACTCGCGTGGATCCTCTGCGTAAAGAACCCATTCGCGTTCGAGCGCATCATTCAGCGCCTCGCCTTCATCTTCGGTAATGTCGAGCGCGGCAAAGTCGACTTGTGGCCTACACATAAGGCCGGTGCCGACCACGCTGGTGCGGTTGCGTACTACGGCTGCACGGCCGATCAAATGGTTTCTCTGCGCATCGCGCGAGCGGGCCACCAACGTCTTGCGCTCCGGCGTGCTCAGATCACTGCTCGGGCTGCCGAGTGTGGGTATCCAGCTGCTCATGCTCCGCAGTACGCGCGAAGCGCCTCGCCATTTAGTTTCTACTCCGCCGCCTCCGCCTTGTGCTTTAGCGCCGCCCCTCATTGCCTGAGCGACGGCCTTGGAAACTTCTTTCGCCAGAGCGTCCTCAGGGCTGCTTCGGAATAGTCCCATTTCAGATGCTCACATAATTGATTCGGTTTCTGGCTTTGCCACCTGCTTTCTTGGTCGCCGTGGCGACATCTTGCGAGTACTGTTTTTCCAGCTCGCGCAGCGCAGCAAGATCGGCAAAGCGAACCTCCCGGCCGTCATAACGAGTGGACTGGGCGCCCTTAAGAATTCTACCGATAGCGTTTCGCACATCCAGCAAGCGCTGTTGCGCGTCGATCAGTGCCTGTGTTGCCATATCAGCTCACCCTACTTCTGGTGCCGCGTCTTGCTTTTTGCCGCGACAATGGTTTCTCTGCGTCAAGATCAAGACCGAATCGCTGTTGAGCAACGCGGAGCATGGCGATAGCTCCAACAAGACAGTCAAGGCCTTCATTCCTGCGACCTTTGTCGTCCCAGCGAAACACCCGGCGACCCTTCTCGATCTTGCTAACTTTTACTTCCGCGGTGAGCTGCTTAAGCTCTGACTCGCCGCAAATCTCGTCATCTGCCGGCAAGTGGATGCAGCCTGGGACAGCCTTGCCTGGCTGAGGCTGTAGTTTGAATCGGTTGTAGATCATCTCTTTGGCGTTATCCGTCCCGATTTCGGTCAGATACACACCCTGCTTGGTCTTCTTTGTGGGCATGTTGGCAATTGGCTTGCCGTACACGTTGGCGCCCTTAGTTGGTATCACCCAGAGCACGCCATGCTTGCGAGATTCTGCATATACCTCATCGGTATAGTGCCCGCCAGAGTCCCACCCCCAGAGCGCAACTCTTAGAATGGTTCCATCTTCTCGCCGGTACTGCTTGTGCAGCTTCAGGCCCACCTTGCGGCGCAGCTCTTCACTGGCAGGGTCGCCCATCAAAACCCACTTATCGAGAAGCCAGCACTCTTCTTCAGCACCGAACACCCAGACCCTGCCTTCGTAGCGGTCATCCTGGGTATCAACAAAACCGAAGACGGCGGTTGCGCGAGACGGGAACGAATCCCACACTTCGCGACGGGCATATAGCTGCTCCCATTCGACCTTATCCCCTTCGCTCTCCTCCCAAGTCTCCCCAAGCGTAGTGTTCACAAACGTCTTGAGCTTGTTCGGGTCAGACTTGGCTTTGATGAAGTCCAGAACAATCCGACCCCAGGTGGTAAAGGGGCTGTAGGCCGTCCAGACGTGCCAGCTGACGGCCTCTGGTGTTGAAATCAGATCATCACCATCAAAGAAGTCGTAGGAATCGCAGGTCCAGATCCCGGTCTTCTCGCAAATCCACCGGCACTTGTCCGGGTTGTTCTGCAGATACTCCTGCAATTCAAACTGCTGAATCACGCAACCGGAGTGCTCGCACACATACCAGGCATTAAGCGGTGTGTCAGGGTCCCACTTGATGCCGTAATCGCAATCCTTGCCGCCCCACTTGAGATCCTGCAACTTGTGGCAGTGCGGGCAGGGAACGTGAAGCCTGAACAGGTGCGGAGATTCGCTGGCCGCTGCCTCTATCTGGCAATCACCCTTGGTCTTGGGTGTCGATCCCCTGATTGATTTGGGGAACGTCGAGCCCTCTGTGCGCTTGTCGCCCAGGAATGTCGGGCTTCCTTCCTTCTCAACGTCAGGCGAGAATGCCGCCAGCTCGTCATAGATCACGGTGTCCGCTGAGAGCTCGCGGTAGTTCTTCGCTGCCGCGCCGCCTCGACACCAGAGCTGCTTGCCGTGCGTGAAGCGCTTTGTATCCAGCGTGTTGTCGCGGCTCTTCGTGCCATACCACGGCGCCAGATCCAGAACGGGCGGCACGTCTCGGATCATTGTTTCAATCTGAGACTTCATAAAGCCTTGAGCAGCGCCATCGGTGGGCAGCAGCACCAGAATATTGCGGCGCTTGTGCTCGACCTGATAGCCAGTCGCTGCAATCAGCATCTTCGAGTAACCAACACGCGCCGACTTGATCACGTTGACCGTGCGGATCTCGTCATTGCCCATGCTGTTGAGGATGGCGGTCTGGTAATACAGCGTTTCCCAGCGGCCTTCCTGATAACTCGATTCACTGGATAGATAAAAGTTCTCGTTGGCCCACTCGACCGCTGTTACCGGGACCGGCTTTGCCAAAGACGCAAGGCCGCGACGTACCGCCCGCTTCAGCTCATAGGTCTGCGGAAGCGAGATAGTCATCCAGTAAGGTGTCCAGTCGTTCGTCCAGGGTGGCGGCTTGGTTTCGCGCCTTGGCCAGTTCGCGATGCAAAGTGTCCATTTGCCGAGTCTCTATATCTGGGTGCTTGCGCTTGATCGTCAGCGGCAGCGTGTCGAGTATCGATGCGACCTCAGCGGAGAGCCTGGACAGCGCGAACGTGGCGAACTCAACCGGCACCAGATTACGCTTGGTCACCTCGTTCTTGAGTTCCTGCCCCTCGGCCTGTGCTGCAGTTAACCGCAACCGCTCCTGCTGAAGCCGGGCATCAGTTCCGCCATCCTCTTCATCTTCGTCAGGTTGGCGTGTCCGCTCGGCGTGAGCCAGGCGGTTATCGACCACTGAACGGCTGGTGTAAAAGGCTTCCCGGCCAATGCGCTCGACAGGCTCAACTCGCCATTTGTCAAAGGCTTGCACGGATATTCCGAGGCTCGCGGCCATCTCGGATTTGTTCAGCCAGCCGCGCTGCTTTTTCGGTTCTGATTTTGTCATTTGGAAACAACAACTTGCGGCTGGGGAAAATGTCGTAAGTAGATATAGACCGGGGTTCGAATTACCCTCAGTGGGCGGGGGCCCCCTGGAAGGACCCAAAGTGGTGGCCGTTCTGTCAGGCTGCCCGCCTACTCACCCGTCGAGCCATTGCGCGCTCAAATGTCTTTGGCAAATCCTCCTCGACGAAGCGCTCAGCTATGCCGAAGAAGTCGAAGCGCTCTTGGTATCGTGGCTTACTGATGAATGCAAGCACCAACCTAACCTGCTCTCTTTGACGCCCGAACCTCTCGGCTATGCCAAGCGGCCGCTTACCTTTCATCATTACGAAGAACCGCTTACGGGTGCCGATGCTGCGCTTACTGCTGGTGCTACGCTGGTATGGGTCAAATGAGGCGCCAAGTCCTGAGATAATCTTCTGCATCTGACCTTTACCTACGTTACCCATTGAGTCCAGCTTCATGCCTGACCCTGGCGCAACATACATTCCCGCAGGTAGCACACCTCGGTCTCTCAGTAGCGTCTCGCTTCGCTTGTCCCTTCGATCGCCACCATAGACCTGCGGTGCCAGCCATACTGCAGCTGGGGCAGCCTTCGAAGAGTAATCCTTGAGCCTGACCGTTGCCTCTGGTCGATCTGGCCTGGCCTTGATCACTTCTATACTGTCGATAGTGAACCGAGTAGGCCGATCGAACACCGACTTGATCTCATCCTGAAGCCTTTCGCGTAGGTTGTAAGAGGTCCAGTTGATGGCTTGTGCGGTCGCTTCAGGTATGTCGTTATCGATCAGCTTCTTAAGTCTGCTCGCCTGCGCCTCAGCACCGCGGGCTGTGACCTTAATCATTTGTCTTAGCTCTCACACCGTCATACACCCGCTGGCACGTTAAGCCTCGGGATCGGGCTTCTTCAAAAGCTCCAGCCACGACTCCCGCAAAGCCTGAACACTCTTCAAGCATGTGGGTGAGCACTGTGATGGTCTGTTGGTCTGTAATGCGCTGGGTGGCAGCATTGGCAGCTGTATGCGTGGCGCTTCGACGTACCTGGGCGAGTTCGACCCGCAGGCGCTCAGCAGTATCATCAGCAGCAATGTCATTGCGGATCTGTTCAACGTCCTGTGCTCCCTGTTGGGATTCGGTCTCAGCCACGGCAGTGACACTGGCCTGGATGGTTGCGGTCTCGATCAGGCTCTTGGTGATTGCCTGCTCTTGGGATAGCTGACTGCGTACCTGGCC
>Ga0314772_1000492_pt1 | contig 21216 bp, 19 predicted proteins | sample MetaGCBIW2018_FD_204520 | JGI IMG/M metagenome (GOLD analysis project Ga0314772, IMG submission 204520) | Cryopeg brine microbial communities from Beaufort Sea near Barrow, Alaska, United States - CBIW 2018 | ecosystem: Environmental > Aquatic > Marine > Coastal | place: USA: Alaska | collected... | reverse complement strand
GCAACGACAGGCCGGGCTGGAACTGGATAGGGTTGCGTGCCATGACGTCGCCTCCTCTACTGGACATAACTCCAGTATAGGTCAAGCTGGTGGAATGGTGGCTGATCAATATGAGTAATCAGGAAAACTTATAGACCAGCTCACCCACCCAGATACAATTCCTTTAGCTGTGGACTATCCTTGATCTCCTTGGCATTGCCCTCTAGTCCAATTTTGCCGTTCTCAAGAACGTAGGAGTAATCCGAAATCTTGATCGCCATGTGAGCATTCTGCTCTACCAGGAGAATTGAAGTTCCTGCTTCATTTATGGTCTTGAGGATATCGAAAATCTCCTTAACCAACTTTGGGGCAATCCCCAGAGATGGCTCGTCTAGCAGCAGGAGTTTGGGTTTACCCATTAAGGAGCGACCGATGGCCAGCATCTGCTGTTCACCACCGCTCAATGTGCTGGCTTTTTGTTGTACACGCTCTTTCAGCCGAGGAAAGTAGGTGTAAACTCGATCCATGTCTTCCTCGACTTCTTGGTCATGGGGGCGACGATAGGCACCGATGTGGAGGTTTTCCTCTACAGTGAAGTCAGGGAAAATCCGGCGTCCCTCAGGACAGTGGATGATTCCGGCTTGGACCATGTGGCTACAGGATTTTCCCTGCATCGATTGCCCGTTCAGCTCCATCGTCCCGCGCGCAGGCGGAAGCAGGCCGGATATGACTTTCAGCGTACTTGATTTCCCCGCGCCATTAGATCCCAGGAGAGATACCACTTTGCCATCAGGCACTTCCAGCGAAACCCCCCTTAGTGCCTGAATATGGCCATAGTTCAAGTGGACGTTATCAAGCTTCAGCATCGACTTCGACCTCCCCGAGATAGGCTTCAATGACCGCGGGATTCTCTTGAACCTCAGCGGGTGAACCTTCAGCTATTTTTTCTCCGAAGTTCATGACAGTGATGTGGTCGGATACTTTCATTACCAGTGACATATCGTGCTCAATCAAAAGCACGGTGATTCCCATTTGATCCCGGAGGCGCAGAATCAGTTCGCACAATTTTTCAGTCTCCGCAGAGTTCATTCCGGCGACAGGTTCGTCCAAAAGGATAAGCTTAGGGTTGACCATAATGGCTCGGCCAATATCCACCATTTTTTGGTAGCCATAAGGTAGGTTTTCTACCTTTTCATCGGCGAACCGGGTGAGGCCAAACATATCCAGAACCTCCTCCGCTTTCTTGCGGGCCTCGGCCTCGGTCTTCCTGATGGAAGGGAGTTTCAGGGAGATGCTGATAATGTTATGGCCAAGAGCGGAATGTAGTCCCGTCAGCAAATTGTCCATTACCGACATTTTCGAAAACAACTCTACATTTTGGAAACTTCTAGAAATGCCAAGCCTGATAACCTGGTGGGGTTTGACATGGGAGAGGTTACGTCCTTCGAACTCGATAGTACCAGCGGTTGGTGTGTAGAATCTGGAAATGCAATTGAATACCGTTGTTTTTCCCGCGCCGTTTGGACCGATTATGGAGTAGATTCTACCCTTGGGGATATCCAGTGATAGCCGGGAAACGGCTGTCAGACCGGCGAACTGAACGGTTAGTTCATTAAACCTTAGCATCTGGAACCTCGCTGGGGTTGGCCTGTTCTGATCTTAGTGGCTCCGCTTCTATTTCTCGGTTCATATCGCTCTTTCGGAATAATTCGCCGATCGAGATGAGTCCGGATGGACGGAACAGAATAATCAGGATGACCGCGATGCCAATAACAAGGTTCGTTATGCCAATATAAGCATCAGCAAAATGGGGTATTACAGTGAATAAAATTGCTCCTACAATGGCGCCCCAGATAGAGGCCCGGCCACCCACAACAATCATTGCCAGCAGAAAGAAGGAGGTTATGATTGTGAAGTCATTCGGGCTAACGTATTCAATCCAGTATGCATAGAGTCCGCCACCGATTCCGGTGAAGAAAGCCGCAATTATGAACATAATGGTCTTGTAACCGGCCACATTAATACCTGTGGCGGCTGCTGCGATCTCACTGTCGCGAATCGCAAGGAACGCACGACCCAGACGACTGTTCGCAATGTTCAGCAAAAGCCAGGTGACAATCATGGTGACGGCAAGAATGACATAGAAGAAAGCCAAATCACTGGATACCGCATCAGGTCGCATCATTGGCAGCCCCGAGTAACCTGCGGTTACGGACTTCCAGTTAAGGGCGATTTCAGGTATGGAAAGCCCGAACCCTAGAGTTGCCACTGCCAAAAAATGTCCCTTTAGCCTTACGGCGGGCAGACCAATGATCAGGCTGACCACGCCAGCCACTAACCCTGCGGCGGGAATGGTAACCCATATGGGCATACCCAGTTTGACCTGCAGTACCGCGGCGGTGTATGTGCCCAGCATAAGAAACCCCCCCTGGCCTACTGAGATCTGACCCCCGTAACCTGTTAACAGGTTGAGAGACATGGCTGCGATGGCAAAAATCGCAGCCATCGCTACAAGACCCATAAAATAGGAGGACTGGCCGACCAGGAATGGGTAGGCCACCAGGAAGATAGCGAATAAGACAATGGCTGTTCGCCGATTGAGAATCCTGTCTTTCATGGCTATACCTTCTTAATGGCTTCAGGTGCGCTGAAAATGCCCTGCGGGCGGATGTAAAGCACGACAATGATCAAAACAAAGGTACATACGAGCTCCATTTCCGGAGCCCAGTAATAACTGACGAGATTCCCGAAAATGCCAATTATCAAGCCTCCGAACACGGCACCCGGCAGACTGAGAAATCCGGCAAGTACTGCTGCTGCGAACGCCATGATTAGCACATTAAACATCATCGACACGCCGAGGAAGGTGAAGGGGGCAGTAAGTAGTCCTGCTATTCCCCCTAAAACGCTGCCGGAAGCCCAGGTCACCATAAATACGAAATTGACGTTGATGCCCATGAGGCGTGCTGCAGTGAGATCCTGGGAGGAAGCCCTCATGGCAAGACCCACGCGGGTAAACCTGAACAGGACGAATAGTGTGGACGCCAATACTAAGGTGACAAACAGCACGAAGAGTTCATTAGGAGATATAAAGATCGGGCCTAGCTGTATGGAACTTCCTTCTAGTGCTCTTGGGAAACTGGTTGGGGTATGTCCCCATATAAGCCCGGCAGCGCCGTGCACTGCAAGGAAGATCCCCAGTGTCAAAACCAGCTGGTTAAGATGCGAGGAATCTCCAACATGCCGGATTAACAGAAAGTAGATTGCGATACCGAACAGTGCAGCGAAGACGATGGCGAGAAAAAACGAGATTAAAAACGGTAGCTGAAAAGTACTTAGGAAAGTAAAGGCCACGAATGTGGTTACCATCGCCATCTCGCCATGAGCAAAATTGACAAGGCCTGTAGTCCGGAATATAAGCACCAGCCCTAGTGCTGCCAGACCGTATACGCAGCCGAAGATCAGGCCGCTAATTATAATTTGTTCCACAATAGAGCTCCCGTGTTCCAAGATTGTTGTGGTGTTACATTGCCCTTTTGGACGGACCGGCTCACGATCCGGACTGCTCCAGAAACTCAGCAACAGTCATGGTCTGGATCACGAGCCGGTCAGCATGAGTGCCTATTAATTGTCGGAACCGTAGTTGATCTCACCGGAAGCTGGATCGAATGTTATCGGCTCTGAAGTCGGAATGATCGCCCCATCCCTTGCTTCAGTAATAAACATGGAGGTCAGGCCGTAGTGATTGTCCTCAGAGAAGGTCACCCCGGCATACATGGAACCCTGCCAATTGTCGAAGGTATAGAAGGTATCCAGGAATGAATCCCAATCCAGGGTTTCAGTGCGCTTGAGGGCTTCTACAAACACCTCAGCGGTTGCCCAACCGGTTTGGCCCCAGTCAGATACGGGTTCATCCGGGAAGTCCGCACTGAACCGCTCGACATACAGATCGATACTTTCATCACTTCCCTGATCCGGTTTCGGGATTACTGCGCTGGAAATGGTGCCATTCCACACATCCTCTCCGGCCAGGTCGAACAGCGTTTCTGAGTCGCCTCCCACTGACGACACCAGGAAGTGGGGGTCCGTCACACCAATGTTATGGAGGGCCTTTTTGAACTGGGCGGCCGGTGCGGGCACTGAAAAGGTTATGATGGCATCAGGATTGGACTGCCGGATTCGCTGGGCTTGAGTACTGAGGTCTGAGTCTGAGGACTGAAAGTTAACTTCTTGCACCACTTCCACGTCACTATACTGATCCAAAGCTTCGCTTGCAGCTTCTGCAAGGGGACTGCCGTAGTCATCGTTCTGGTAGGCGATCGCAATACGCTTGGCGCCCAGTTGGTTGACTGCATAATCAGTCAACACTCTGGCTTCGAATTCATAGTTGGCGACACTGGAGCCCATGTAGTTTGGAATGGGTGGGTCGACGAACTGTCGGGAGCCCGAGCTAGTCATTATCATCGGGATTCCGGTTCGCTCGTTTCGCGAGCGGGTGGCGACGTTGCAGGGGGTGCAGACGTTCGCCAGCATGGCGAAAACCTCATCCTCCTCAACAAGGCGCTTGGTTAGCTGGACGGTGCGGCCAGGCTGATACTGGTCGTCATAAGCGATAAGCCTCAATTGACGATCATGTACTCCACCGCTCTCGTTGACATATTTGAAGTACGACTCGATACCCTTGCGGATTTTGTCATAGGTTGCCACCGGCCCAGTCTGAGGGCCAAGGTGGCCGACAAGTATTTCATTGTCTGTCACACCTTGTGCTAGTTCTGCGGCTCCCAAGGCAGCACTGCCTGTAACGCCGGCAGAGAGCAGAGAGGAGAGTATTAGTGCATGAAGCTTGTTCTTGATTATCGCCATAATGAATCACCTTTATTGTTTTAGGCACCCGTGACGCCAAAGGAGATGTTTCCCAGGCTCGTCGGGGCTATTTCGGGCTGTTCTATCAGTACGCTCGTTCTAATATTTCCATCACGTCATCCACTGACGTTATTGGACGCGGATTAGTATTAACCCAGATGTTCCCCATAGCGCCTTCTGCCACTTGGGCAAAGTCATTTTTACTTACATTCACATCTCTGAGTCTAGTTGGTAATCCAAGAGATGAAATGAGATCTTCCACCGCTTGGGCCGCATCTCCATCAGTGCGCCCCATTCGCTCCGCAATCAGTTTTTGGCGAGCTTTGTTGTCAGGCTCTTCTCGGTTCCAGCGAAGAACGGCGGGTAAGAGTACGCACGACGTGTAGCCGTGACTCAACTGCGTTACGGCTCCAAGGCTATGTCCAATCCCGTGACTGGCTCCATAATCAACCCTCAGAATTCCTTGGCTCGCCAGCCAGGCTCCCTGAAGAGCCTGCTGTCTCGCCTTGAGATCTTCAGGGTTCTCCCGATAGGCTCCAAGAGCTTCGCTGAGTAAGGACAGTGCGTGCAGTGCACAAGCATCTACCAAAGGCACGGCCCCTGTGGAGCAGATCGATTCGATCGCGTGGTCAATTGCCCGGATACCGGTTGAGAGCCACAACCATTCAGGAGTAGGGAGGGTTACAGCGGCGTCGATAATAACTGCAGCTGGGCAGATTTCTGATCCATAGAATCCATCCTTAATTTTCCGTTTCGGATCTGACGAGCCTCCTAGGCATGAGTATTCTGCTCCGGAAAGTGTTGTCGGGATGGCTATTTGACGGACGGGCGGGGCGGAAATAGCAGGAGTCCTGCGGGATCCGTCCGGATTGATGCTCAAATGCAAGTCGTCAAGGCCATCAGTGGTCCTCACATCCTCTGCCAGCGCAACGAGAACAACTTTGGTTGTGTCAATGACGGTGCCGCCCCCAATTGAGACGATAAGATCGGGGTTGGCTGCTCTCACAGCTGAGGCTGCAGCTATAATGGTTTCCCGTGGTGCATGTTCCTGGCACTCATCGAAGGTTCCTGCCAGGTTGGAGCCAAGCACATCCTTAATATCGCTGACTACGGAGGTTTTTCGGTTCAGGGTCTTGCTGGCGATGATAAAAAGCCTTTTCGCATTTCGGCGTTTTGCCTCTTCCAGAATGGCTTCTCCCGCCGGTGTGCCCCATATAACCCTGTCTTGTGAAATGAAATTGTACAGGCCCGCGTTCATAGACGGCTCCGGTTCTGAGTTTATCTGGAAAATCGCTCACGCAATTCATTTTTCAGTATTTTCCCGGAGGGGTTTCGGGGAATCTGATCAAGGAAGCGAACCTGTCTTGGTTTCTTGTAGCTGGCTATACGACCCTCGCAAAATTGTTTGATATCGTCCTCGCTTACTCTGACTTCGGGTGTAGTCTGAACGACAGCGGTTACGATCTCCCCCCAAGTTTCGTCAGCTATGCCAATAACAGCGACATCCGAGACTCCAGGGCAAGCATGGAGACAATCTTCAATTTCTTCAGGGTACACATTGGCGCCGCCGCTGATTATCATGTCTTTTTTACGTCCGACAATGTAGAGATAACCATCTTCATCAAAAAGTCCCAAGTCGCCCGCTGAGAACCACTCTCCGCGGAAGGCGGCTACGGTTGCCTCGGGATTGCCCAGGTAGCCATCAAACATATAGTCACCACGAACGAAAATCTCGCCGACTTCATCTGAACTTTCGATCTCGTTGCCTTCATCATCTAAAAGTTTGATCTCCCAGCCCATAACCGCTTTTCCACATGACCGAGGTTTCTCTAACTGATCACGAGGTCTGAGGTTGGAATTCCACCCGGCTTCTGTCGAGCCATAGAACTCGTGGAGAACTTCTCCGCCAAAGAGTGCGCTAGTCGCCTCCTTTGCATGGGTTGATAAAGGAGCACCGGCTGATATAAGTGCCTTCATGCTGGCTAGATTATATTTTTCTTTTATGTTTTCGGGTAGTTGATGGATTAGCTGTAACATTGTTGGCGCTACAAAGGCATTAGTAGCCGAATGGCGATCAATTAATTTCAGCATTTCCTCGGGATCAAATGATTCCATGATAATGCTGGTTCCGCCGATATTTACCGCCAAAAGCATGAATATAATTGGGGCAGCGTGATATATTGCGCCTGGTGTGAGATTTACATCATCTTCCGTAAGGCCATATTCAACTGCTGCAGCTAACAAGAGTAACGCCCTGGAGCGGTGAGATATTTTTGCACCCTTTGGTACACCAGTAGTTCCTGATGTGTAGCCAATGCAAAAAAGATCGTTTTCCGATACGTTCAAATCCGGATTCGTTTCAGGTTGTCTGCTGATCAGTTGCTCATATCCGTCCGGGCTCGAAGCGTCGTCATTTACAGTCAAGATGCCATGGTCTAATGCGGCCTGAAAATCGCCATAGCTATCTTTCAGTTCATTTTCAAGGCGTTTACTGATGAACATGGTTTTTGCTGATGAATGCTCAACTAATGCAAGGGCTTCAGGCGGGGTCAGACGGAAGTTTATGGGCACAAGAACAAGGCCAGCCTTTGAGCAACCGTAAATTATTTCTGGATATTGTTTGCAGTTGTCTAAAAAAGCCGCGACTCGCTCTCCCCTGCGAATGCCAAGAGAAGATAGATGGTGTGCTACCTTGTTGGCTCGATCATTCAGTTCTTTAAAAGTCAATTGGGTTGACTGGAACTGGATAGCCTTTTTTTCGGGATAACGACGCGAGAATAATTCAAGGCCATAATGCATGACTAACAGGGACATGTGAGCCTCTCTTTTCGTGGAAGTTTATTGTTATCCTTGACGTGTTCCCATTGTGAATCTTGATGCTTTTTTTGGGAATTCTGTGATATCGATGAAGGTTGCTTGTTATTTTAAGCTAAACTAGAAGGAAGGTGGAGCGTTTTGTATCGTCGGAAACGACGATTTGTAGTTTTTTAACGGTTTTGCGACTTGACTGACTGTGGGGGCATGGGGTCTTTTTAGATTTCGTCGGTTTAGACGACTCATACAATCATTATTCTCTGGTAAGTTCTTACCGAACCATTCGGTTACTAAAAAGTTGGCAGCAGGAGTTCGTCTTGGAAGACTGGAAAGCCGCTATTGACCCTAAAAGACTTTCGGAATGGATGGAAAGTCAGGGCGTGGGGCCAGGAGAAATCCTGAATGCGGTGCTGCTGGGCGGTGGAACACAGAATGTGGTCCTGAAATTCGAACGCGGAGGACGAGCCTTTGTCCTGCGACGGCCGCCACTCTATCTCCGAAAAAATTCCAACGAAACTATGCGACGCGAGATGCGTGTGCTGGAAGCCTTGTCCGAGACCCAGGTTCCGCACCCACACCTGATTATGGGTTGCCCGGAAGAGGATGTACTGGGAGCTGTATTTTACCTGATGGAACCGGTTGAAGGGTTTACTCCCACTGTCGAATTACCTGACTTGCATGCGCAAGATCCGGCAATCCGCCGGCAGATGGGACTGGCCTTGGTGGACGGTATAACAGCCCTCGGCGCTGTAGATTATCAAGCGGTAGGCTTGGAAGGCTTCGGCAACCCAATAAATTACCTCGGTCGCCAGGTCTCGCGCTGGAAATCCCAGTTAGAAAGCTACCAAGACTTCTCCGGATGGCCTGGGCCAGGGAATATACCCGGCGTTGACAAGGTGGCGCATTGGCTCGAAACATACCTCCCAACCACGTTTGAGCCAGGAATCATCCATGGCGACTACCATTTGGGCAACGTTATGTATCGGCACGATGGGCCGGAGCTGGCCGCCATCGTGGACTGGGAGCTGACCACCGTTGGTGACCCACTGTTAGACCTGGGCTGGCTGCTGGCCACTTGGCCAGTGGATGGAGTGCCCACTGTGGAGACCCTCACGGTGACGCCTTGGGACGGCTTTCCCTCCAGCGATGAACTAATCGAGCACTACCGGGCCCGGACCACAAGAAATGTGGATGCTATTGACTGGTATGCGGTTCTGGCCTGCTACAAGTTGGGCATAATCCTTGAGGGAACCCACGCTCGTGCCTGTGCCGGTAAGGCTACCAAGGAAAGTGGGGACCTTCTGCATGCCAGCACCATCAATCTTTTCGAGCGAGCCTTGAGCTGGATCCGGTAGCAGAGGGTACCCGTTCATAATTCAGCCAGTCCGTTCTGGATAATTGAAGTTATAAGTACCGCATAACCATTAGAGGAGAGTAACCATGGATTTCGAACATACCCCGAAAGTGCAGAAGCTGATGGCCAAGCTTCAGCGGTTTATGGACGAACATATCTACCCGGTTGAGCAGGAGTACCATGACTGGGTGACGAACCACGACAATCTCTGGAAGTACTGGCCCGGGCTGGATGAACTTAAACAGCGGGCTAAGGATGATGGCTTGTGGAACCTGTTTCTGCCGGAAGAGTATGGCGAGTTCAGCCCGGGCCTGACCAACCTTGAGTATGCCCCTCTGGCTGAGATCATGGGTCGGGTTCCCTGGGCGCCCGAGGTGTTCAACTGCTCTGCCCCGGATACGGGCAATATGGAAGTACTGGCCAAATACGGTAGTAAAGAGCAGCAGGAAACCTGGCTCAAGCCGCTGCTGAACGGCGAGATCCGGTCGGCTTATCTGATGACGGAGCCGCAGGTGGCCTCATCTGACGCCACCAATGTCGAGACCGAGATCCGGGCCGATGGCAATGATTACGTTATTAATGGTCGTAAATGGTGGATCACCGGCATCATGGATCCACGATGCAAGTTATTGATCCTGATGGGAAAGACAGACCAAAATGCAGACCGGCATCAGCAGCAGTCAACGATCATCATTCCGCGAGATACTCCGGGCATCACGATTGTACGTAATCAGCCCGTGTTCAGTAATCACAACTCACCCGGTGGTGAGGCGGAGTTGCGACTGGAGAACGTACGGGTGCCCAAGTCCAATCTTATCCTTGGTGAGGGCCGTGGGTTCGAGATCGCTCAGGGGCGTCTGGGACCGGGTCGGATCCATCACTGCATGCGTTCCATCGGGCAGGCACAGCGTTCACTGGAGATCATGGCACGGCGGGTCGAAAACCGGGTGGCCTTTGGCCAGAAGCTGTCTAGTCAGAGCAGCATCCGTCAGGATGTTGCAAAGTCCTTTTGTGACATCGAGCAGGCCCGCCTGTTGACGTTCAAGGCCGCCTCGTTTATGGACAAATATGGTAACGTCGCTGCGCGCGACCTGATTGCCGCTATCAAGATCGTGGCGCCGCAGATGGCGCAGACAGTAGCCGATCGTGCCATCCAGGCTCTCGGTGGCATGGGGGTGAGTGACGATACCCCGATTGCACACTTCATGACAATAAACCGGTACCTCCGCCTTGCTGATGGCCCGGACGAGGTGCACATGTCTCAGTTGGCGAAACTCAAGATCAAGGAATATAACCAGCCAGGTTGAGATGGGGAGTATCTGAGCCTTCTGTCCGGAAGTCTCTTATTTTGTGGAGGGGATAGCGCAAGTCACGACTGAATGGGCCACCGGCCTGTTCAGTTCACCATCGGATAATAATTCCACTTCCGAAAGTGCCGAACGCCGACCCAGATGGAGCATCGTGGCCCTGGCGAGGATAGGCTGGCTCGCTGCAGGATTGCGCGGAAAGTTGATATTGAGGTTGCTGGTCACACAGGGGCACGATGGCAATATGGGCCAGCACCGCCACGTAGGCAGCGCAAGCAGCGGTGGCCATCATGGTGGCGCCGGAAAGGGTACCTACTGGAAGCAGGTGGGCCTCGTCCAGCGGTTGCCGAACCCAGATCTCTTCGCTGGTGACACGATCCACAACGACCGTGTATTGGGGAAATTCCCGATCCAGAAAAGCCTGAAGTTCTTCCGCCGAAACACTAGTTGTCATGGGGGGCGTCCCGCGTTTGCTTCCAGGTTAATGACCCGATTTAACGGCTTCCGGCCTTCTCCAAAGCCTTCTGCATGGTGTCTTCTACCGCCGGTAAATACCCGGCAGCTCTGCCGATGGCATTGATGTCCATGGGGTCCGCCCGAGCTATAACCCCTAGCGCGCTCCAGGCATCAACACTCTGTCGACATGCCTCCGCTGCGGCGGCAAATGCCCGGTCCGTGGTCCGGCGGGCCACATCGGCGCAGAATTCCGCTTCCAGCCGCCGAAACAGGCCGCCGCCGGTACCAGCCTTTTCGATAAACACCGGCAGGGACTTGACAGTCATGGTGAGCTCGTCCGGATTCATGCGATAGGGCCAGGTGGCAATGTCGTTGGCGAAGGTCCTGACACCTTCGATGCCGCTCGCCACCAGGCTGCCTTTCGGCAGAGTGGATGCATCAAACAGCAGTGCATCTTCTCCCAGCAATACCCGTGAGGCCTGGGCCGCAGCTGAGCGGGCGCAGTCCAGCAAGTCAGGCAGCCGGGAAGGAAAATCCATGGGGTATGTGGCAAACCGGTTGGGTCCAGGGAATCCGCTGGAACCTTGGGCCCGAAGAAAAGCGTCCAGGGGAACTTCCTGAAAGTCCTCCCGGTCGTTGTCTGCGATTAGAACCGTCTGCTTTCCGTCATCGTAGCCGATGACCACGATGTCGTGGCGGGTGTTGGAGAGGCGTACCCGCAGGTAGGGCAGTCCCGCGATGTCGGACCACACCATAAGCGGCCGGCCGGCGTCTATTTCGGATCGGACAATTTGCCAGGCCTTTCCGGGATCGTCTCCCTGTTGACGCTTTGTCCGGATATCCAGGCGGCGGCAAAAATCCAGCTCCATGTTGGCATTGCGGCCTACCAGGTAAACCGGCGGCGTCAGCCCGGGGTAGCGGGTGTACATAAACGAAAGGCCGCCACCCAGTCCGAACACCAGGCCTTCATCCGGTACCCCTTCCCAGTCCAGGCCGGCCCATTCCAGCAGGTCCCGAAGGGCGCCGGAGCCGCAATGACCTCCCAGGCGATGGGGATAGTCTTCAACGATTACTCGGCTCATCGAGTCGGGGTCCATTGTTGTCGGAGATGTTTCTTGTCAGTTTTGCCATAGGCCGTGACCGGCAGACTTTCCACGAAGATAATGCGTTTGGGCACCTTGTATGTGGTAAGTCGGCCGCGGCAGTGGGCTATGATGGCTGCAGCGTCCTCACCATGACCGGGTGTCACCACCACGAATCCGGTGACGGCTTCGCCCCAGTCATCGTCAGGCAGGCCGACCACGGCTACCTGGTTAACGCCGGCGAAATCCTGGATGGCATTTTCCACTTCCGTGGTATAGACGTTCATGCCCCCGGTGATAATCATGTCGTTCTTGCGATCGAGCAGATAGACGTAGCCGTCATTATCCATTCGTGCGATGTCGCCGGTATGGAGCCAGCCATCGACAATGGTTTCGGCGGTTTTTCCGGGCAGGCCGTGATACCCCAGCATGTTGTAGGGGGTCCGGGTGATCAGCTCCCCGCTATCACCGGTGGATACGTCACTGCCATTGCTGTCAACAATCCGGACTTGTGCCATGGCCGCTGGTCGGCCGCAGCTGAGCAGGCGGTGCTGGTGCTCCGGGTCATGGTCTTCCCGCAGCAGCCGGGTGACGAAATTCGGGGCCTCGGACTGCCCGTAGAGCTGCATGAATACCGGCCCCAGTTGGTCGAGCCCCTGCTGTAATCGATCCAGAGTTATGGGGGCGGCACCATAGAGTACTGTTCGCAGCGATTTCAGGTTCAGGGTTTTGCCCTCCATCCAGTCGAGCACCCGGTAGATCATGGTTGGCACCATGAAGGTCAGGGTCACGCCATCCCGGGCGATACGTTCAATCACCTGGCCGGGGTCGAATTGCTGCTCGATGTAGTGCGTGGCGCCCTTCAGCAGGCCGGCCTGAAGCAGAATTCCGGCGGAATGGGAAAGGGGGGAGGTCAGCAACAGGCGCTCGTCATCCTGCAGCCCCATTTCCATGGCATGGGAAAATAGGTTCAGACAGATGTTCTGCTGGGTATGGAGAACGCCTTTGGGTCGGCCCGTGGTGCCGCCGGTATAGGGCAGCCATGCCAGGTCATCGGGGTGGATGGGAACCTCCGGTTTGGTGGCCGCCTCATTGGTGTGGAACGGCTGCCAGGGCAAGATGCCGTCCGGACATCGCTCTTGAGGTGCCTGACCGACGACGGTGTCGAGTTCCGGTAACTCATTGCGCCGGCTCAGAATAACATCGAACCGGTTCTCTGCCACGATCGCTACCCTGGAGTTGGAGTTTGCGAGGATGTAGATTACCTCGTCATCCCCCAGCATGTCGTTGAGCGCCACCTTGGCGGCACCGGACTGGATAATGCCCTGGTCTGCTACAACGTATTCCAGGCGGTTGGGCATCGCCAGGGCCACCCGGGTACCGGGCTGGATCCCGTGACGCATCAGGGCGCGGGCTACCTGATAGCCCTCTTTCAGGAGCTGGCGGTAGGTCAGTGACTGACCTTCGAAGCAGACGGCAGCCTGAGGTCCGAAGCGGGTCAGGGTGTTGGTGAACAGGGCATCCAGGGTCAGCATCGGGTTGGTCATTGAACTCTGCGCGCCTCTTGTTTGTTATTGTGGCCGTGCCAGGGAAGGCGTGACGCTATTGCCTCTTGTGTCTTTCCCGCAGTTTACGCCGCAGCACCTTGCCGGTGACGGTCAGGGGCAGGCTGTCCAGAAATTCGAACTCCCGGGGGTATTCATATTTTGCCAGCCTCGCCTTGACCGATTCCCGCAGTGCCTCTTCCAGTTCCGTGGAGGGCTCGACATCATCATTGAGTACCACGAACGCCTTGATGCTCTCGGTCCGGATAGGGTCCGGAACGCCCACCACCGCTACATTGGCAACCGAGGGGTGCTGGAGGATGGTGTCTTCCACCTCGCCGGGACCTATCCGGTAGCCGGAGGACGTAATTACATCGTCTTCCCGCCCCTGAAACCAGAAGTAGCCGTCCTCATCGCGATACCCCAGATCCCCGGTCAGCAACCAGTCTCCGGCAAACTTGGCTGCAGTAGCTTCCGGGCGTTTCCAGTACCCGAGCATCATTAGCGGGTCGGAACGTCGGATACGGATGTTACCGACCGTTCCCGGAGCTACCTCGTTGCCGTCGTCGTCAACAATGGCCACCGTATGCCCTGGCAGGGGCCGACCCAGGGAACCGGGCTTTATCGGCATGATGCTGGAACAGTTGCCCAGCAGACCATTGCATTCTGTCTGGCCAAAGCCTTCGTTCACCGGGCAGCCGAGATGGTCGTTGGCCCAGATCAGCAGCTCGCGACCAACGCTTTCAGCCCCGGATAATACAGCCCTGAGGGTGGGCGGGTAACGGGTCAGACCCTGGGGATTTTGCCGCAACAGCTTGAGCATCGTGGGGGTGAGCATGGCGCGGGTTACCTTGTGCTGATGCCTCAGGCGGCACGCCTGCTCCGGGTCGAAGCCGATCTTTGCGGTGGCCAGTACCGTGCTGCCATGGAACCATCCCACCATGAGGATATTCATCAGGCCCGCCAGCCAGGACCAGTCGGCGGGCGACCAGACCACATCGTCATCATCTGGCGCGAAATCAAGAATGAACTCGAAGCCCGGGGCGTGACCAAGGACCGACCGGTGCGGTTGCATGGCACCCTTGGGGTTACCGGTCGTACCAGAGGTGTAGGTGATAAAGGCGAGAACGTCGGCCCGGGTGCGGACGTTCTCGAACCGGTCCGGGCGCTGTTCTATGGCGGAGTGGAAATTCTGGCATCCTTCCGGGGCACCGTCGATCACCAGAATATGTTCCAGCCCGGGAGCCTGGTCCGCCACAGCCTGAATCTTCGGCAGGTTCTCCAGGTCGGTCACCACGACCCGGCTCTCCAGATCTTTGAGCCGGTAGCCGATGGCATCAGGACCGAAAAGGATGGACATGGGAGATGACACCATGCCTGCCTTCCAGCAGGCGACGTGACTGATTGCGGTTTCCGGGATCTGGGACAGCAGGTTCGACACCCGGTCACCCTGCACGAGTCCGGCGCTGACCAGCCAGTTGGCCAGTCGGTGTGCGTCACGGCGGATATCGGCAAAGGTCAGGGTGCGGGGTTCGCCGCCATCCTGCTCGACGATCAACGCCACCTTGTCGGGTTGGTGGTCGGCATGACGGTCGCAGACGTCATCCGCCATGTTGTAGAACTCGGGAATGTTCCACCGGAATGCACCGCAGACGGCATCGTAGGAGGCGGCACGGGTGAGCATCATTGTTGTTATCCTTCTGCCGTTGTGGGGGCCGGGTAAAGTATGCAGAAGCCTGTCCATCACCACCTGCTCATCGCTTCCTGCCCATTGACTACGTTAACGAGTCGCCGTGGCGACGAGCATCGTCGGTTTCGACGATGTCCGCCGGTCGCGTACCTGACTAGTCTGACGATAGAAGTACAACAATAACCAGAAACAGGAGAGGCAAGGTGAACGATCTGGACTACACAGGTAAGACAGTTCTTGTAGTGGGTGGCTCAAGCGGTATTGGCAATGCCATCGCCCAGGGATTCCGGGCCCGAGGTGCCGATGTACATGTTTGGGGAACCCGCGTGTCGGCTGCAGATTACGACGGTGAGGAAGGCTCCGACTTGACTGGCCTGTCCTATGCCCAGGTCGATATCTCTGATATCGGTGCCATTGAGCGGTGCCAGCCTGGATTCGGGCAGCTGGATGTACTGGTTCAGTCCCAAGGAATCGTGGTGTACAAGCGAGGCGAGTTTGAGCAGGAAGGTTGGGACCAGGTAATGGCAGTTAACCTCAACAGCCTTCGGGCCTGCGCCATGAAGTTCAAAGCGCAACTGGCCGCCGCGAAAGGCTCCATGATTATCGTCAGTTCTACTGCCGGCTTTCAATCGACGAAAGGCAACCCGGCCTACAATGCGTCCAAGGCAGGTGCCGTAGCTCTGACTCGTACGTTGGGTGAAGCCTGGGCACCGGAGGGTATCTCGGTGAACGGGATTGCCCCGGGATTCGTGGCAACGAAGCTGACCAAAGTAACCACGGACAACCCCAAACGCCGGGAAATGGCAGAGGCAGCAATCCCCGTAGGACGTATGGGACTGCCTTCGGAAATGGCAGGCCCAGCACTGTTTCTGGCTTCGCCGATGGCCTCCTACATGCGGGGCCAGACCCTCATCGTGGATGGTGGTCTCACCTTGTCGTGATGCTGCGAATCCCGCCTCCACAATCTCTGGAAGGCGGGAGCTGCTTCAGGCATTTCTGGCCATTAGCCCGCCATCCACCGGAATGACGGTTCCCGTGAGGTAGGACGATGCCGGCAGGCAAAGACTGACCGTTATGTGGGCGACTTCCTCCGGTGAGCCGTAGCGGCGTAATGCTGTGCGTCGTTTGGCGAAAACCTGCTTATGCTCCGGCTCAATGAACGCGGTCATGGCGGTATCGATTGGCCCCGGGCAGATGCAGTTCACGGTGATGCCTTCCGGCCCGAGCTCTACGGCCAGAGCCCGGGTCAGACCGGTGACGCCGGCCTTGGCGGCGGCATAGGCGCTGTCCTGTGCAGTGGCACCCAGGGCTTCGGTAGAGGCAATGTTAACGATACGTGGGTGCGATGATTGTCGAAGCGCGGGCAGAGCAGCCCGTATCATCTGCTGTTGCGCAGTGAGCAGAACCGACAGGCAGCGATCCCAGGTGGTGTCGAACTGATCATCGTCAATGGCTGCAAACCCCGAGATACCGGCGTTTTTGATCAGAATATCAAGGCCACCGAAGGCCTTTTCCAGGTCTGAAACGACATTGCGAATTACCTGCGGGTCGCTCACATCCAGATGCCAGGCCTCAGCCTGATAGCCGGCTTTGGTCAACTGCCCTGCCAACGACCGGGCACCTTCAGCGTCGTAATCCGTCACCGCCACCCGGGCGCCCTCGCTGGCGAACACGGCAGCGGTCGCTCGTCCCATGCCACTGGCCGCGCCCGTCACGAGAACCCGGCTGCCTTTGAGGGAACGGCTCAGTTCAGTAATTCCGGTCATGGTTCAGGCCTCACTGTCCGGTAGATCGGCATCACTCTCCAACCCGAATTTTTCCCGGGCGCGTCGGGTCTGCTCGGATTTCAGATAATCCGGGAACAGACCCTGGGCCGGTTGTACGTCCTTGAGCACTTCCCGGGCGACTGTAACCTTGTGAACTTCGGTGGGGCCGTCCGCCAGACCGACATGGAAGGAGTTGATGATCCATTCGGCAAAGGGCATGTCATGGGAAATGCCCAGTGATCCGTGGATCTGCAGGGCTCGTGAGGCAATATCGTTCAGGATCCGCGGCATGACTGTCTTCACGGCCGCAATGTTCTTGCGGGTGGTCTTGTAGTCATGGCCCTGATCCAGTAACCACGCGGTTTCCAGAATGAGCAGGCGGAACTGGCGCAACTCCACCCAGGAATCGGCGATTTTTTCCTGCACCATCTGTTTCTTCGCAAGCTGCTCACCCTTGGTGAAGCGGGACACAGCACGTTCGCACATCATGTCGAAGGCCCTGGTGGCCTGGGCCAGGGTGCGCATGGCGTGGTGCATACGGCCGCCGCCGAGGCGAACCTGTGCCACCACAAAGGCATCCCCCTGCTCGCCCAGCATGTTTTCAGCGGGTACCCGAACGTTGTGCCAGCGCAGGTGGGCGTGGGTGTCCTGAGGTTCCCCATAAAAGCCGTAGTTCCGGACAATGTCGATTCCCGGTGTATCCGCCGGCACGATGAACATGGACATTCGCCGGTAGGGTGGTGCATTCGGGTCCGTGACCGCCATGATGATGAAAAAACTGGCGAAACGGGCGTTGGAGGCGAACCACTTATCGCCGTTGATTACCCATTCATTGCCTTCCTGCACCGCCGATGCTTCCAGTACCAGCGGGTCCGCCCCGCCCTGGGGTTCGGTCATGGTGAAGCAGGAGACAATCTGGTTGGCCAGCAACGGGTCCAGGAAGCGCTTTTTCTGGTCTGGCGTACCGTAATGGGCGAGGATCTCGGCATTGCCGGTATCCGGAGCCTGGGACCCGAACACGATCGGGCCAAAACGGGAGCGGCCGAACTTTTCGTTCATCAGCGCCAGCTTGAGCTGACCATAGCCCTTGCCACCGAGTTCCGGACCAAGATGGCAGGCCCATAGGCCGCGTTCCTGAACCTGCTTCTGCAGGGGTCTCACCAGGCGCTGGAATTGCGGATCATGAATGTTCCACTGGCTGCCAAGCACGTGGTCCAGTGGCTCCACCTCATCCCTGACGAACTGGTCAATCCAGTCCAGCTCACGCTGGAAGTCCGGGTCTGTCTCAAAGCTCCACATGGCCTGTCTCTCTGTTGCAGTGGGAAAGGGTCAGAATTTCGGCTCCCGCTTTTCCAGGAATGCCCGGACCCCTTCCTGGAAAGTCGGGCGGTCGATCAGGTCCTGTTGGCGTTCCGCCTCATAGGCCAGCTGCTCCGCCAAAGAAGCGTTGTCAGCGCGGTCGAAAGCCTCCCGCAGTTCCGGCGCGGCGTGGTTGGGGCCGGCGGCCAGTCGTCGGCCCATGGCAAGGGCTTCGGTCTGCAGATCCTCATCCGCCACGCATTTCCAGATCAGGCCTTCGCTGACTGCAGCTTCGCCGTACATACGTTCACCCAGCAGGCTGACTGCCATGGCCTTGGCCCGGCCTATCAGTCGTGGCAAGATCCAGGTGGCACCAAGATCCGGCAGAATGCCCAGCTTGGGAATGAAGGGGAACAGGAAGTAGGCGGACTTGCCTGCCACTACGACGTCCCCGGCCAGGGCAATGCTGGCGCCGGCGCCAGCCGCAGCACCATTGACGGCGGAGACCACCGGGAAGGGCAGCGCCCGCAGCTTCAGGGCCAGCGGGTTGGACAGTTCTTCCATCAGTTTCTTTACCTGGGTGCCCATGCTGGGGCCGTCCGAGTCCGGGCTCATGGAGCCAAGGTCCGCACCAGAGCAAAAGGCCTTGCCGGTGCCGGTGATAATCAGGGCCTTGATGTCGGCGTTGCCGCCAATTTCGTCCAGCGCTGACATCATTTCCTGCTGCAATGGCACCGACATGGCGTTCATGGTCTTGGGCTGGTCCAGGGTAAGGGTGGCAATGCCCTCCTCAATCGCCAGATGAATGCGTTCATAGCCCATGGCCGGATCTCCAGTCAGTTACCTGCCGGGAATTCGTCGTAGAAGCTGCCACTGCTTTCAGCCAGCTTGCGGATGGTGGCCGTGGGCTCGTACTGAGTGCCCAGGTGACGGTACTGTTCGCACTGCTCCAGGATGGTCTTCGCGCCCAGATTGTCGGCATAGCGCATGGCGCCACCCTTGTCCCGAGGGAAGCCGACGCCCATCAGCAGGGCTGTATCCAGCTCTTCGGCGGAATTGACGACCTTGTTTTCCAGGCAGTGTACGGCTTCGGTAATCATCGCCAGCATCATGCGCTGCTGGATTCCCTCAACACTGACTTCCATTTGGCCGTTGGGCTGGATCTCCTTCAGCAGCTCGTGGGCCTCGGCGCTGGAATGTTTCTGGGGCCGGCCGCTGTCGTCCGGCGTGTATTCGTAGAAGCCCTTGCCGTTCTTCTGGCCGAGGCGGTCTTTCGATTTCAGTAGCCGGAAGGCGTCATTCTCGATATGGGGCATGCGCTCGGGGTAGCCAGCAGAGATAACGTCTGAGACGTGGCTACCGGTGTCGATACCGATGACGTCTTCCAGGTAGGCCGGGCCCATGGGCCAGCCAAAGGCTTCCATGGACTTGTCCACGTGTTCGAAGTCGGCGCCTTCTTCGACCAGTTGCAGGAAGGCGCGAGTATAGGCGGTGAGAATGCGGTTCACCAGGAAACCGGGGCAGTCCTGAACCACGACAGGGGTCTTGCCCATGTCAAGGGCCCAGGTGACGGCTGTGGAGACCGACTCGTCGGAGGTGCGGGTGCCCTGAATGATCTCCACCAGCGGCATGACCGGCACCGGGTTGAAGAAGTGCATACCCACGAAGCGCTGCGGGTGCTTCATGTGCTGGCCGATATCGTCAATGCGCAGGCTGGAAGTATTGGTGGCAATCAGGGTGTCGTCGCGGACCACGGCTTCCAGCTGGTCCAGTACCTTGTGCTTTAGGCCGAGGTTTTCCACCACCGCCTCGATCACGGCATCAACCTTTTCAAAGCCCTGGTACTCGAGGGTCGGTTCAATGGAGGCAAGTACCTGGTCCGCCTGGTCCCGGGTCAGTAGTTCTTTTTTGACAAGCCGGTTTGCCTGGCTGGTGGCGGTTTTCATGCCCAGATCCAGTTGCTCCTGGGCAATATCCTTCATGATCACCGGTACGCCGTGGGCGGCACTGGTAATCGTGATGCCGCCACCCATGATACCGGCACCGAGTACGGCGGCCTGGTTCACCGGGCGGGCCTTGTCGCCGTGTTCCTTGAAAACCTGTTTGAGTTCGGCGGAAAGTCCGGACATGTGTTTCCCTCCTGTTGTCAAAATTCTGCTGTCAGAAATAGCGTGACGAAGCCCTGCTGTCGTCGTCCGAACCGACGAAGCGGGGCTGGCGATGGCCGATGGCTGCCTCAGATACCCCGGAAGCGGGCGAATTCGTCCAATGACGCGCGGCGGGTGCGGAGCTGGTTGACCGGGTCTTCTTCATCCATGTATCCGATGGACATGCCGGTAAACAGCATGAGGTCTTCCGGAGGATTGAGGAATTCCTTCAGGGTCTGATGGTACAGGCTCCAGCATTCCTGGGCGCATGAATCCAGGCCCTCCTCGCGAAGCAGCAGCATGACCGTCTGCAGGAACATACCCAGGTCCGACCACTGGGGCGGTCCCATCTGCCGGTCCACGTAACAGAATAGCGCCAAGGGTGCCCCGAAGAACTGGTAATTACGGGCAAACCAGCCCATGCGGGCGGCCTTGTCTTCCCGGGGAATCTTCAGCAGCCCGTACATGTCTTCGCCCACCTGGAAACGATAGTCCCGGTAGGGAGGCTTAAGGCCGGGCGGATAAACGCTGTATTCCGGGTCCTCGCCCTGGGGGGCTTCTTTCACGTGGGTGGCCATGATTTCCTTGAAGGCTTTGAGGACATCGCCGCCCACGACATAGAGTTGCCATGGCTGGACGTTCCCGCCGGAGGGTGATCGTGCGGCCTTTTCCAGCACCCCGCGGATAACGGCGCCGTCTACGGGCTGGTCGGTAAAACCGCGCACTGACATACGGGTATCGACGGCTTCGGTAACGGTGCTGGCCTTGCTTCTCATGGACGGTTCTCCCTAGGAGGCTGACCGAGAATAGACGCTGGCCTCCAGCCGAGCCTCAGCGAAAACCATTACTGGCTAAATATTGACCACTTCTGCCGCTGTTTTTTATGAATTTCATAAAATAGCGTCATTTTAGGGC
>Ga0314772_1000490_pt1 | contig 21292 bp, 23 predicted proteins | sample MetaGCBIW2018_FD_204520 | JGI IMG/M metagenome (GOLD analysis project Ga0314772, IMG submission 204520) | Cryopeg brine microbial communities from Beaufort Sea near Barrow, Alaska, United States - CBIW 2018 | ecosystem: Environmental > Aquatic > Marine > Coastal | place: USA: Alaska | collected... | reverse complement strand
TGCCGCCACCATCAACTACGGCATGAACAAACTTCGACTGCCATCCGCCGTAAAATCGGGCTCGGATATCCGCTCCCGGGTGGAACTCATTGATGTCACGCCGGTCGACGACAAACGTGTACTGGCGACTTACCAGACCACGGTCGAAATCAACGGCGAGACCAAACCTGCCTGTGTCGCTGAAAACCTCGCCATGTACGTCAAAGCCTGAGCTCGATGGCACGATCTGCGCAACTAAAAAAGGGGCCGAAGCCCCTTTTTTAATCATCAGATGCCTCGCAACGGAGGTGCATCTGGTTTATTCGCTCATGCTTTCCACAACAATCTTGCCGTCCTTGACCACGGCAACCGTGGTGTCGGTGACAAAGCCACCCTTGTCGTCAATAATCTTGACTTCGTAAGGGTTGTACTTGTCGGGCATGGCTGCAATCGCTGTTGGCATGGCCTTGCGGATTGCCTTGGCATCGGTGGAACCGGACTGCTCCATGGATGCCACAACCGCATGCAACGCCAGGTAGTTGAACGCGGCTTCTGAGCCTGGTGTCTTGCCGTATTTCTCTTCATAACGCTTGATGAAGCTCTTGGCAGCGTCGGTGTCATAAACCGACAGCGGTACCACGCCAATGGCGCCATTCATCATATCCAGGCCACCGGCTACTTCAGCCACTTCGTCAATTTTGGCCTGATCCATAATCATGAAGCCGCCTTCGAAACCCAACTGACGCGCTTGCCGAATAACCAGACCGGTCGGCTCAGACGCGCCGCCCACGAACATAACATCCGGGTCTTCCGCTACGATACGGCTTACCCCGGTGTAGAAGTCCGCTGACTTGTTGTAATCCATCGGGTTGTCGGCGACCACTTCACCGCCGTCTTTTTCCCACTCGGCCTTGACCATCTTGCCCCAGATCTTGGCGTATTCGTGAGTCGCCCCACCCATGCCCAGTTTCTTGCCGTCGTGAGCCAGCGCGTACTTGGAGAACGCCCGCACGTACCCGTCAAAGGTCGGCGGAATACGCATGGTCAGGGTGTTACCCTTTTCGGTGACCGTTGGCACACTGGTGTAGGCCATGATCAGGAAGTTGTCTTTTTCGTTGAAATCCTGCAGTGCAAAGACACCGCCAGAATGCGGAATAAAGACAACCGGAACGTTGCTTTCCTGCTGCAGACGCTTGGCGTTGGTAGCCGCCTGCGCCGGGGAGTACTTGTCATCCAGTGCGATCAGATTAACCGTGTGCTTCTCGCCCGCGACGGTGAATCCACCGTTGGCGTTAATTTCCTCGGCTGCCATTTTCAGGCCGGACAGTACGTTCTCACCGTACAGGGCCGCACCGCCACTCAGTGGGCCGGTGAAACCGATATTGACAGGCGAGTCCGCGAGAGCCGAGGCAGATAGCCCCAGGCCCAATGTCGCGACCGCGACCGCTTTGCCAAGTGTTTTTACTATTTTCATTGTTTTCTCCCTGGTGATTGCGCTTGTCACAGACAAGTTTCGGTCAGTGCCTCTCGGGCGATGCAAATGCATCAGGCCCCGATATACGCTTTGCGCACGTCTTCATTGCCCAACATAGCCTCACGATCACCTTCCAGGACCAATTGGCCGTTCTCCATCACGTAAGCATGGGTGGCAATCTTTAGTGCCGCAAACGCATTCTGCTCAGCCAACAGTACCGTGGTACCGAGGCTGTTAATCTGTTGTATGGTTGCAAACATCTGCTTGACGATCAGTGGCGCCAGCCCCAGCGAAGGCTCGTCCAGCATCAGCAGGCGGGGACGACTCATCATCGCCCGCCCGATGGCCACCATTTGTTGCTGGCCGCCGGACAGGGACCCAGCGGGTTGATCCGCTTTCTCCGCCAGAATGGGAAACAGTTCCAGGACTTCATTGAGGCGTTTTTTGTTGCCTTGACGATCCCGCCGGTGAACGTACGCGCCCATCATCAGGTTCTGGTGCACGCTCATTTGCGGAAACAGCTTGCGCCCCTCGGCACATTGCACCACGCCTGAAGAAACCACCTTGCTGGGATTGAGACCATTAAAGCGCATGCCCTCAAATTCAATTTCACCCGCGGTTGGTTTATTCAGCCCACTGATGGTGTTGAACAGGGTGGACTTGCCTGCGCCGTTTGCTCCCAGCAAGACCACCAGGCCGCCGGTATCAACCGTCATGGAAATATTGCTCAGGGCTTTGAAGCTGCCGTAGCAGACGTCGACATTGTTAAGCTGCAGCATCGTCGTCACTCCCCAGGTAGGCTTCAATCACCACCGGATTCGATTTGATCTGTTCGGGGGTGCCTTCGGCAATTTTCTCGCCGTGATCCAGCACCAGGATCTTGTCCGCCATCCTCATGATCATGTCCATCTTGTGCTCAATCAGACAGACCGTCAGACCGTTCTTCACCATCTTGCGCATCAGGTTGGTCAGGCCTTCCGTTTCTTCCGGGTTGACCCCGGCAGCAGGCTCATCCAGCAATACGATTTTCGGATCGGTTGCCAGCGCCAGCGCAAATGCCACCCGCTTACGCTCCTCCTGGGTAATATCAGCAATAAACCGATTTTCGACGTGCGCCAGGCCGACAAAATCAAGGGCCTCCCGGGCCTTGTCACGACACTCTTTCTCTTCAGTCTGTAGGCGCCGGGAATTGATCAATACGTCCCACAAACCGGACCGGGTCCGCAGCCGATGGCCAACAATCAGGTTGTCCATCACGGTAGCCTGCTCAAACAGATTGGTGGTCTGGAAGGTACGCCCTACGCCCAACTTGGCCACGTGATCGCACCGCATGGCGGTGACGTCCACACCATCAAACAGGATTTTGCCGGAAGTGGGCTGATGCAACCCCGAAATCAGGTTGAAAAAGGTGCTCTTGCCAGCGCCATTAGGGCCAATAATGGCGTTGATTTTATGGGCGTCAAAATTCACCGACACATCGTTGACAGCGGCCAGTCCTCCGAACATTTTGGTCAGATGCTCAATCTTAAGCATTGTTCTCGGCCTCCGTGGTCGTTGCAGCAGTCACTTTGCTTTCCTGACGGCGTTTTGCGGGCCCCAGCTCCTGGGTTTTACGATGCATCCAGGTCAGGAACGAGCCCACAATGCCCCGGGGGATGAAGATCACCAGAATGACCAACAACGGTCCAAAGATGATCATTCGATACGCTTCCAGGAACTGCAGCGATTGGGTGATCCAGACGATGCCCATGGTGCCCAGCAGCGGGCCGGAAATGGTGCCGATACCGCCCACCAGCAAATAGGTGATCATGTCGAAGGTGTGGTTGATGTTGGCTACTTCGGGCCCGATAAACCGAATCATGCCAGCGTAGAGTGCACCGGCCAGACCGGCGTAGGTCGTGGACAGAATAAACGCCAGCACCTTGTTGCGCATCAGGTTGATGCCAAGGGACTCTGCCAGCTCGTCGCCATTGCGGATGGCGATAAAGGTGCGGCCCAGCAGGGACCGGGACAGCTTGCCCATAAACCAGATCGCCAGGACCAGGAACACCAGAACCAGATAGTAGAACGGAGTGGTCTCAGAGAAATCCACCAGGCCAAAGCCGGACGGTGCCGCAATATCACGCACACCAATTGCCCCATGCGTCAGCTCTTCCCACTTGTCCAGCAACAGGTAAATAATGAAGCCCACACACAGCGTGAAAATAGCGAAGTAGTGTTCCTTCAAACGCAACGAGACCGCGCCAACCAGAAACCCGAGAAACGCGGAAATCAGGATAGCGGCGACAAACGCCGGCCAGAAGTTCCAGCCGTAGTCGGCGGTCAGCAGGCCCAATGCGTAGGAGCCGATGGCAAAGAAACCACCGTGTGCGAGGTTAAGCTGACCGCAATAGCCGGTAATGATATTCAGGCCGTACACCGCGATGGCCCATATGAAGGCCGTCGCCATGACGTAGACCTGATATTCGTTTTTGGCGACCAGCGGGAACAGGATAGCCAGCGCCACCAGCACAAGCTTGGCACCGGGCTTCATCATCAGGGAGCCGAGTTTATAGAACATCAGTGAGCCCCCTTGGTAAACAGACCTTGCGGGCGAACGGAGAGGATGACTACCAGCAGGCCAAATGAAATCAGATCCTTGTAGGCGGACGCCAAGTAGAAGCCACCGAAGGCTTCAGCAAACCCGATGATCATGCCGCCCAGAATAGCCCCCGGAATGCTGCCCATTCCACCCAGGATAATAATCACAAACGCCTTCATGATTACCAGGTTACCCATGGATGGATAGACCAGGTTGATGGGCGCATAAAGGCTGGCGGCGATGGCAGCCAGGGCACCGGAAATGCCGAACGTCATCATCGCCACGCGATTTGCGTCAATCCCCACCAGGAAGGCACCGTCACGGTTCTGCGCCATCGCAATAATGGTGGCACCGGTCATGGTCTTGCGCAGAAAGTACTGCAGACCAATCAACAGGGTCATGGCCCCACAGATGATCAGCAGACGCTGCTCCGGGATGATCAGCCCTTCAAACCGCAGGATGCCATGATAAGGCGAGACAATGCGACGGAAGTCGGCTCCCCAGAAAACCTGGACGCTCGCCTCCAGGAACAGCAACACCCCAATGGCAGCAATTTTGTGGTGTATCGGAGGCGAATGGCGTAGCGGATAGAAAACCAGCCGCTCCAGCAGTATGCCCAGCGTCGCCACGATGATCGCGGAGCCGGCCATAGCGGTCCAGTAAGGTGCGCCCACATCAATCATCAGGACGTAGGTCATGAACGCACCAACCATATACAGGGCGCCATGTGCAAAATTGGGGATATGGAGAATACCGTAAACAAGCGTTAACCCGAGCGCTACGAGGCCGTAGATACTACCGAGGGTTAGCCCGTTAATGACTTGCTGGAAGAAAAGATTCAAATCAGCCTCCCGGGGCAAAATTGTTGTTATGGGGCTACCGCTGAGAGTACGGCAACCCGTTTGTTGCTGTCAGGCGCGCGGGGATCGCTACACTTCAAGCGTTGGCGATGGCCGGGGGGCCTGCTCACCTTGGCAAAAGAGTACACTCCGCACCAATCATGTCAATAGAAAAATGTAATTCCGCTGTGCGGTCCAATAAGTCTTTTTGAGGGCATTAGTGGAACTGGACGACCCATACAGGATGGATGGACCGCCCGAGCGCCGCTAAACACAACGCTCAGCGGGGCGTTCCATGCACTAGCTCTGCTTTTTCCACTCCTGGTCCTGCAGAGCTTTCCACATCAGTTTTCCGGTCGGTGATTTCGGCAGCTCAGTCACGAATTCGATGATTTCCGGGACTTTATAGGCCGCCATCTCTTCTTTACACCAGGCCGTGATGTCATCTGCAGTGGTGTTCTCAGCATCCGCAGTCAATACAATACAGGCCTTGACCGTTTCACCCCGGCGTGGATGCGGTGATGAAATCACACAGCATTCATGGATGGCCGGGTTCCGGTACATCATGCTTTCAACTTCTGACGGCCACACCTTGAAACCAGAGGCATTAATCATTCGCTTGACCCGGTCCACCATGAAAAAGTAGCCCTCTTCATCGTAGTAGGCCAAATCACCGGTACGGAAAAAGCGCTTACCGTCGAGCTCAATAAATGCAGCATCGGTATCCGCTGGACGGTTCCAATATCCGACCGTTACCTGTGGGCCGTTGCTGACAATTTCGCCGACTTCTCCCGGCCCTTTTTCTTCCAGGGTTTCCAAATCCACAATGCGGGAATCCACGTCGAATACCGGAATGCCCAGGCACTGGGGTTTGGGATGATTCGGCGGGTTGATGTGAGTCGCCGCCATGGTTTCCGACAGGCCATAGCCTTCGATGTAGTCCAGGCCAGTCATGTCGTGAAGCTTTTCGGCAACCGCTTCAGGCATGGCGGCGCCACCGCCACCGATAGTCATCAGGCTGCTGAGATCGTACTGGCCGATGTCGGGGTTGGACAGGAAATCCACCGCCATGGTGACAATGTTGGTCCAGCCGGATACCTGATAGCGCTCGATCAGTTTGGCCGCAACTGTGCGATCCCACCGAGTCATGATAACGCTTGTTGAGCCGGTATAGATCGGGCCGTTCATGGAACCCTGCATGCCGGTCACGTGGAAGAACGGCAGCGTCGCCAACTGCACCGAATCGGGGGTACTCAGGTTCCAGTAGGCCCGGTGTACGGCGGTGGCCATCACCGCCCGGTGAATATGCATACAGCCTTTGGGCGCACCGGTGGTGCCGGAACTGTATGGAATAACGGCAAGATCTTCCGGTCCGGCAGTATGCTCACCCGGTATATGCCCCGCCTCCAGGGCGTCTTGCCAGCGCACACACCCGGGCGTGGTCATCGCAGCGGCCGGGGTCTCAACCTCGGCGGGCAATTTCAAATCTGTAGGCTCGGTGACATAGGTGCTGTAAGCGGCGACCACCACGTGCTCAAGTTCGGTCTTTTCAAGCAATGGACTGATAAATCCGGCCACTTCCTGTCCTGCCAGACAGAGCCGCGATCCAGTATCGGAGATGTAGTGCTCCAGTTCCGCGGACCGGTTCATCGGGTTCACCGGAATCACCACCGCATCGGCACGCAGAATGGCGTAATAGCCAATCACGTACTGGGGAGAGTTCTGCATGTACAGCAGCACCCGGTCGCCCTTCTTCACGCCCTGGGCCTGGAGATATCCCGCCAGCGCCTCAACCTGCGCCAGCAATTCACGGAAATTGAGCTTGCTGTCGTAGTAAATAAGCGCGGTGTGGTCGGGGTAGCGCAGTGCTGAAATTTCCAGATTAGTAAACACGCTGGTCTGGGGCAGCGTCATGGTCTTGGGCAAATCTTCAGGCCAGACCCCATAGTGTCTTGTAAACATGCCTAGTGTTCTCCCGTTATAAAAACGTAAAACCACGCCGGCCCGAAACAGGGCCGTAGCGACTATTAGAGCTCGTCAAGCCGATAATGTTCATGCCCGCCGGGCAATAGCTCATTCGACCGTAAAGGGGTGACTGCGATGGCGTTGTCCCGCAACACCGTGACGTCTGCATCCGGTGCAACAATATGCCGGGAGCTGCGCTCAAAGCTCAACCACCAGTACGGCAGACTGCGGCCATCCTGGCCGGGCAGTAATTGTGTGCTTTGAATGGACCCGCTGGATTGCCGGGCCCAGCGTACACCTGAAACGTCGTCGGCGTGGCAGGCGGGAAAATTAATGTTCCAGCAGCAGCGAGGCTGCACCCCAGGCTGCCAGAGCTTACGGATCAGTCGCGCGCCAAAGGTAGCGACCGGAGACCAGTTGAGGCCCTCCCGGTTCAGAAAAGCCTGGCTCAAGGCAATGCCGGGCACACCCATGTGCTCAGCGGTCAGCACGGCACCGACCGTTCCGGAATATTGCACCGAATCACTGATATTGGCACCGGAGTTTACTCCCGACAAAACCAGATCCGGCGGGGTTTCACCAAACCACTCCGCCAGCGCAAACAGCACGCAATCGGCAGGCGTTCCCGACACGGCGTATCGGTTGGTGCCGTGCTGATACACCCGCAAAGGCGAGTGCAGCGAAATGCTCTGGCCGGCACCGCTGCGATCATGCTCCGGCGCAACGACCCAGACCTCGTCTGCCAAGGCGTGAGCAATGTCGGTCAACACCTCCAATCCCGGCGCGGCTATGCCGTCGTCGTTAGTGATCAGAATGCGTTTGACGATCGGCTCCCTCGCAACCTTGCTCATTGGCCGACTCCCTGGTGGCCGCGCTGGGCTATGCGCCAACCAGCTTCTGCCAGTACGTTGGCACGTTTGCCCACATCCAGCGCGTCTGCGTTACTGGCGTTACCCTGCAATGCCCGGGCATAAACACCCTGCAAAATGGCAGCTAACCGGAACAATGAGAAGGCCACAAACACATGCCAGTCCTCAATACCTGACCGACCCGACTGCTGGCAGTAACGCTCCATGGTTTCCTGCTCGTTGAGAATACCCAGCTTGCCCAGGTCTTCACCCACCACCCCCCGCATGCCTTGCAAATCAGAGGGCAGGTGATACGGCAAACAGTAGTAGGCCAGATCCGCGATGGGATGGCCCAGGGTCGACAACTCCCAATCCAGAATCGCCACCACCTCGGGCTTGTCCGGCGCCAGCATCAAATTGCCTAACCGATAGTCACCGTGGGCAATTGCGGTCTCGTCGTGGGCTGGCAAGTGGTCTGGCAACCAGGTCATCAGTTTGTCCATTGCCGGCATATCGTCGGTCTTGGAAGCCAGGTATTGCTTGCTCCAGCGGGCGACCTGACGGGACACATACCCATTAGGCCGGCCGAAATCTGACAGTCCCACCGCGTTGACATCTACACGGTGGAGACGCGCCATGGTATCCACGGCCGATTCGTGAACCCGGCGTCGTTCGCTGCGCTCAAGTTCCGGCAATGCCGGGTGACTGACGACCCGGCCAGGCATAAAGTCCATCACGTAGAACGGCGTCCCGATAATGCTGTCGTCTTCGCACAACACCTGGGCTTTCGGTACCGGTACGTCCGTGTGCTCGGATAACGCCCGGATGACCTTGTATTCCCGTTCCACCATATGCGCCGATGGCAACACCTTTCCCGGTGGTTTTTTACGCAGCACATACTGGCCTTTGGCCGTCGTCAGCATAAACGTCGGGTTGGACTGACCGCCCTGGAACTGACGGATATCCAGCGACTCGCCAATGTCCGGCATCGTCTGCTGCAGCCATTTCAACAGGGCGACTTGGTCAAACCGGTGAGCGTCCAGCACCTCCACCAGTTGCGGTTGCATAGTCATTGACACCTCAGCATGCGGTCTCGCCACCATCGGCAACGATGACCTGACCGGTTATGTAAGCGCTGGCCGGGGTCGACAGAAAGACCGCCAGCCCCGCGATATCCACCGGATCGCCGATCCGGCGCAGCGGGGTCTTGTCTTCCGCACGCTTAACGCGCACCGGATCTTCCCACAGCGCCTTGGCGAAATCGGTCTTGATCAGTCCCGGCGCAATGGCGTTTACGCGGATGCCACGCGGTCCCCATTCCACCGCCAGGTTACGTGCCAGGGCTGCTTCCGCCGCCTTGGAGACACCGTACGTACCGATCACGGTGTTGCCACGGATGCCGGCAATACTCGACAACAAGACCACCTGAGCGTCGCCTCGCTCTGCCATCTGCGGCAGCACCATCTGGGTCAGCCAAAAAGTGCCCTTAACGTTGGTGTCCATGATCTTGTCCCAGGCGTCGTCGGTCATTTCCTGGGTCGTGCCATACACCGGGTTGGTGGCGGCGTTGCACACCAGCACATCAATCTGGCCCCAGGCCTCGATGGTCTTGTCCACCAGATTCTGGAGCTGATCTTTTTTGCCGACGTGACAGGGTATGGCCATGGCTTCATAGCCCTGGGCTTTCAGTTCATTCGCGACCTGCTCGCAGACGTCCGCCTTACGGCTGGAGATCACCACTTTGGCGCCGCAACGAGCCATTTCTTCGGCAATGGAGCGGCCTATGCCTTTGGTGGACCCGGTAATCAGCGCCACCTTGCCCGTCATATCAAATAATGGATTGGTCATCCTAAGCTCCGGTTCAGTGAGTGCGTGGGTAATTGCGCAGCTCGATCTTGGCGACGGAATCCAGGTGCACTTCGTCCGGGCCATCGGCCAGACGCAAGGTGCGCACCTGAGCCCAGGCCGATGCCAGGAAGGTATCCTGACTCACGCCCGCGCCACCGTGGACCTGAATCGCACGATCCAGAACTTTCAGTGCCATGCTCGGGGCAATCACCTTGATCATGGCAATTTCCTGACGGGCGACCTTGTTGCCCACGGTATCCATCATGTGCGCTGCTTTCAGCGTCAGCAGGCGAGCCTGTTCAATTTCAAGCCGTGACCGGGCGATGTCCTTGCGGATTGAGTCAAACTGGGTCAGGGAACGGCCAAAAGCCACACGCTGGCTGGCGCGTTCGCACATCAACTTCAGTGCACGCTCGGCGACGCCAATGGTGCGCATGCAGTGGTGAATACGGCCTGGCCCAAGACGACCCTGGGCGATTTCAAAGCCGCGGCCTTCACCCAGCAACAGATTGGAAGCCGGTACCCGGACGTTCTCATAGTGGATTTCAGCGTGACCGTGCGGCGCGTGGTCATAACCGAACACGGTCAGCGGCCGGATAATCTTGACGCCTGGCGCATCCAGGGGCACCAGAATCATCGACTGCTGCTGATGGCGCTCGGCGGTCGGATCAGTCTTGCCCATCAGGATGGCAATTTTGGACGTGGTGGTCATGGCGCCGGAGGACCACCATTTGCGGCCGTTAATCACATACTCGTCACCGTCGCGACGAATTTCACAGGCAATATTGGTGGCATCGGAGGAGGCAACATCCGGCTCGGTCATGGAGAAGCACGAACGAATCTCACCTGCCAGCAAAGGCTTGAGCCATTTTTCCTGATGCTCTTTGGTGCCGTAACGGGTGATCACCTCCATGTTGCCGGTGTCTGGTGCGGCGCAGTTGAACACTTCCGGCGCCATGTGGGAGCGTCCCATGATTTCGCACAGGTGGGCGTATTCGAAATTGGTCAGACCGGCCCCGAACTCACTCTCAGGCAGGAACAGGTTCCACAGGCCGGCGGCCTTCGCCTTAACCTTGAGTTCTTCCATAATAGCGGTGGGCGCCCAGCGGTTTTCAGCCTGGTCAATCTGCTCGTGATAAACGTGTTCATTCGGATACACGTACTGATCCATAAACTCGATCAGCTGTTGCTGAAGTTTTTGGGCTTTGTCCGAAAGTTCAAACATGGTGTGTGCCTCTTGCTGTTGATCGGTTGGGCGACCCATCCCGTTGGAGGGGTGGCTGTCGGATGTCAGTGAGCGTCTCAGATCGGGACGCCTTCGGGGCTTTCGCTGCCGGAACGGATCCGGAAGGTACTTTCGGCAATGGCCAGCAGATTGCCCTGGTCATCCCGGACTTCACCGGTACTGTTAAAAATCCGTGTGCCGCCGGCCCGCTTGTGACCGGTAACCGTGATAACCCCACGGGAACACTGCCCGGTAAATGTAGTGGTCAGCGTGAGAGTAATCGCTTTACGCATGCGGCCAGGATAGGGGCAATAGGTGCCGGCTTCCGCCAGCACGATGTCCAGCAGCGACGTCATCACGCCGCCGTGAATCACCCCGCCCAGATTCAAATGCTCGGGCTTGAGTGCCAGCTCAATAACCGCTTCGTTTTCCTCCCAGGACACCTGCCGGTATCCCAGCAGGTTATGGAACCCGGGTAGATCCTTGCCACCGGCGATCGCCAGCGGCTGATCTTTTTCGGTCTTCACATCGCTCATTAAACTTTCATCCCCGGAAGGTTCAGCGACGCGGTGTTGCCACCATCCACCGGCAATGCCTGCCCGGTGATGTAACTGGCATCATCGCTCGCCAGAAACAGGATCGCAGCGGCAATTTCTTCCGGCGCGCCATAGCGACGCAGTTCACACCGCGATCCCAGTTTGTGCGCTTTTTCGTTAGCGCGGGCATAATCAAAGATGGGTTGAGTCATGCCCGTTTCGATCAGGCCGGGACAGACCGCATTAACCCGCACGTTATCGCCGCCCAGATCACAGGCGGTCGTCATGGTCAGGTTAATAACACCGGCTTTGGAGGCACTGTAAGCATTGCCACCCGCACCCGAGCGAATACCGGCGACCGAGGCCGTATTGACGATAGCACCCAGGCGACGAGCCTGCATATGAGGGGCAACATGTTTAATGAGCAGCATCGGGCCGATCAGGTTAATGCTCAGGACCTGGTCCCACATCTCGCGTTCCTGCTCGGTAATCGGGGTATGACTTCCAGAAATACCGGCATTGTTGCAGAGCACATCAATCTGGCCATACTTCTTGATCACAGCCTTAACCAACGCCACGACCTGCGCTTCGTCGGAAACATCCATCACTTTACGCAGAAAATCGGCGTTTTCCGGCATCATCCCTTCGGTCTGAACCAGCCCGCCTTCGGCTCGATCAACCAGTACAACCCGCGCGCCTTCGCGGGCAAAGCGCAGGGCCGTAGCCCGACCTATGCCACTGCCGGCGCCGGTCACTACGACAACCCGCTCGCTAAATCGCATCATGCCGATGCTCCTTATTGTCATTCATTGTTACAGCCGGCATGCGGCTGATCTGTTCCGCATTTAATTTGTCATGTCTTCCAGTTTTGAGTCAATATAAACGGAAATAAATTTCACCAGATAAAACACAATAACCATCATGAGCTGAAAAATGAAAGATTCATTGCAGAAAATGCCGATCTACGCACCACTCAACCATGATGAAGTGCTCGAATCGATTGGCCAGGTTATTCAGAGTTACCGCCAGACCCAACCCGACAAGCCGGCTCTCTTTGACGGTGACCGGGAAATCAGCTGGCGCGAATTACTGCAGCGCACCAACCTGATTGCCAACCGCCTGCGTGATGCCGGACTGACCACCGGAGACACCGTTGCCGGGCTGTCCGAAAACAGCGCCAACTATGTTGCGCTGTATCTGGGCACGCTGGTAGCGGGCGGCTGCATGGTACCGTTGTCGGGTATGGCCAGCGGCGACGCTCTGGCGCTGATGATCAATGACTGCGATGCCCGCTGGCTGTTTGTATCTGAGCGCAATGTCGAGCTGCTGGCCGGCGTCACAGACCGGCTGGAACACATTCCAGCCGGTCACCGCATTGGTCTCGACACCCGGTTTGAAGACAGTGGCCTGAACCTGGATGATTGGCTGCAGGGCGCGTCTGACGAAGCCAACCCCGCCCAGGTAACACTGGACGACCCGTTCAACATTATTTATAGCTCCGGCACCACCGGCACGCCCAAGGGCATTCTCCACGACCATCGATTCCGCTCGCGGCAGGTCCGCCGCATGGCCACTTACGGGCTCAATGGCGAGGCCATCAACCTGGTCTCGACGCCGCTGTACTCCAACACCACCCTGGTTTCGGCCCTGCCCACGCTGTTTTATGGCGGCACGCTGGTGCTGATGGCTAAATTCAATGCCCATCAATTTCTGGAGCTGGCCGAGCATCACCGGGTCACCCACGCCATGCTGGTGCCGGTGCAGTACCCGCGCATCCTCGCGGAGCCGGATTTTGATCGCTACGACCTTTCAAGCTTTCAGTTGAAACTGTCTACCAGTGCACCGCTGCGTTCCGACACCATCGCCGACGCCATGAAACGCTGGCCGGGCAATATTCTGGAAGTTTACGGCCTGACCGAAGGTGGTATCTCGACCAGCCTCGACTGTGCCGCCTACCCGAGCAAATGGGACTCCGTGGGCAAACCCACCGAAGGCTCCCAGATACGCATTCTTGATGAGCAGGGTGTGGAACTTCCCGCGGGCACCATCGGTGAGATTGCCGGGCGCGCCGGGGCCATGATGCGTGGTTATTACCATCGTGACAGCCAGACCCGGGAAATGCTGTGGACCAGCCCGGACGGAGAGACCTTCTATAAAAGCGGGGATATGGGCCTGATCGATGAAGACGGCTTCCTGTTCATTCTGGATCGCCGTAAAGACATGATCATTTCTGGTGGGTTCAATATCTATGCCGTGGATCTGGAGAAAGTTCTGCTGACCCATCCGGCCGTTGCCGATGCCGCCGTTATTGGGATTCCAAGCGAGCACTGGGGCGAGACGCCGCTGGGACTGGTGGTTCGCTCAGTTGACGCCAACGCCAGCGCGGAGGAGATTACTGAGTGGGCCAATCAGCGCCTGGGCAAAACCCAGCGGCTGGCGGGCGTGGAATTCCGTGACGAGTTACCCCGCAGCACCATTGGCAAGGTACTCAAACGGGAGTTGCGGGCACCCTACTGGGCATAACCCCCGCTGACCAAAGCCGAGGCGCTCGGATTCCGGCCGAACGCCTCGGCACGCTACCACCATCGTTATTTCTTGCTGCCCAATTTGGCCAGAGCCTGCTGGCAATCCTCGGAATGCAGGCGCTCCGAGAACACATCCCGCTCCCGGCTGAGGGCGTCCAGGGCCATAGCCTGCCAGGGCGCTTTCATCAGCCGCTTGCTCGCTCGCAGCGCCCCTCGCGGCTTCCCGGTCAGACGCTGGGCACAGGCCAGAGCCTCCGCCACGGCCTGACCATCATCCACGGCTTTACTGGCCAGCCCGCATGCGACGGCTTCTTCGCCATTCAGGATATCTCCCAGCAGCAGCAGTTCCGCCGTTTTACGGGCGCCCAGATGCATTGGCATGGTCACCGTTGAGGCCGCTTCCGGCACCAGACCGAGATCGACAAACGCCGTTTTAAAGCGTGCGGAGCGCCCGGTCACCACCACATCGCAATGCAGCAGCATGGTCGTTCCGATGCCAATGGCCAGCCCTTCCACAGCCACAATCACCGGGGTATCACACATCATCAAACGCTCGATAAACGCCAGTCCTGCCGATGGCTTCGGATTGGTGTCCGTCGCACGGGCCCGAAAATCATCCAGGTCGTTGCCAGCCGTAAATACGCCGCCCTCGCCACTAATCACGATGGCATGGACCGACTCGTCAGCGGCAGCGGCGTCAACGCCGCGTGCCAGGCTTTCATACATGTCCCAGGTTAACGCATTCTTTTTATCCGGACGCGACATGATCAGGTGCGTCAGCCCTGCTTGTTGTTCCACACGAATCATCGCTCGGCTCCTGTGCCAGTGAGTCATTAAGTCAGGTCATGACACGACCTGATTCATTCAATTCTGCGAAATACTGTTCCACAAATTGAAGTTTTATTCTATGTTTTCGGGCAGAGTCACAGGAATCACAAATCATTAACGGAGACCGTCATGGAGTTTCACACCCTGAGCAGCTTCGCCCTTGCAGATGGAATCAAGCGTCGACGTTTCACCGCCGTAGCCGTTCTGGAGCACTTCCTGGCGCGCATTGAGCGCCTCAACCCCGCCCTGAATGCAATCATACTGCTGCGCCCGGAGGCCGCGCAGCAGCAGGCACAAGCAGCGGACGAAGCAGCCGATCGAGGTGAGGATCTGGGCGCCCTTCATGGCGTTCCCATGACCATCAAGGAAACCTTCGAAATTGCAGGGTGGCCCACCACGGCCGGTCACAGCCGGTATCGCGATCACATTCCCGATACCACTGCCCCCGCCGTGCAACGGCTACTGGATGCCGGCGCCATCATAATGGGCAAAACCAACGTACCGGAACTGGCGGGCGACCTGCAGAGCTACAACGACATTTACGGCACCACCAACAATCCCTGGAATACCGCACTGACACCGGGTGGATCGTCCGGCGGTGCGGCGGCAGCTCTGGCGGCCGGGCTGACTCCGCTGGAACTGGGCAGCGATATCGGCGGCTCGATCCGCACACCGGCAGCATTTTGTGGCATCTACGGCCTCAAGCCGACCTATGGACTGGTGCCCACGCGCGGACACATTCCCGGTCCACCGGGCAGCCTCGCCAAACGCGATATTGGCGTCGCCGGCCCCATGGGGCGCCATCTGGACGACCTGGAAGGTGCCCTTGATCTGCTGGCCGGACCGGACCGGCAAGACGCCACGGCGTGGCAACTCACCCTGCCGCCTGCCACCAAATCCCAACTCAGCCACTATCACATCGCCGCCTGGCTCGACGATGACCGCTGCCAACCGGATCAGCCGGTACGGCTGGCGCTCGAACGCGTCGTCGATGCACTCCGCGGCGCCGGGGCGCGGGTCGACGTCAGTGCGCGGCCCGACAATCTGACGCTACGAGAAAGTGATAACCTGTTTTACGACCTACTGGCCGGGGTAATGGGCGGCGGCTTGCCAGACACCCTGCTGAATAAACTGAGCACTCAGGTGGATGGCGCCAACCCGCAAGACTATCGCGTACGGTTTGCCCGAGGCGCGACTCAGTCCCACGCTCACTGGTTACAGCAGGATGAACAGCGTGCCCGGTTACAGGCCCGGTGGGCGCACTTTTTTGAGACGGTCGATGCACTGATTTGCCCGGTCGTCCATACCCTTCCGTTTGCCCACGATCAGTCGGGCTCGGCGCCGTCTCGCACGCTGTTAATCAATGGCCAGTCCGAACCCTACATGGACATCACGGTCTGGGCCGGGCTTGCCGGGGTCGCCGGACTGCCCGCCCTGAGCATCCCGGTGGGCCAGACCCCCGAGGGATTGCCCTTGGCGGTACAGATCGTCGGGCCTGCTTACAGCGAACGACGGCTATTGGCATTGGCCAGACTACTGGATCAACTGATGAATCCCCATGGACTGCCCTGGCCGCCGGAAGCCCCGGGACAAAAATAACGTTTGCCGATTCAGCACCATGACTCGGGAGTCTGCGGCAGACATTTCAACCGCGCAGCCTCCGAAACTATTGCAAATAAGGGCGCATGTGATAAATTCGGAAAACACTAATTCGTTGTGCAGTTTTAAGTTCCGCGCAGCGAAACTATTTTAAAAATATTAGCGCAGTAAAACAACAACACAGTTCATCGAACGTCTGGAGCTGTTACTCGACCGGGAGTTCCAGACCCGGGAACACCGAAAACAGGATCGCCTGGTTCGTCAGGCCCGCTTCAAACTCCGGGCTTCGGTTCAAGACATCGACTACCAGCACCCGCGCAATCTCAAGAAAGTACAAGTGGCGCAGCTGGCCCAGACCGATTGGCTGGAACGAGGACAAAACCTGCTGATCACCGGTCCCTGTGGTAGTGGCAAGACGTACCTGGGCTGTGCCATCGGCCATCAAGCCTGTCTGAACGGCCTCAGTGTCCGGTACTACCGGATCTCCCGGTTATTACTGGAACTGACACAGGCCAAAGCGGATGGCACCTACCAGAAAACCCTCAGCCAGCTGGCGAAAGCAAACCTGTTGATCCTGGATGACTGGGGCCTGGAAGCCCTGAGTCTGGCGCACCGAAACGACCTGATGGAGATCATGGATGATCGGCACGGCACTCACTCAACGATGATCATCAGCCAACTTCCCATCGATCAGTGGTATGCCGCCATCGGTGACAACACCCTGGCCGACGCCATCCTGGATCGCCTGATGCACAACGCCCATCGCTGGGCTCTGAACGGACAATCGATGAGAAAACGACTTCAGGAAATTGACTGAACGTGAACACCCGGGGTACAAACCTCGGTGGGTGATGCGTTAAGAAAAAAGGTGTTCACGTTCAGCCGGAATGAGTGTTCACGTTCGCCGGAATACGCACCTTGGCGCTTTGCTGGCCGGTCAGACAGGCAGACTTCCACGCCTTCACTTGTTGGGGGTAGAGCCCCTTGCGGCGGCAGTACTCACTGAGCTCAATCTCTGACAAGGCAGCCGTTTCAATAACAACCGCCAGCTTGGCTTCTGCCGACCAATGATCGGTCAGCTTCTGATTTCCGGGCACAGCAGCACCTCCGGCCTTGGCGTGTTTGCGCCAAGCATACAGCGTTGCGTCGGAGATGCCTTCCTCCCGGGCCAGTCGAGCCACGGACAGGTTATGCGGGGGTAACAGTTTTTTCAGTAGCGCTTCTTTACGTTCTGGTGCGTAGCGTGGCATTGCCTGCTCTGACCAAGCGACTCTATGTTGCCCCGGGCCTCATAGCTGGCTAGCCGATAATCCACCAGCTCTTGAACCAAAGCTGTGAAGGTATCTACTTGGTCAATCGCTAACGTAATGGTAGCGGTAAAGTGCCCATCGGCGACTTTGAAGGAACCTGCTGTTTTGGTGTTTCCACCAACCCAGGCTTTAATCGGATTTATTTGCCAGTACGCCTGCCAAGCTTGTTGACCCGGGTTATCTCGCAGAGCTTCCGGCAACTCTCCTAATAAAGATCGCCGACGTTGCAACACGTTTAATGACTGGCTTGCCAAAGCTGATAACTCCGGTGGGCTGCGCCAGCCATCCAGCTCCTGAAATGCCTCGAGGAGAACCATTTTGAAAGACTTAGTCATTCGTGTGGTTTCAAGCTCTAGCAGAAACGCAGCTTGTTGCTCAACCGCACCACACTCAATAGCAAAAACAGCAGCAAGCCGCCCTCCTCAGATCCGAACCGAGAGACGTCCTCCAGAAAGGGGGAGAGCGCTAGAAAGCCTGGTGGCCAGAAGGGGCGTATCGGAACGACCTTGAAGCAAGTCAATGACCCGGATGCGGTGAAGGAACTCAACGTCGATCGACGCTCTCTGCCAAGAGGGCGGCAGTCGAGTGCTCGTTCTGCAGGTCATTGTGCAGGCCCAGCCCCCTGGCGGCGAAATGCTCACGGATCACCGTCATGGCCAGGTTAGAACCGTCCTTGCCGCCGAACTCCGCCGGCAGCGGGAAACGCAGGTGACCCGCCTCATCAGCGATGCGGCGCGTTTCCTTGAGCAGATCCTCCCATTCCTTGCGAGGCAGACCGCCACCCTCGAAGTCCGTGCGCGCCCATTCCCGGCGATGATCGAAGAAGCGGATGTTGTCATCCTGTTCTTCCAGGGGCCTGATCTTCTTTTCAATAAAATCGTCGAGCTCGGCCAGGTACTCGGTCAGCTCCCGGGGGAGGTTGAAATCCATGAGTCGTCTCCAGATGTCAGGTCGGAAAAGGATTGCAGATCAGTGCTGCGGGTCCGGGTCTGCCTGAAAGGCAGACCACTCGTCCCGGGCCCGCAGGTAACCGGAATATTTCGGCTGGTCCACCGCCAGCTTGGCAAGGGTGGTAAGCCACAGGTAATCCCTCAGCCGGGGGTTGTCCGGGGTGAGAGTGCCATCAGCAATAAGCCGGCATAGCTCCGCGGTCTGTCCTGCCAGGGTGCCCTTCCTGCCTGTTCCAAGTGACGACGCACCATACCCAACACATTGGCGGACACCCGGGCTCGAAATGCCCCGCTGGGGTCAAGCTGCGGCATGACTTCTTTTTTTAGAAAGGCTTCCACGGAGGCCAACAATGCGGTGTTTTCGGGCAGGTCCTGCATAACAGTCTCCGGTCAGAGGTTCAGTGGTACCAGCTCACGCAGGAGGTCTACCTCAGCTTCCGAGGCACGGCGCCCGATAGCGCTACGTTCCGGGGAAGTGTCGTGGCCGGCCACAAAGGAGGAAGCCATGCCCTGGCACATGACCCCCCAACGCAGGGTCCCCAGGATTTCCCAGAACCGGACCCGGTCCGGGTCGGGCCGCTGGCCACTGGCGACTGCGTAGCCATCAAGCAGCTGGTCCCGGGTGCCAAAGCCACCGACAGGAAGCTCGATATTGCCGAAGCGCCAAGAATTCACACACATCCAGCCCAGATCGGCCATTGGATCACCCAGAAAAGCCAGTTCCCAGTCGAGAACCGCCGCCAACCCCTGCTCGTTCACCATCAGGTTGCCGTGCCTGAAATCACCGTGTACCAGTGTGAGTTTGTCAGGAACTACCGGCAAATGTTGTCGCAACCAACGGAAGGCCAGCTCAAAGACGGGCCGGAACTCACCGTAGTTCTGATACTCTCGATACAGATTCACCACTACGTCCGCCGGTGTCGCCGGCTGCAGAAAATCCAAATCATCCACTTTCAGCCTGTGAACACCTGCTAACACCTCGCCACACTGCCCGGCCAACACCTGACGAGCATGGCTGAACTGATCACCCTTAAGGATTTTCGGCGGTAGGGTTTCGCCTTCTACCCGGGCCATCAGATAACCGGTACCAAGCCCGTCCTCAGGTCTCAGAATCTCGTGAACACGGGGAACTGGAATACCGCCCTCCCCAGCCCGAATAACAAGGCGGGCCTCGTCATCAAGCTGCATCGTGCCTTCCGCACCCTGGCTCCAGGTACTGGCCTGACGCAGGATGATGGGCACCCGACTATGTTCCGATACAGCCTCCAACGACCACATCTGCTGGTTGGCGCCACCAGTGAGTCGACTCAAGCCCTCTACTCGCGCTCCGGATAGCAGACGCTGTACGACGTGCGTCAGTTTTTCCTGCATATCTTCCACGCTGAAAGGCGTTTCACACTCAGGTGCCAGTTCGGCCATGGCCTTGTCGCTCCTCGTCAGGTTGGTTCGCTGCATAGGGGCAGCCTTATTTGCCCTTGTTCTTGAAGCTGGCAATGGCCTCCCGGGCCTCGGAGCTTTGCAGACAGCGTTTCTGCACAATAGCTTCGGCTTGGAAAATTTCGTCATAGGAGGCAGTCACTGACTTGCGCAACAACGCTTTGGCCTCGGTAGTGGCCAAGGCCGAGCGCTCACAGAGCTTGGCGGCAATATCAGCAGCGGCCTTTTCGGTCTGATCCAGCGGCACCACAGTGCGAGCCAGGCCCAACTCCTGACATTCCTTGGCACTGATGCTACCCCCTTCAGTGATCAGCGAAAAGGCGCGGTGGTAGCCCAAAGCCTGGAACAGCAGCCAGGTGGCGCCGCCATCCGGTACCAAGCCAATGTGGCTGAACGCTAAATAGATGCGAGCCCCTCCGCCATCACCAATTGATCACAGCTCATCAGTACCGAGGCCCCCACACCGGCGGCAACGCCCGGAGCCACACCAATCACTGGCTTGGGCATGGACTGGATGGAGTCCAGAATGGGTTTGTAAGACTCCAGCAACTGCTGAGTCACGTCGGATTTGTCCGGGGAGTTATCCTCCATCAGATCCGCGCCGGTACTAAAGGCACGACCGTTGGCGGCCAGCACTACCACCTTGACTTCGGTATCGTCGGCAGCGCGCCCTAGGGAAGCGCTGATCAAATCGTGACTCACTGCCAGAATGAGGTTCACTCAAATTTCAGTAAGATTTCTGGCCGAGTTGTACGCCAGAATCATTAAATGTCCTGATTTCAGGTTATAAAAGCCTTTTTGCGGCCGAAGTTCGGCCTTTAAGGCCTATATCAGGCGCTTTGAGACGGATTTATCCTGCGAGCGGGTATCAGGTTGCCCAGAGCGAACAACGTAAACAGCTGCGCAGTGTTCTTTAACAACCCCCGGTAGCGCACCTTCCGATGCCGAAACAGGTTCTTGACCACGTGGAAGGGATGCTCCACCTTGGCCCGGATCTGGGCTTTGGCTCGCTCGAACTGGGTCACCAGATCTTTGCGCGGGCCTTCTGCCATTTTCTTGAGCTTGCCGCGTTTCTCTGCCACGTGCCAGGTAACATTTGTGTCCTTAAACTCGTCGCGTTTGGCCACACCGGTGTAACCCGCATCCGCATACGCCTCGGTTTCTTCACCGTGCAACAGGCGCTCGGTTTCGGTGATATCCGCTACATTGGCGGCCGTGCCCGTCAGGCTGTGAACCAGTCCCGAGTCCGCGTCTGTCCCAATGTGGGCCTTCAGTCGGGTAAGGACAGTGTGTTACCACACCATCCTCCCCTAAGAACCGTACGTGAGAGTCACCCCTCATACGGCTC
>Ga0314772_1000486_pt1 | contig 21468 bp, 18 predicted proteins | sample MetaGCBIW2018_FD_204520 | JGI IMG/M metagenome (GOLD analysis project Ga0314772, IMG submission 204520) | Cryopeg brine microbial communities from Beaufort Sea near Barrow, Alaska, United States - CBIW 2018 | ecosystem: Environmental > Aquatic > Marine > Coastal | place: USA: Alaska | collected... | reverse complement strand
ATGCTGCGGCGATTTCCATACTATATCGAGGTCATGGAGGAGTCGTACTCACAAGCCGGGCAACGCATCATTGACGTCGAGAACCAGCGACTCAATACTAATCATGCGGTTGTAGGTTATTTTACTGCCAAGTCCTGGTTACTACCCCGCCACCTCTGTGAAGCCATTGCAAGCCACCACAACGCCGAGCAGATCTTTCGTGAAGACAACCACGACGCCGGTCTAAAGAATCTGCTCGCGATCCTTAAAATGGCCGAGCATATCTGTCAGGCCCACCGCGTACTGGCCAACCAGCCCCTCGATCACGAATGGGATGTTGTAGGTCGGGAGATTCTCGAATATGTCGGCCTGACCGAATACGACTATGACAATCTCGAGATTAATTGCCGGGAAATGATGGCGACCGGCGAAGGCAGGTACTATCAGGACTGACGGTAGAGCACACATACCGATTCAAGGAGTATTGAATGTCGACACCACTCGTTATAACGGTTATTTCCGCTGACAAATCTGGTCTGGTGGAAAGCATCGCACAGGTAATCAACCGCCATGGCGGTAACTGGCTGGAAAGCCGAATGGCTCGTATGGCCGGGCAATTTGCCGGGATACTGCGGGTTGACATCGCCGCGGAGAAAGTCGAGGGCCTGCGCATTGATCTCGACGGTCTGACCAGTCTGGGCATTAACGTCCAGGTGGCCGTGAGTGGTCAGGCAGATGCCCCAGAACAGGACATCCTGCACCTGACACTAATAGGTAACGATCGCCCAGGCATTGTCCATGAGGTGTCTCAGGTACTGGCTCGTCACGGCGTAAACGTCGAGCAGCTGGAAACCGAGTGTGGCCCGGCGCCCATGAGCGCAGACTTGCTTTTCAAGGCCCGAGCTCGCTTGGGTGTATACCCGCAAACCGACCTCGACGAATTAAGAAACGACTTGGAAAATCTGGCCGACGACTTGATGGTCGAGTTAAATCAAGAGGGTTGAAGCGACCTGACTCTGAAACAGCTCGGCGAAAAATCTTGCGCCGAGCCTGCTATTAACGCCCTTCATAACCTGGGTTGAATATAACCTCATCACCCTGCATAGCCTCGAAAATATCCTTCGCTACTATCGCAGGATCTTCCCAGCTGGCGGCACGGTCACTTTTCGGATCAGCCATCGGCCCAACAGAATGCTGACTGATTAGCGTTTTCATGCCACCGGGAGCGGCCAGGAAGACTTTGATATTGTCTTTCTTCAGCTCCTGAGCGCTAGTTTGAAAAAGGCCATGCAAGGCATGCTTGGTCGCCGCGTAATGGCCAAGCGCCGGAGGAGCTGCGCGCATACCCAGGATTGACGACACATTCACAATGGTCCCACCGCCCTGCTTGCGCATGATCGGAATTGCCCGCTGCGCCAGGTCTGCGTAGGCCCAGTAATTGACCTCGAACAACTGGTGCGCCTGCTCCAGATCCATTTGTTCGTGCGTGGCAAGATAGGAATAACCGGCATTATTGAACAGGTAATCGATACGGCCGTACTCGCTCATCGCTGCGGCAATAACACCGGGCCGTTGCTCCGCGCTGGCGAGATCCGCCTCAAACACGATGGCCTGCCCCCCGTCCTCACGTATCTGCTTTGCCAGCATTTCTGAGCCCTCGGGACGGATATCTACCAACACCAGCTTCATGCCCTTGCTGGCGCCAAGCATCGCAAGTTCATGACCCAGCCCATGACTGCTACCCGTGATAACGGCAACCTTGTTGTCATACTCGCCAGCGGTAGTGGCATCCTCGGCAACACTTGCCGCAGGCATGAGAGCGGAGAAAGCGGCAAAGAGAATTGCGGTCAATGTCGGTAAGCCGCTAATTGCTGCTCGTCCGCCGGAGGCGGTTGAAAATAATGCCTGTTTCATAAATAGCTCCTTTTGTAATCCAGCCCTGCCTTGAAGGAGCAGCTGGCTCGCATTCGAGCGAGAAATACGCGGTTGCACATGCATGATCAACTGACATCCGAAGGGATATCAGCTTGCAGATCACACTTCCAGATGTCTGGATGCGTTTTTCGTGTCTTTGCTTTTGACGCGGCCAGCGGCAGCATTGCGCATGAATTTCAAAGCACCCCGTGCGTTAGAAAACTCATCGAGCATGACCGGATTGGGGAACGCCTGGGTCAGCCAGTGGTTGAACACCACCGAACCACCACCGGTTATGATGATCGCGCGGTAGATCCCGATGGAGCCCAGACGGGACTTCACATTGTTGATGATCTTGGTTGCTACCGAGCAGGCGACATCGTCACGCAGAACTTCAAAATTGCGTACTTCGCCTGCATAAAAAGTTGAACCGGTCTCAAGCACTTCACTGACCAGGGTCGGCGGAATTTCCGCATCATGGGAGTTTTCCAGCAAACCAAGATTGATCAACTCCTGCTTGATTGCCTTTTCCAGAGCGAATTTCAGGTCCAGCACACCGACCTTGTCGGTACCAGAGTAACTGTTATTAATGGTAATACTGTCATCGACTATCAGATTAACCACGTCGGTGGTAGAACCGCCGATATCGATTATCGCCACGTCACCCTTGGTGTATTTGGCCGCATCGGTAAATTTACCCTCGTCATCCAGGACAAAATCGAAGAATGCGGACAGCGCCTCGGAGTAGCAATCAACTTGGGAGATATTCAGTTTATCATCGCTGCCTACCACCTCAACCGTACCCTTGCTGCCGTTAAAGTTGGCGATAGTCGCGAGTTTGTTCTCGGTGATCTGGTTACCCTGCTCGGAAAAGTAGTCCCGAAACGACAGGGTGACGCCCAAATGCAGGGGCTTGTTCAGTAGTTTGGCCTTGCGCAACGCATGGGTCACCAGAACACGGTTCTCGACCGAGGCAGGATAGTTTGCGTTGCGAAGGTTGATCGGCGAGCGCACGGAAGGCTTGCAAGTATAGTCCACACCGTCTGCGCGATAGCGGTCTACCGTCTCGCCGGCATTAGAACTCAGGCGATCGGTGCCAATAATTGTCGGCACCTTGAGCGTCTGAATCTTGCCTTCGGCATCAAGCCAGGCGAGTTTATGGTCTGCATAACCATTATCGTCGACGACCAGTGTTACCTCTGACATATCACCCTCCCTATCCATTCAAATATGATCGCCGCATGTTAAGGCCGCATCAGTTTCCGTTGACCCGCAAGCTTACCCTACAACCCATCCGACGCAGTATGCCAGCCTATGCCAAAAGGGGAAATATCGCGCAGCTTCAGCCAATCAGATCAGTAGCAGCGTCGCCAGTCCGAGGAAGGCAAAGAAACCAACCACATCGGTTACGGTGGTTAGAATCACACCACCAGCCAAGGCCGGGTCAATACCAAATCGGCGCAAAACCAGGGGAATCAACAGCCCCGCCAACGCGGCACATAACAAATTCAACAAAATGGCGACCCCAATTATGCCGCCAATTTGCCAGCTACCGAACCAGAGGATCGCCAACCCGGCAACAACAACCGACCAGAGTAAGCCATTGAGCAAACCAATACCCATTTCTTTGACCAACAAGACCCTCGCATTGCCGCCAACTACCTGCCCTAACGCCAGTCCCCGAATCACCAGGGTCAGCGTCTGACTACCAGCAATACCACCCATGCTCGCCACGATCGGCATCAGAACTGCCAGTGCGACAACCTGTTCTAGGGTCCCCTGAAACTGACCGATCACCCAGGCAGCAAGGAAGGCAGTCAGCAAATTGATGCCCAACCAGACTGAGCGCCGCCGGGTACTGGTGAGAATAGGCGCAAACATGTCGGCCTCCTCGTCCAGGCCCGCCATATTCATCATCGCCCGCTCGGAGTCTTCGCGAATAATATCCATCACGTCGTCGACGGTGATGCGACCGAGCAGAAGCCCACCGGCATCCACTACGCCAGCGGAAAGCATATCAAGATCTTCGAACAAGCGCGCGACCTCATGGCTAGACAACGCCACGTCAATGGACTTGAACTCCTGATCCATTACCTCACTGACCTTGGCTTCCGGCAGACTGGTGACCATGCGGCTTAGCCGCAAAACACCCAGGTAGCGATTCCTGCGATCTACGACCATGACCTTGTCGGTATGATCTGGCAGATCCTCCAGCAAGCGCAAGTAGCGCAATACCGATCCAATACGCACGTCGGCACGTACCGAAATATGGTCGACGTTCATCAGGCCGCCAGCCGAATCCTCCGCATAAGACAGCATCTCGGCGATCTGCATGCGCTTTTGCTCGTCCATCGACAGCAGCAATTGCCGCCCTGGCCCGCTGGGTAGGGCCTGAATCAGGTCGACCAGGTCATCCAGATCGAGCTTGCGAGCCGCAGCAACCAGCTCGTCATCGCCCATTTCCAGCGCCAGCTTGGCCCTGACCTCCTCATGCAGATGAACCAGCACCTTGCCTGACCGCTCACTGTCCAACGTCTCCCAGACGGCGCTACGCTCGTCCGGAGGGAGCGCCTCAAGCAAGCCGGCTGCCTTCGCAGGATGCATATTGCGAAACACTTTGCCGATGCGCTTGAACTTGCCAGCTTCAAGCGCATCGCGAACACTGCCAATGTGAGTGAAGATGTTTTCCTCATCTTCATGCAACGGCGCGTCCTCATCACCGTGCTCGCTATCGCGGTGCAGTGTTGCTGCCATCTGCGGATCAAGATGGCGAAGCACCGCGCCCTCGTGCTCATCGGAAACCTGTTGCCACACCGCTTGACGCTGTTCGGGCTCCAGCGCTTCAAGCAAACTGGCCAGCTTGCCCGGATGCATCGGACGCAACAGCTTGCGCACACGCTTGAGCTTGCCCTTGGCGAGCGCCTCGACAATTACTTCCTGACCGGTATGAATCGCGTGGTCGCTGTCATCAGTCATAGCGGTTATTCACTCCTGTCTTGCCTCCGGGCAGCCCGGAGGGCCCTTCGCGATGGAGCGCACACGAATATCAATCCTCGTAGCTCTCGATTGGCGGGCAAGCACAGAATAGATTGCGATCGCCATATACGTTGTCGATTCGGTTCACACTCGGCCAGAATTTGTTAGCCGCCACCCAGGGCCGCGGAAACACCGCCTGCTGGCGCGTATATCCTCGCTCCCAGTCACCCGTGATGTCCGCAAGCGTGTGGGGCGCGTTGTGCAACGGATTATCCTCAGCGCTCCACTCACCTTGTTCGACCTGCCTGATTTCGCTACGAATAGTCAACATGGCATCGATAAACCGATCCAACTCGGCCTTGGACTCACTCTCCGTGGGTTCGATCATCAATGTGCCCGCTACCGGGAACGACATGGTCGGCGCATGGAAGCCAAAGTCCATCAAACGCTTCGCAACGTCTTCCTCACTGATACCGCTCGCCGCTTTCAGCGGTCGAATATCGATGATGCACTCGTGGGCAACACGTCCGTTAGTGCCGCTGTACAGAACCGGATAGGCTTCGCCAAGCCGTTTGGCCAGGTAGTTGGCATTCAGGATCGCCACTTCGGTGGCCTGACGCAGCCCGGTAGCACCCATCAGTGCAATATAAGTCCAGCTGATCGGCAAGATGCTTGCGCTGCCCCAGGGCGCGGCGCTGACTGCACCGTTCTCTGGGTCAGGACCGTCCAGCGGCACCACAGAATGGTTAGCAACATAAGGCGCCAAGTGGGCGCGAACGCCGATCGGCCCCATTCCGGGGCCACCGCCGCCATGGGGTATGCAAAAAGTCTTGTGCAGGTTCATGTGCGATACATCGGCGCCAATGTCAGCCGGACGCGTTACGCCCACCTGGGCGTTCAGATTGGCCCCGTCCATGTAGACCTGACCACCCTGCTGGTGAACGATTTCGCAGATCTGTCGTATGCCCTCTTCATACACACCGTGAGTCGATGGATAGGTAATCATCAGGCAGGACAAGTTTTCAGTATTGTCCTCTGCCTTCTGACGCAAGTCGGCGATGTCGACATTGCCCTTATCATCACAGGCTACCAGCACTACCCGCATACTGGTCATCATCGCCGACGCCGGGTTGGTGCCATGAGCCGACGTTGGGATCAGGCATACGTTACGGTGCTCGTCACCATTGGCTTCGTGGTATTTGCGAATCGCCAACAGCCCGGCGTATTCGCCCTGGGCCCCGGAGTTTGGCTGCATGCAGATGGCATCAAAACCGGTAATCTGGCGCAGCATTTCCTCCAGCTCATCGATCATCACCTTGTAACCCTCGGCCTGAGCCAGTGGAACAAAGGGATGGATCTGGCCAAACTCGGGCCAGGTGACCGGGATCATCTCGGTCGTCGCGTTAAGCTTCATCGTGCAGGAGCCCAGCGGAATCATCGCGTGGTTCAACGCCAGGTCCTTGTTCTCCAGCGACTTGATATAACGCAGCATCTCGGTTTCAGAGTGATAGCTGTTGAATACCGGGTGCGTCAGGAAGCCCGAATGGCGACGCAGTCCTGAGGGTATACCCAGCTCGCTGCCAGCCACTGCGGCATCCAAGGCGTCCACTGCCTGGTTATGCCCCTCTCCGGCAAATATCGCCAGAAGGTTCTCGACGGTCGCACGGGTACTGGTTTCGTCCAGACTGACGCCCAGGCTATCAGCGTCAATCAGGCGTAAATTCACTTTGGCGGAGCGCGCTCGCTCGACAATGTCGCGAGCCTGACCCGGCACATCCAGCGTCAGAGTATCGAAGAAGTGATGATTGCAGCGCTTGATTCCAACTGCTTCGAGGCCTGTGGCGAGGATGGCGGTCAGTCTCTGTATTCTTTCAGCGATGGTCTTCAGACCCTGCGGCCCGTGGTACACCGCATAAAAGCTGGCCATATTGGCCAACAGCACCTGAGCGGTACAGATGTTCGAATTCGCTTTCTCGCGCCGAATATGCTGTTCACGTGTTTGCAGCGCCATCCGCAACGCACGATTACCTCGGGTATCGACGGAAACGCCGATAATCCGGCCGGGCATCGCCCGCTTGTAGGCATCCCGGGTAGCAAAGAACGCCGCATGAGGACCGCCGTAGCCCATCGGCACACCGAATCGCTGAGCTGATCCAAAGACCACATCGGCACCCAGCTCACCGGGCGGCGTGAGCAGCACTAGACTCAAGATGTCGGCCGCGACACAGGCCAGGCCATTCATGCCATGCACCTGATCGATCAGCGGTTTGAGGTCGCGGATTTCGCCCCAGGTATTGGGGTACTGAAACAGGGCGCCAAACACATCATGCTCGCCCAGGGTGGCCACGTCGTCGACCACCAGATCAAAGCCAAACGCCTCCGCACGGGTGCGCACAACAGAAATAGTCTGGGGATGACAATCATGGTCGACAAAGAACAGATTGCTCTTGCTCTTGGCTACCCGCTTGGCCAGAGCCATGGCCTCGGCCGCAGCAGTCGCCTCATCGAGCAAGGATGCGCTGGCCAACTCCATACCGGTCAGGTCGATTGACACCTGCTGAAAGTTCAACAGCGCTTCCAGTCGACCCTGGGCGATTTCTGGTTGATAAGGGGTGTACGCGGTATACCAACCCGGGTTTTCCAACACGTTGCGCAGGATGACCGTCGGCGTCAGCGTGTTGTGGTAACCCATACCAATGCAGGAAGTGAATATCTGATTGCGGCCGGCAATCTCCTTGAGATAAGCCAGCACTTCAGCTTCGCTGCGCGGACCCTGCATATCAAGCAATTCCTTGCGCAGGATGCTGCCGGGCACGGTTTGCTCAATCAAGACGTCAAGCGACTCGACACCCAGCGTATCGAGCATAGCCTGTTGCTCTGCTGCGTCAGGGCCGATGTGGCGACGCACAAAGGCATCTGTCTGTTCCAGATCGTTGAGGCTTGGCGTATTGCTCATGGGATTACCTGTCGGAAATTAAAAATATGCGAGGCAGGGTTGGTGCACAACCAGCAATCATTCTGAACGGACTGCCTGCGCCCTGGCGCTTAGAAAATGAGTGGCACGAATTAGAAGCGCCGATCCGGCGCTTCAGAGCCTGTGCATCGGGCGGTAACCTCCCGATGCCGTTAGATGGAAGCGCTGTATGCGTCAGCGTCCATCAGTTTGTCGAGCTCGGTCGCATCAGTTGGTTTAACACGGAAAAACCAGGCGCCAGCATAGGGCTCGCTGTTTACCAGCTCGGGACTTTCGGTGAGCGTCTCGTTGATGGCAATCACTTCTCCACTGACCGGAGCGTAGATATCCGAAGCGGCTTTCACTGACTCGACCACGGCACATTCCTGGCCAGCATTCACCTGGCGGCCCACTTCGGGTAGCTCTACGAAAACGACATCGCCCAACAGATCCTGAGCATGGTCGGTGATGCCAACGGTAATGGTGCCATCTGCTTCCTGGCGGGTCCATTCGTGACTGGCGGCGTAACGAAGCTCGGCGGGGGTTTTACTCATGGGACGGTCCTCGGAAGAAAAATGAAATTTATTCGAATACGGCTTTGCCGTTACGCACAAAACCAGGCTTGATCACGCGTACATCCAGTAACTTGCCACGTATCTCAACCTGCGCACTGTCGCCGGTTGCTCGCGGAACGCGGGCCAGAGCAATAGAACAGCTCAACGTGGGGGAGAAGGTGCCACTGGTTATTTCACCTTCGCCCACGCCCTCGACTACCACCTTCTGATGTCCGCGCAGCACCGCTCTCTCGCTCATTACCAAGCCAACCTGCTTCAGCTGATCACCTGCGGCGCGCTGGACTTCAAGGGCTTTGCGGCCAATAAAGTCCCGCTCAATCGGCTCCCAGGCAATGGTCCAGCCCATATTGGCGGCCAGCGGAGAAACCGTCTCATCCATATCCATACCATACAGGTTCATGCCGGCTTCGAGACGCAACGTATCACGGGCGGCCAGGCCGCAAGGCCTGCAGCCAGCGGCCAGCAGTGCGTCCCAGAACGCGGCAGCCTGCCCGGCGGGTAGCATAATTTCCAGCCCGTCTTCACCTGTATAGCCGGTGCGGCCGATGAACCAGTCGCCTTCAGGTAGTCCCTGAAAAGGCTGCAAGTCATTCATCAGCGCCGCACGGTTATCGCTCACCACGCTGGCGGCACACTCGCGGCCGCGCGGGCCTTGCACGGCGATCATAGCGAGATCCGCGCGCTCTTGAACAGTCACTGCATAACCATTTGCCTGACTTTTCATCCAGGCCAGATCCTTGTCCCGTGTCGCAGCGTTAACGACGAGCCGGTAGCCTTCGTCGGTGAGATAGACGATCAGATCATCAATCACGCCACCATCTTGATTGAGCATCCCGCTATAGAGCGCTTTTCCGGCTGTCACTAGGCGCGCCACGTCATTGGCCAACAGGTATCTCAGAAAAGTTTTTGCATCGGTGCCCGCAACGTCGACCACTGTCATGTGGGAGACATCAAACATACCCACATCGCTGCGCACCTGGTGATGCTCCTCCATTTGCGAACCGTAGTTCAATGGCATGTCCCAACCGCCAAAATCAACTATCTTGGCGCCGGCGGCCAGGTGCTGCTCGTAAAGCGGAGTACGCGAACCCATTCGACGTTTTCCTTAATGCAAAGAGAGGTGATTGGCTGTGAATTGTAGCCAAAATCAGGCGGGCTGTGCAGCCTTTGCTGCGAATTGCCGGCGACACCGGTTGCAGCCGCCGAGACTACTCTATCGGCGGCCAGAGCGACGAATCAATACGATCACCGGAAGCAACCCTACCAGTACCAGGGTCAATGCGGGCAAGGCAGCCCGCTGCCAATTGCCTTCGGTGGTCAAACCGTGAATGCGCACCGCCAGAGTATCCCAGCCGAAAGGACGCATCAGCAGCGTTGCCGGCATTTCCTTGAGCACGTCAACAAATACCAGCAACCCGGCACTAAGGATACCCGGCAACAAGAGTGGCAGATAGATCCTGCGCAACACCGCCCAGCCTGACTGACCCAGACTCTGGGCAGCCTCCGGCAACGAGGGCCGGATGCGTGCCAGGGACGTATCCACTGGGCCGTAGGCCACCGCCATAAAACGAATCAGATAGGCCAGCAACAGCGCAAAAAGACTGCCCAGCAACAAAGGAGCTGGCTGCTCTACCCCGAACCAACCGCGAAACGGAATCAGCAGCGCATTATCGATCCAGCTGAAGGCAAACATGATACCGACCGCGAGCACCGAACCGGGCAGTGCGTACCCCAGATTCGCGACGGCAACGGCAGTCCGTATGCGCCGTATCGGCTGCAGCCGCCTGGAAAGCGCGAGCAAAACACCCAGACTCACGGTCAGTGCCGCGGCCATCGCACCCAATAACAAGGTGTTACGTATGAGTGACCAGTAGCGACTGTCCAGATGAGCCATACCACCCTCTATCAACCAGTAAATCAGCTGAATAACGGGAATGATAAAAGCGACGCAGAGCACCAGCAAACAGTAACCGCTAGCGAGCCAGGCTTTAGGCCCGCGCAGCCGGTAAATTGCGCCGGGGCGCGGCCGATCAACCCCGGGGAAACGCCGACTACCCTGCGCTCGGCGCTCTGCAAACAGGGCGAGAAAGACAAAAAGCAGCAATACACTGGCCAGCTGGGTTGCTGTCTGCAGGCTGAAAAACCCGTACCACGTCTTGTATATGGCTGTCGTAAAGGTGTCGTAGTTGAACACCGAGACTGCGCCAAAGTCAGCCAGCGTTTCCATAATAGCCAGCGCAGCGCCGGCGCCTATCGCTGGCCGCGCCATCGGCAGCGCTATCTTGGTAAAACCTTGCCAAGGCGTCTGCCCGAGCACCCGCGCGGCCTCCATCAAGCCACGTCCTTGAGCCATAAAGGCGCTGCGAGCGAGCAAATATACGTAGGGATAGAAAACCAATACCAACACGATAATCACGCCGCCAGTGGACCGGATGGATACCATGCGGAAGTCGCTGCCAAGCCAGCTACGTAGAAGGGTTTGCAATGGGCCGGCAAAATCCAGCAGCCCGATCATCACGAAGGCAAGGACATAGGCGGGTATGGCGAACGGCAACATCAGCGCCCAATCCAGCCAGCGTCGTCCGGGGAACTCGCACATGCTGGTCAGCCAGCCCAGGCTGACGCCGAGCAGAATGACTCCCGCACCCACGCCAGCCACCAGCATCAAGGTGTTGCCAATTAACTGCAGCATCTGCGTCTGCAGTAAATGCCCCCAGATAACGGTATCGACACTTTGCCAACTGATCAGCAGCACCAGCAACGGCATCAGCACCAGCGCTGCCGAGCCGTAAGCCACCACTCGCCAGTAAGGCATTTTTCGGGTCAAAACCTGGTGCACATCGGCTCCTGCGCTCGGTAAACAGCCGCGCCGTATAACAGCGGCCCTGAACAATGCAAACGCCCGGCGCGTGGCCGGGCGTGCAGTATATCGGGAAATGCTTCCAAAGGCTCAGGCCTGCGTCATATCACTTCCAGCCCTGACGATCCATCATCATAATGGCCTCGGCCTGCAAACGACCCGCCACTTCGACATTGATCTGATCAGCCTTGAACTCACCCCACGCAGCTACTTCCTGCGACGGCTTCACACCCGGGTTAGCCGGATACTCCTGATTAACCTCGGCAAAGACCTCCTGAGCTGCGGGTGTAGTCATCCACTCCAGCAATTTGATGGCCTCTTCAGGCTGCTGCGAATAGCGGGTGACACCGGCACCGGAAATATTCACATGAACGCCACGGTCATTCTGATTTGGCCAGAATAGAGCGGCCTTTATTGCGGGATCATCTTTCTGCAACCGACCGAAATAGTAGGTATTGACGATACCTACATCGCACTGGCCAGCATCGATTGAATTAATCAGGGCCGTGTCATCAGGGAAAACCGGCGTGGCCAGATTGCTGACCCAGCCATCGATGACTTCGGCGGTGCGATCGGCACCGAGCGTCTCGATCATGGTTGCGGTCAAGGACTGGTTATACACTTTCTTCGAGGTGCGCAGGCAGACCCTCCCTTTCCAGCTGTCGTCAGCTAGCGCCTCGTAGGTGCTCAACTCGGACGGATTGACGCGTTCGGTCGAGTACACAATAGTCCGTGCGCGCAGGGAAAGCCCCGTCCATTGACCGTTCTCAGCGCGGTACTGGGCAGGAATGTTGGTCTCGATGACATCTGATTTAACTTCGCGCAGTACGCCTTGCTGCTCGGCCTGCCAGAGGTTGCCAGCATCAACGGTAATCAACAGATCAGCCGGCGTGTTCTTGCCTTCGGCCTGAAGTCGAGCGAGCAGAGGCGCTTCCTTGTCAGTAATGAAATTGATCTTTACGCCGGTTTTTTCGGTGTAAAGATCGAAGACCGGCTGAATCAAGTGGTCCTGACGGGCCGAGTAAACCACAAGCTCCTTGGCTTGAGCGATACTGGCGAAGGTCGTTAGGGCCAGACTCAGTGCAGCGATGGAACGGATAGCGGACATAGGTTGCGCCTCACAATGGATAAGCAGAACCTAGATGATAATGATTCAAATTTAGTTTAGCAACCGGAGGATTAATCACTTTCTTTTTCCAGCGCCAGATCCTTCGCCAGTGTCGGGAGACTGCCATCGAGTCCCATGGCACGCCGAATCAACATGGATTTCAACTTGCCTTGCTGCTCGAGCCACTGCATACCGGCATTACGCAGCCAGCGCAGAGGCAGTGCATCAGCGTGAAATAACCGTTCGAATCCTTCCATGACCGCCATCATTCCAAGGTTGTTGCCCATCCTCCCACGCTCGTAACGCTGCAACACGGACAGGTCTGCGATCGACTCACCGCGCTGAATTGCCTCCCGCAGCACATCATTGAGTTCCGCTGCGTCGAGCAAGCCCAGGTTCACCCCCTGCCCTGCCAGCGGATGAATACTGTGTGCCGCATCACCCACAAGAGCCAAGCCAGGCATCACATAGGTTTTCGCATGACGCTGACGCAGGGCTATCCGGTGACGCGGATCAGTCACCGTGACGTGTCCCAGACGGTGCTCGATGGCCGTTTCTATCTCTGCTGCAAAAGCTTCATTGTCCAATGCCATCATGCGGTCTGCGGCCTCGGGCACTAATGACCAGACAACCGAGCAGTAATGCGCACCCTGCTGATCAATCAACGGCAGGAAAGCCAACGGACCGGTAGGCAAAAATCGCTGCCAGGCCGTTTCTCTATGCGGCTTTGCCACCCGTACGGTGGTCACAATAGCGTGGTGCAGATAATCCCATTCCCGCAGTGCAAAACCGGCAAGCTCGCGGATCTTGGACTTGCCTCCATCAGCAGCGATGACTAACGGCGCAGACAAGGTGTCGCCCGAGGTCAGCTTCAACCGCCAGCCCTGCTCCTCACGCACCAGCGTCTCGATGCGGCGCCCACCAAGCATGGTCACACGCGTCTGGGCCAGGCAGTCAAGCAGCGCTTGCTGAATACGATTGTTCTCGACGATATGACCCAAACGATTTTCGTTCAGCTCATGAGCATCAAAACGAATCTCGCCGGTACCCTCAGCGTCCCACACGCACATTTGCCGGTAGGAGCAGCACCGCTCGGAGACAATCGACGACCAGGCGCCAAGCCGACTGAGTATGCGCTCGGAAGCCGCACTTAATGCGCTCACCCGTGGATCATAACCAGACGGGGTCGGGGCCGACTGCTCAGGCTGATCCAGAGGCAAGCCATCCACAATGGCAATCTTCAGCTCAGTGTCAGCCAGCGCCAGCGCCAGCGTGGCGCCAACCATTCCGGCACCAACGATAATCAGATCATAGTCTTGCGCCATGGCTTCTATCTCTTAAAAGGGCGGTATACCGGCTTAAATCTTCAAGCCCATTGCCTGGCGCGCAAACATTCGACGCGCTGGCGGTAGCAGGTCAAGCCCAAGTAATCCTAGATTCCGTCCCACCGTCAGTAATGGCTGATGGTTACTGAACAAACGTGTCAGGTAGTCACTGAAAGCCACGGTCAACCGCTGATCGTTGCGCTGACCATCGAGATACCCCTGCAACACCTGCAGGTCGCCCAGCGCAATACCCTTATTACTGGCAGCGATCAGCTTGTCTGCCAGCGCGAGCGTGTCACGCAGGGACAGATTGAACCCCTGTCCGGCGATCGGATGCAGACTGTGTGCGGCATTACCGAGCACGACTAGATTCGCCCTGACCTGTTCCTGGGCCTCAATCAGATGAATGGGGTAGCAAACGCGCGTGCCGACTCGAGTAAGCGCCCCCATCCGGTAGCCAAAAGCCTGCTGGAGCGCATGCAGGAACGCATCGTCGGGCAATGCCGCGATTTCATGTGCCTGATGCTCCGGCAAGGTCCAAACCAGCGCACTACGCTGACCCGCGAGAGGTAACAGGGCAAGTGGTCCGGATTCGGTGAAACGCTCGTAAGCTACCGAACCGTGGCCCATTGCACTGGAAATGTTCGCTACTACGGCAGTCTGACCATAGGAGCTGACCTCACGATAAACACCCAGCTGATCAAGCAAACCTGAGCGACCGCCATCGGCAAGCACCAATAGACCGGTATTGACCGTCTGACTGCCGCCATCAAGTTCCACATCAAGCTCGTAGCCATCAGGCATAGCACGCGCCGACGTTGCGCGCGCCGGCGCCATCCACTCAACCGCGTCGCTATCCAGTGCTGCCAGCAGAACTTCGCCCAGCCGAGCATTTTCCACCACGTAGCCAAGTGCCGGCACCGATTCCCTTGCCGCATGCAATCTAGTCACTCCGGGGTGACCACGATCAGACACATGAATGTGCTTGATCGGCTCGACTGTATCAGCCAGCTGATCCCACACACCGAGACGTTCCAATAACAGGCGGCTGCCGTGCGACAGGGCGGTGGAGCGTGAATCATAGCTTGGCTGAACCTGACCTTTCACCGGCGGCTGAGCTTCGACCAAGCGAATCCGCCAACCGCTCTGACGCGCGCAGACTTGCAGGGCCAGCGCTAGACAAGCCCCGACCATACCCCCGCCAACGATCGTCAGATCACCGCTCACGCAGGCTCACCAGCAGGCTCACGGGCCAGAGCCATGAGAGCTTCGATCTCATCTGCGTCCTTGGGTACGTCGGCACTGAGCACCTCACAACCCGTCTTGGTGACCAGCACATCATCCTCAATACGGATGCCGATACCCCGCCATTTGCGCGGAACCGTTTCATCGTCCGGTGCGATGTAAATGCCCGGCTCAACCGTCATAACCATACCGGCCTCCAGCTCCCGCCAGGCTCCGCCAATACGGTAATCCCCCACATCATGGACATCCATGCCCAGCCAATGACCGGCACGGTGCATGTAGAACCGCTTGTAACTCTCATTGGCGATAAGCTGGTCTATCTCGCCCTGAAGCAGACCCAGTTCAACCAGGCCGGTGGTAATGACCCGAACCGTCGCCTCGTGCGACTCATTCCAGTTGCGACCAGGGGCAATCACCTCGAACGCGGCAGCCTGAGCTTGCAGCACGATGTCGTAGATCGCGCGCTGCTCGGTAGAAAAGCGTCCGCTCGCGGGGAATGTGCGGGTGATGTCGCTAGCATAGCAATCGAGCTCGCAGCCAGCGTCGATCAGAACCAGGTCCCCGTCGCGAATCTGGCTGCTGTTTTCGGTGTAATGCAAGATGCAGCCATTGCGACCGGCAGCCACGATTGAAGAGTAGGCCGGATAGCGACTGCCGTGTCGCATGAACGTATGGTGCAGCTCGGCCTCCAGCTGATATTCCCATGTGCCCGGCTGACATACTTGCATAGCGCGGATATGGCCTTTAGCCGATATCTGCGCCGCTTCACGCATCACTTTCACTTCTGCGGCGCTTTTGTACAGGCGCATGTCGTGTAGCAAATGATCCAGAGCAACGAATTCGTTCGGCGGTGTTGCCCCGAGCCGCGCCTTGCTGCGGATCACGTTGATCCAATTAGTCAGTAGGCGATCAAAATCCTGATTTGCACCCATTGCGTAATAAACCCGTTCGCGACCCTCAATCAGCCCGGGCAGAATGTCATCGATATCCGTAATAGGAAAAGCATCATCGGCGCCATATTCGCTGGCCGCGCCCTCCTGTCCGGCGCGATAACCGTCCCATAACTCCCGCTCTTTGTCCTTTTCACGACAAAACAAGACATATTCACCGTGCTCGCGGCCGGGAATAAGCACCGCCACGGCCTCAGTCTCGGGAAAGCCCGTCAGGTATTGGAAGTCACTGTCCTGACGATACTGATACTCCACGTCCCGGTTACGTATCCGGGCTGGGGCTGCCGGCAGTACAGCTATACTGTTGGGCTCCATCTGTGACATCAGTGCCTTACGGCGCCGTGCGTATTCCTGTCTTGATATGTGCATGCCTACCTCTGGGATTTTAATGCAATGATGCAGGGGGCTTGGTTTCGCTGTCAGCGTCGGGCTGGCATTCGCTGAACAACATCAACACCGCCATACGCACGTACTCCATGACCTCCATGAAATCGACCTCATTGGCCTCGGATTCCTCCAGGTCGGTCTGCACCTGGGCAATGGCAGCAAAGTCGTGCAACGCTCCATCCGCCTCCTCGCTCAGTTCGTTGCTGCGCTCGACCAGACCAAAGCCACCCAGGAACCCTTCGCACCACTGCCCTAACGCTTGGGTCCGTCGATCCACTGCAGCGCTGTCATCGGGTAACAACAGAGTGATGTCGAAGCCACTGCCAGCCAGCTCGGCCAGACTGGCGTCATAAAGCTGAATAACCTGTACCTTTGCCGCCTCAGGAAGACTGACACGGGCATCAAGCAGCTCCTGCACTACGTTCAGCCAAGTCCCATGATCGTAGCGGGCACCGGCAGACAGCCGGCCCACAAGGTGACCATGCAGTTCAGCCGGGAGTACCGAAGCCCCCAGATCGTTAAAAAGCTGGGCGTAACGGTCAAAATCAAATACCGCTGGCATCAATGCCATAAATCAGAGCCTCCAAAGTCAACGTAATCATTATAAAAGCAAATAGGCTACAAGAAAGGAGCATTATGTTGCGTAATCTACTGCCCCCGGACAGCAGGGTCTAGCGCAGCAGACCTCGGGCTTGCGCTAGCGGATGCAGGTCAGTCTGACACAGGTTTGACCGCCCTGCGGCGCCACTCTATAGTTGCCCAACACCGGGAAGACAGAATGGCGAAAATGGAAGAACCCGATATCAACAAACTGACAGTGAAAGTGGCCCAGCTGATAGACCTGTGCGACCGCCTCCAGCAGCAGAACCAGCATTTGCACGTACAGGAGAAATCCTGGAAAGAAGAGCGGATGCAACTGATTGAAAAGAACGATTTGGCCCGTCAGAAGGTCGAAGCCATGATATCTCGTCTCAAATCCCTGGAGCATGATGCATGAGCACCGCCCTGACAGTCACATTGAACATTCTCGACAAGGAATACCGTGTCAGTTGCCCTCCGGAGGAGCGCAGCAATCTGGAGCAGGCCGCGCGGCACCTGGACACGACCATGCGCGACATACGTAACAGCGGCAAGGTCATTGGCGTAGAGCGTATCGCGGTCATGGCTGCGCTTAATATAAGCCACGACATGCTGACTGGCTCTCGCAAGCAGGACAGCGAGCTGGACAACCAACAACGGCAGATCGGCGAACTGGTCAGCCGGCTCGATCAGGCACTTTCGCGTCATCAACCCTGATCAACCGTGAACCTGTGCTAACTTTTCTGTATAGTGGTGCTTGTCCCTGGGATGTTTGCCAGCAGGTGATGTCCCTGAGCCGATACTCCTGTAGAAGGAGGCCACGCGTTATTGTCAGTGTGCATGTCCGCATGTCGGAAAGCCTGAGACAATGCCGTGTCCCCCACCTTGAACTTTCGGGTTCAAGGGCTAACCCGGCAGCGGCATCTCCGGGGACCCTAACATGATATCTTCCCGACGTAAGGCGTTACGCAAGGACCTGCGTTCCGCGCGCCGGGCGCTTACCCCAGCCCAGCAACATCGAGCCAGCAGACAGCTGTTTCGGCGTCTGGCGCAACATCCACTCTTTATCCGAAGTCACCACATTGCCTTTTATCTGGCCAATGATGGCGAGATTGACCCCGGCCTGCTGTTCGATTATGCACAAAGGCTTGGCAAGATCTGCTATCTGCCGGTTTTAAGCGAATGGCCGACCACACGGATGGCGTTCCAGCGCATCCGTCCCGGTCAGCGCTGGAGTCGCAATCGTTTTGGCATCATCGAACCCAAGTCAGACAGAAAAGCCCAAACACGACCCTGGCGCCTGAACCTGGTCCTCATGCCCCTGGTGGGCTTTGACGAGCACGGCAACAGACTCGGCATGGGCGGCGGCTTCTATGACAGGATCTTCGCCTATCGCCGCATGCGGAGTGGCTGGGCCGGACCGCAACTACTGGGACTGGCGCACAGTTGCCAGAAGGTAGAAGCCCTCCCGGTGAAATCCTGGGACATCCCGCTGAACGGCATCGTCACAGACGCAGAGTGCATCCTGTTCCCCACGTCATAAGGATGGCGGGATAACCTGTATCGACGATGACACATTTTTTAGAAAACCCTGAGTGTAACCCGTCGTGACTACCCCCAGACCGAACACGATGACCAAAATCCACAGCAAGTCAGGTTTGCGCCGCACAAAGCACCTCTATAAAGGACAACTTATTATTATTTGAAACCGTTTGCTCAAATAGATGTCACACAGGTGCCGCCCCATCGTCGGCACCAACATCTAGAGGTGTCCGCAAACGAAGCGAAATAATTGCGTGAACAAGCACCCGTTTTTAAACCACACCCTTTCGTATGTCAAATTCGGAAAACGGAAAATGCTCGCGCGGTTAGTCGTTCGTCACCCCCGCTTAACGCGGACAATGATTACGTTGTTACTATTGTTTCTGTACACCGGCATGTTCGCTGGATGGCGGGCTTTGCTCAACGCCGAACGGGAACAATCGATAATCCTACTGCAGCTTGAGGTCGACTCTCTCGCACAGCAATTGGAGAGTCGCTTTGCTTTAAAGACTGACGCTCTGGATCGCTTTGCTGCCCGCTGGGAATATTTGTACAATCGTCCGGACCGCTGGCACGCTGACGCGCAGATGCTGCACCGGGATTTCGACACATTGCAGACAATCCAGTGGCTCGATCGCGACTACCGCATGCGCTGGATCGAGCCTTATTCCGAAAACGAAGCAACAGCCAACGTCGCCCTGACAACCGACCATCCTGCCTATCCATATGCTCACAGAGCACGTAAAGATGGCTCAAATGTACTGACTAACAGTTTTCTGCTGCCCCAAGGCAAAGCCGCCCTTGCCTATTATGTGCCCGTGTATCGCAATGTGATGGCAGGCGGAATCGATGTTGAACACTTTGACGGTCTCATCTCCGGCGTGTTCCGAGTGGATCAGGTGCTTCAGGAGTTATTGCGTGGCAACGGCAAATTTGATCTGAGCATGGCGTTATGGAGCACGACAAGACCCTCTTCAGTCATCATGCCGGAGGAGACCTCGAAGTCAAATGGGTGGTGGGTAGTCCCGTCACGCTGGGAGATAACAACTCTTTTCGCCTCCAGGCCAGACCCACCCCGAATCTGATTGCCAGCACCACCACTCACCTGCCACTGATGATGCTTATCGCCGGTCTGCTCGCCAGCATCTCAGTGTGTTATGCATTGTGGCTGGCGCTGCTCAGCGCCCAGCGATCGGAAGCGCTGCGCGCAAGCAACGACAATCTTAGGCTGGAAGTCGACCGGCGTCAGGCAATCGAAGAAAGTCTGCAACAAAACCAGGCTCGGCTCACTCTGATTCTGGATATGACCAACTATAGTCATGACGCGCTCTTCATCGTCGGACTGGCTCCTCAGGAACTGGTCTATATGAACCGCACCTGCTGGCACAGTCTCGGCTACAGTGAGGCAGAGCTTCTCGAAGAACTTGCATTCAGACCGACGGGCATAATCCCTGATATCCATAGCTGGGAGCGCCTGCTCAAAGACCTTTCGCAAAAAAAGGGCGGCAGTGAGATATACCAGCGTCACGCACTGACAGGTCGGGGGAGCATGATTCCACTGGAAATCAGTGTGCAGCACCTGCAACGCAATGGTCGTGATTATCTGATATGCGTGGGCCGCAATAACAAACGGCAGCTCGAAGCGACAGCCAGACTCGAAGATCTATCGAACCATGATGCGCTGACGGGGCTTTACAATAGGCGCCTCTTCGACGAACGCATAGACAGCGAATGGCGCCGCCTGACCCGTCACAAAGGTCGTTTAGGTCTACTGATGATCGACGTCGATCATTTCAAACCTTTCAACGACACCCTTGGCCATCAAGCGGGCGACGACGCGTTGAAGCGACTGGCCGAAGCACTTAGCGGCAGTTTACTGCGTGAGGGAGATGCCGTTTGCCGCTATGGTGGCGAGGAGTTTGTCGTCATCCTGCCCGGAGCAGATCGCGAGCAGTGTGGCAAGGTGGCTGAGCATTTGCATCAAGCTGTTGCAGATTTGCACATAGACCATCCCGCGAGCGGCAACAACAGACTGTCCGTCAGCATTGGCGCAGCGTCTGTGCAGCCATCGGCCAATACTGACCCCGGGGGATTGATCGAAATGGCTGACAAGGCCCTTTATCAGGCCAAGGCCTGCGGACGTAACCAGACGCAGATTGCGACCGCAGCGAGCGAATCGGTACTGCGCTGAGTCCCTTCAGGCCAAATACAAACGATATGCCGGATTATCCGTCTCATCCCAATACATGTAGCCGATGCTGTCCAGAGTCTCCGGCACCTTGTGCCTCTCCGTCTCGGCAACCTGCAAGCCGACGACAACCCGGCCATAAGCCGCGCCATGATTGCGATAATGAAACATCGAAATATTCCAGCGAGCGCCCAGCTTGTTGAGGAAGTTGAACAGTGCCCCCGGCCGCTCAGGGAACTCGAATCGGTAGACCACCTCATCGGTCACCTGCTCGCAATGGCCACCGACCATATGCCGGATATGCAATTTGGCCAGCTCGTTATCGGTCAGGTCAAGGACTGGAAATCCCTGCTTTTGCAGAGTTTCCACCAATACATCACGGGGGTCGAGGTCAGGATGCGTCTGAACTCCAACGAAGATGTGGGCCTCGGCGTTATCGTGAAAGCGATAATTGAATTCAGTAATCGAGCGTTTGCCGATTGCCTGGCAGAACGCCTTGAAGCTGCCCGGCTTTTCCGGGATGGTCACCGCCAATAACGCCTCACGCTTTTCGCCTATTTCGGCACGTTCGGCCACATGGCGCAAGCGGTCAAAGTTGACGTTAGCGCCAGAGTCGATAGCGATAAACACCTTTTCGTTGCAATTCTCCCGCTCAACGTATTTCTTGATGCCTGCCACGCCAAGACATCCAGCTGGCTCGCAGATGGAGCGCGTATCATCGTAGATATCCTTGATCGCCGCGCACATCTCATCTGTAGTGACCGTAATCACCTCATCGACGTAATGACGACAGACCTCGAAGGTGTGCTGACCAATCTGCGCAACCGCCACGCCGTCGGCAAATAAGCCAACCTGACTCAGCACCACACGCTCATCGGCTGCCATCG
>Ga0314772_1000483_pt1 | contig 21518 bp, 18 predicted proteins | sample MetaGCBIW2018_FD_204520 | JGI IMG/M metagenome (GOLD analysis project Ga0314772, IMG submission 204520) | Cryopeg brine microbial communities from Beaufort Sea near Barrow, Alaska, United States - CBIW 2018 | ecosystem: Environmental > Aquatic > Marine > Coastal | place: USA: Alaska | collected... | reverse complement strand
ATGTTGGGCACAATGTAACAAACGTCTTATAACACTTCTAAAATAAATCTGATTAATGTATATTACCGGCCTATCAAAAGATGGGAATTATGGAAGACAATAAAATGCTGAATTATATTAAAGATGTGTTAGAGAATATGCCAACTGGCTGGTTAAATCTAACAACACATCGACTGGATATTTACGATGAAAAATTGGCCAAAACTCAATTTTTAGAACAGTTTGAAACCTTATTTAATGACAATAATTCTGAGCCATCGGCACTAAGTGAATTACCCACTGCTTACGATTATATTCGATTAGGACATCCATTATCTTGTATACTGGAATGGGGAATTGCTAACTTAAATAATCTGAAACCAGAAAATGTAATAAGTTTTTCATCAAGGACGATTCCTGTTTTGGCAATTCTAAGAAAAAATTTATTGGATAATAAGAACACCCAAATCATTTATACTGGAGAATTACCTCAATTTTTTGAGCCGGAAGTACTGCGGCGTGTTTATGGTTATAAATTTGAGTTAAAGCAGGTTGATAAAGCATCAGCCATTTCCGGGTTTAACGGCAGTACCATTTTCATTTCACAACAAGATGAAATTGGTCATATTGATCTCACCCCGAATATTGACTTTTTTATCAGTGTTCATGCTCCCCTTGGAAGTGTTTTGTCCGTAAATGGTGAACAAAATGAAAGCTATATCCCAGAAATTCAGCATGTAAGAAGAAGAGAGACAATTGCAATGACGCCAGCCAATTCTCTTGCTGCCTTAAAGGTACTAGTAGAGAAGTCGTCATTTGATAACAAGAACGCTAATGTAGAGGCAAACAAAACACGTGTCTTAGATTCAATTAAAGGGATTACCGGTACAACTACAAAGCCACTGGTTGGTTCTTGTGGACTATCTGTCCAATATGCGATCATGATGGGGCTGGTTCACGATGCCCTGGAAAAACATAAAGGAAAAGACATCAAATTTATTGTTCCTCCAAATTGTTATGGTGGAACAAATGATCAGGCAAGACGGGTTGCTGCTTGTATAGATAATGTTGAGGTGGTGGATTTACCAGTGGATGGTGATAATGATATGGTTCAAAGTATTGATATCATTTTAGATAAGATTGCAAACCAAGATGCTATTCCTTACATAATTGCTGAAATTCCAACAAACCCCAGAGTTGAAGTTCCGGATCTTATAAAATTAAAAGATGTTTTAAGTGCAGTTCGTAAAACTCCAACCGGTGAAATTGCAATCGATCCAGTTTTTATTTTAGATCAAACATTCTGTCCTAATATACACTTTTTAGGTGAAGGTGAAATACTCTCAACGGTTAGGACCATTTCATATGCCAGTGGATCGAAATTTCCAAGTGGCGGGCAATGTACTGCTGGTTATTGTGTGGGAAATAATAAAACCGAAGCTTTGATGGAAAAAATAGAATTGCATCTAAGACTTTGCGATAATGAGGCTACAAATCTTCAAGTTGAAATATTAGCCAAACAATTGCCTTCAATGAATCAAAGAATTAAGGATGCATATAAAAATACACGTGAATTTGTAAACTTTATCCACGATACTTTACCAGAGGCAAAAATCAATTTTGTTTCGGAAGAATTGGCAAATCAAGGATTTACCCCATCGGTATTTTCATTAGATCTTCCCACTAAAGGGAATACTGATGAAGAAAAAGAAGCTTATAAAAGAGCGTTAAATCTTAAATTAATCAATTTAATGATTACCGAAATCCCCAATGAAAGTAAGTACTGTGTGAGCTATGGGCAGTTAAATGGATGTTATTGGACGATTCCTGCAACATCTACTCAAGGGACGACTAAAGAAGGCGACAAAGATTATATTATCCGTGCATCACTTTCTCCTAATCTGGATCTTGAACTTCATAAAAAAGTCTTTTTAGATTTTGTCAAAAATATTTAGGTAAGTTGGGAGGTGGTCAAAGCCTCCCAACTTATTCATATTATTGAGTGATTTTTTAGAATTACTACAGATTACTACAAGATAAAAACACGGTGCCTAAAATCGGTTACCGGCAAATAGCCGGAATTTCAGTGAAAAGTGATATTTTAGAGACCAAGTAACAAAACAACCAAGCCAACAATCCCGAAAGCTATCGGGAGCGTCACCATTCCCGCTACTTGCTTTAACAAAGACCGTTTGCGTCATTTTTTGGCGACATAGAAACTTAATACCAACAACTTGTAAGTAACAATAAAAACGAATGGCAACCGGGAAGAAAAAATTTCATTTAAGAGTTTACGACAACTATCATTACATGGACGAATCCGAAGCATATAACCATGGGCAGTATGATTCTTATGAAGAAGCCGTGATTGCAGCCAAAACAATTGTTGATGAATTTTTTGAACATAATTGGAAACAAGGCATTACACCAGATTATTTAATAGGACAATATTTTCTAAATGGAGAAGACCCAATTATTCTACCTAACGAACATGGTAAGCATGAAATTTTTTCTGCACGGACTTATGCAAACATTAGTGCAGTAAAGATTTGTCGTAAACTAGAAAACGAATAAATGGAAGCACAGTTACTTTATCAAGAAGCAATAAAATTTGCGACGGCGAAACATTTGGAGAAGGAACAAAAGGTCCCGGGAACAGACCTTCCATATGTTGTGCATTTAAGTAATGTAGCTATGGAAATATTGATTGCTTCTTCCAATACAAGTAATTTCAATTTAGGTTTTGCAGTTCAGATTGCATTGCTCCACGACACAATTGAAGATACATCAACCGACTTTGAAGAACTGGAAAACAAGTTTGGAATTGAAATTGCAAAAGCAGTTTCTGCATTGACAAAAAATAGTGAGTTGCCAAAAGAACAACAGATGCAAGACAGTTTGGCGAGAATCAAAAAACTACAGCCAGAGGTTTGGGCAATAAAACTTGCAGACAGAATAACTAATCTTCAAAAGCCACCTTCTAATTGGGACAATTCGAAAAAAATAAAATACCAACAAGAAGCACGAACAATATTAAAAGAACTCAAAGCTGGGAATGAATTTTTAGCAAATCGATTAGAAGCAAAGATTGAAGTGTATGGAACTTATCTAACTGTTGACTGAACCGGTACTTTGCCTGTGTAAATTTAGCGAAAAGGGGAGGAGCATGAATTCATAAAGATTGATTATCCTCTTGCTTTCTTTCTACTTTTGAAATAAAATCCAATAACCTGCTTTCATATTTTTCTATTGGCAAATGTTGTTCCGGGTAAACTTCAAAATACCTTGTTTCACTTTTCACCAATCCACATTCAACTCCTAAGTCCTTTAGATGTTTTGTTAGTTGTTCTTTTATGACAGTTTTCCAGGTATATTTTTGTCCGGAATAATTACAGGACCTTAAATAAAGGTTTTTATCAGCATCCATTATTACCGTGGTAACATTCAATTCTAAATTATCGCTATTCCCAAATCGTTTTCCATTATAAAAATAGCTGTGCTCTACCCCCTTTAGCGCATCCTCTATGTGGGCTCGGGAACTTATGTCCTTTTTGCTTTTTAACAGTAGGGGAGGGCTGTATAATGGCATAGTAATCTGCTATAAATCCATAACGGTTAGAAACTTGTTCGCTCTAACTTTATTTTATTAAAAGGGATCCTTTATTTCCCGATACAGAAATTTTTTATGTACTATATATAGGTTCTACGGTAATATGAGGTACATTATGGCAAGGAAAGTGGTACAGAAATTAGCATTTCTTATATTCAAAATCAAATATAATCATTTCCCCGGTAATTTCCCCTCTCCTGTCCCTTAAGTAGACTAACTTCTTCAAAAAGTGAAGGGAAATGATATTTTGTTTTTCTGTGAGGTACAGATTGAATAATTCACTGATTTACAAATAATGAGGTACAATAACCATAGGAATGGATCTTCTTATTGAACCGATACTTACTGTTATACCTGGGATTGGAATGATAAAAGTATATATTTGTTAATATATAACACATTATAGCCCATTTAAGCTTCCGAAAAGAACAAATGACAATATCTAAAAAAATTACTGAGCAACTTGGAAAACTGATTGCAGGTGACATTGGACCAGCGCCATATTTAACAGGACCAAAACTCGTTGACTTTTACAATGATTGTGGATTTAACGATATTTATGGAGAAGGTTTTCCATCCCGTTGGATATATTCAACTGATAAAATAATTGAAAGTAATGGCACGCCAAAGCTTAAAACTATTTTAGAAGAGTTTGTTGACCCAAGAAGATATGGTGGTGATGAAGAATTTGTGGACACAATAGTAACCGGTATTAATCAATTAGTTAAGTATGATGGTATTACATTAATAAAAAAAGGAGACGTTCATAGAATCGCTAACATTAAAGGAAATTTCATTGAGCTTGAAGCAGTATCTGGACTTGGTCATGAGTTTGTGAGTGAACAAATCGATAAATGTCAACAGAAAATTGCGATTGAGGATTTTAATGGGGCAATAACAAATTCCAGAACACTTTGTGAGGCAGTTCTAATTCATGTAATTGAAACCATTGAAAAATTAGAAATTAAAAATGATGGAAATCTCATTAATCTTTGGAAAAGAGCAAAAAAAGCATTGAAAATTGATTTAAAAAAAGGTGAAATTCCAGACTTTGTTTTCCAAATTTTGACTGGACTTGATTCAACAATAAACGGACTTGCCGGGATAAGCAATAATGCGGGTGACAGGCATGCAAATAAGTTTAATACTAAAAGACATCATGCCAAGCTTGCTGTAAACTCTACAATGACTTTCTGCGATTTTCTGATAGATATTTTGAATGAAAAAACAAAAAACGGGCTATAACATCGGTTACCAGCAAATAGCGGGCAATCGAGTAAAAGTAATATTTTAGAGACCAAGTAACAAACAACTAAGCCGACAAGAACGTGTCCCTACTCCACGCCACTTGCCTTAACCAAGACCCTTGTGGGTAATTTTATATGATATTAGAGCTACTAAGAGAAATTAGAGATTATTGCAATCATCCTTGGAAGAAAACTATTCTGTTCGAAGAAATAATAGTTTGGAATAAACTCATTTCATCTCTTGATACTATAGATGATTCTCAACAAGCAATTAATAGTTATTTAGAATTACCAGAGTTTAAAAATAATACAGATAGTTATTTATTTCTTTATGGTGTTATGCAAGCACTAAATATCCAGCAGGATGCTATTAATAATTTATACACCTCCTTATTTGACCAGAAAATTGATTGGAAAGATCAGTATCCAGAATTATATGAAATTCGAGAATATAGAAACGATTCTATTGGCCACCCAACGAATAGAAAAAATAATTATTCCTTTCATATGATTACAAGGAACTCCATAAAAAAGGAATCATTCGAAATGATTTCTTTCTACCCAAAAACTGGAGAAAAAACAGATTATAGAAAAATAAAAACTATCGAGTGCATTGATATTCAAAGAGATTTAATTTCAGATATATTAAAAAAAACTCTTCAAGAGTTGGAAACAGAGTTCAATGATCATAAAGAGAAATTTGAGGATAAGAAATTAATCGATTTATTTCCTCAGACTTTTGACTACCATCTTACAAAGCTATATGAAAATGATGGTTTGATGGTAAAGGTGAATTTTAAGATCATTTTGAAAACTTATTCTGAGATAAAAAATGAAATTTCAAAAAGGTATAATTCATTTGATATGATGCCGTCAATTCAAGAACTTTTTGATCGATTGGACTATTTACTTAATAAATTAGAGAATGATATATTTTCTCTTCAAGGAGAAAATGAATTTGAAATATATATTAATTCCTTGAAACTTTATTTTCAGGAGTTAAGAAATATGTGTGAAGAAATTGATCAGGATTTTAGTTAATAAAACTACCCACAACAACGGTTCATCGCAAATAGGCGGTACCGTTAGAAAGAAAATAATTAACTTGACCAACAAACCAGGTCTAAGCCGACAACGACGCGTTCCCTACTCCGCCAACTTGCGGTAACCGGGACCGTTGCCCACAAGCTAAAAAAAAAATCGAGATGCAAAATAAAATTGGATTGACTGATAATCAAATAACATTTATCAAAAAATTAGAAAACTACAAATCTGATGTTTGGAATACTTCCGATACAACTGAAATAATAAATATTGCACAGAAAGTATTGTCTGAATCACAAAATATAGAACCTGCTAAAATTAAAATAGCAAATGGAACTGAAAGAATTGACCATAAAGGAAAACAGCTGATGTTAAAAGGATTGGAAAACGATATTTTAGCTCTAAAAAACAAAGGATATTCCAACATCAAAAACGAAAAGTTTGCTATCGTTACTTCAATCCAACTTTTAATGGGAACATTTTCTATGTTGAGTGCTAATGATTTAACAACTCTAATTCAAAAATAAATGCGACTAAACTCATTTCCTCACGGAACAGAAGAATATTATTGTACAAATTGTGAAATTTCTAAAGACCGAATTGAGGTAAATAAAGATTGGAAATGTCCTAAATGTAAAAATCCAGTTCATGTTAGAATAAAAACTGACGATAAAGACAATGCTTGCTTTAGAATAAAAATAAAAGAACTTAAAAATAGTGATATGATTCTTATGAATAGAGAAGATGAATTTAGAAGTGTCCTAAACTTGAAAGAAGAAAAAAATGACTTTAGAGTTGCAATAAAAAAGTATAAGACTATTACAGTTGACAAAAATTCTCACATTCTAATATTAGATGGAAAATGGTGTCATTAGTGCGAAAATGCCAGAGGGCAACATCGGTTATCGCAAATAGCGTGCATTCAAGTGAAAAGTGATATTTCAGACATCAAGTAACAAACAACATAGCCGACAAGAAAGTGTCACTGCTCCACGCTACTTGCGTTAATCAAGAACGTTAGCTACAAGCCTAAAACAAAATTATGAGTGATTTATGTAAATTATGTCAGACAAATAAATTAGAAAATGTAGGTTCACATATTTTTACTGAAAGTATTATTCGCACTGCATTAAATGAAGAAGGCTTCACGAAAAGAGAAGATAAGGAGCTAATTTATGAAATATCAACAGAAAAAATTGGCTTAGATTATTTCGGAAATGGTGTTCTGCCAGAAAAGCTACAAGAAATTTTAGGTAAGAAAGTCAGTGAGAAAGACATTGATAAGAATAAAAATCCTTTCATTAATAGAGAATTGGTTTGTAGAAGTTGCGAAAAGAAATTTGGACCAATTGAAACAAGCTTTGTACAGAATATATATGCAAAGATTCTTAAGAAAAAAGATGACGAACTTGAGAGTGACAGTTGTAATTATGTTTCGTTTGCAAACCAAAAGCTTTTGGGAATTCAATTTGCTATAATTAATATTTGGAGAGCATCCGCTTCTAATTATGATAATTGGAAACTAGAAGATGAGGATGAAATATATTTAAGACAATTTATTCTTAAAACTGCGGCCTCTGATATTCAAACCATAATAGAAAATACTCTAGAAAATATTAAAGAAATTGAAAGGTTCGATTTTGCTTTAAATTATTTTATTTCCTCTGGAGAACAACTTTCAGACAACGGAGTCCTAATTGATAATTCCGAAGATCCATATTTTATATTATTGAACAGGTTATCTATAATTTTTAATTTCAAAAAATTAGATTCAAACAATATGCCTGATTTGACTAAAGGTACAATCGATTCAAATATTGGTTGTATAATTTCAAGTAACTTAGATAAGGAATTGCGAATCGGAATTAATTCAGATGAGGAAAGGAAAAAATTGTTTAATAAAATTGCATTAAAACAACTTGATCAAATCAGAGAAAGAATAACTGATACATTTTTTCAAATTCATAAAACATTATTCGGATTCCTCCCATCTCAAGAAGCAATAAATTATTTCAACCAAATGCTGATAGAGTATATTAAAAGTAAAGATGGAGTAATCGTTATGAGTGAGATGTTAAATGTCGTAACAAATGTGATTAAGGACTGTGGTAGAAGTTATAGGTAAGGCCAGCAGCTAATAACTTATATCGCAAATAGGGGGTAAAGTTCCAAAGAAAATAATTAAATTCAACAACGAACCAGGTCTAGGCCGATAAGTTTGACTCCTTCAGTTACAATTTTTCTATAACTGATATGAAACAAAGATATCAATTAATCAGATATTCAGAGCTACAACGACTCTCGATATATGCACCCCTGAAGACCTGAATGGGATTACGTTGTATAAACATGTAACTTCAAATGATCAAAAAGAGAATACCTCTGCCAATATAAGTAGACCGATGTTTTGGTTCAAGGATATTACACTAAAGGATAACTGTAAAGTGTGCCCTGCATTCTTTTGTCATTCAATTTAGAACATCCTATATAGAGAAATTAAATACTAATTGTTTAATCTCTAAATTATACGATATTTAATTAATTACAATAAAAGTGATTATTGAGTTTTTAAATCATCGAAATTTAAAAAAATATTAAATAATTACACTGTGATGAGTCTAAAAGAGTTCTTAACTAATTCTCATTTAAAAAGTGTTCCAATTCTTGAAAAAGGAATTGCGAACAACTTAGATGAGATCTATGTAAATATAATTCAACCAACTCTACCTAAAGAATCGGTCATTAAGGAATGGAACGAACTACTTTTGGAATACATAGGTCATCCTGATGCGGTATTCTTTATTCGTAGGTATGCTAGTGCTCCGAAAAAAAGATGGGACCTTATAAGAAGAGGATTCTTAACGGAACATTCATGTGGGTTTAAGTATGTGTTCTGTGACAATTACTTAGCTCACTATTTCTATTTAATGGCTCTTAAGGATTTTGTTCCTTCGTTAACAGAGTTGGTCTATATGATGAAGGAAAGAACATTTCCTTATGGTTATATGAAAACAAGCGCGGAAGAGCCATATCAAGCATATCCGAAAGGGAAACCTGTTTATATCAATCGATCTGGCTGGAAATTAGCACATTTATACTCAGTAAATCAGAACGATTATGATTTTGATTACAAGAATGTAAGCAACCTCTTCTTCCCCAGAGGAGAACAGAAAGATTGGAAGTTCCATGAAGACAATGATTACCCTTCAAGATACGATAGCACAGCTATAGATCTTGAAGTCAAAAACGTCGCAATTGCTCATTTTATAAGGCTGGTCCATCCCATGAATTATTTCCTGGTACCAAAGAGAAAGTTATCGAACATTGACATTGGTGAGAAACCAGAATTGATATCATATATGAGACAAAAGGCCAATGAGAGATTCCCATCCTTACTATCAAATTTTGAGCTATTAATTAAAGCCAAAAGGCATGAACTTTTTAATAATGATCATATAGACTTGAACTTCATCTATGGCGAACCTAAGAAAAACGTAGAACATATGCCCAAGCTAAGTGGATCAACCAAACAGAGTCTAAGAAAACCTAAAGAACCGCACGAATTGAATTATTCAGAACAACATCTACGGATCATCAAAGCATATTTGATTCAGGGCGATTCATACAGAACCATCGAAAAAGTGGTCCTAGAAATGGAATCACCTGCTCGTGGAGGTGGTTTTGTGGCTAAAAATATACTTAATTCCTATGGAGTTGAAGGAAAACATAAAAGCACTATAACTTGGAGAAATATTGATGATAAGATCTTATCAGCAAAGGACACATTAAAAATAACGCTTATCGAACTTAAAAAAAATAAAATTAAATGATTGATACTATAAATTATGAAGTAGCGGGATGGAGCTTAAACGTATCTGATGGAGGGCTTAGAAATAAAAAAAATCCAAACCTACTTGATTTTAATCGAATTTCTAGGGAATGTTTAATAAATGGTTGTGATAGCATTATTAATGTGAGAAGAGGTTCTGGACTATGTGATGACCATCTCTATCATCAACACGACTTACTGCTCACCCTTGTTGATCCTGACGGAGCAAAACAATCCATACCATCTCATCACGATATCATTAATTGCATGATCGATTGGTCTTCTACAAGAAATTTTTATCTGTCTCCATTTTTCGAAAAATTGTCATTTGCTATTTTAGGTAATGTTCCAGATGTAACAAGTCTCAGCGGTGAGGTCAATTATAATTGCATTCATGTTCCTTCTTTAAAAGATGTTTTTGAAAGTTCTATTGAGGTTGTAGAACAAATTTTTCCTGTAGACAATAATTCTTCATTTCAACCACTATCTACTCCTAAAGGTGATATACCAGTAATAGTTTTGGCTCACGTTTTTATGAGCTTGGTCATTTGCGAAGAAGCGAATAGAGGTGATAGGTGGCATTGTAGAATTATACGAAAGGTAGAATCAAAAACAACTCAACTTGGGGGTGCTATGCCTATAGGATATTTTGCTGCTCGAACATTCAATTGGGGTGTTGAGATGAAGAATGCAGCACGAAACTTCACACCTAGATAAAACATGAAAATAGTTCCATTCAATAAAATTTCAAATTGTGACCTGATAATCGATTCCATATACGAAGGAGGAAACTATGGAAATGTCGGTGATGATCCAATTAGCAAGATCTTACCTGTTGGTAATCAAATACGTTTCAGGTATACAGGAACGATGGATAAACTGAAATATATCGTCCTATATACATCTGGTGAGGATATGGATTGGCCAGATAAGATCGATAGCGAAACAGGAATATTTCAGTATTATGGAGTTAATAAACATTCTTACAAAACCAGGCAATCCAAGCCTTTCTCTAAGTGTTTTAGCAATCCCGTGTGCAGGTGAACATTTTAATTTTACGGTTTCCCGTATGCGGTATTAACAAAATTTTAATAGATTTACTGGAAATGGGATATAACAAGTTTCCAGCCATTTAAAAAGAGATACTACATATGAATAATACGATTATAGAAATTCTTATAGATAACTCTGGCAGCATGGGTTATATGAAAGGCGGAGGAGAAGATGAAAATAAGTATCTGATAGATGGTCAAACAAGAATGACTTTAATTAAACAATTGTTGATAGATGAAATATTGCCGACAATTGACTACACTTCAAAAGTTTGTATTAGAACATTTAGAATCGCAATTACGAAAGAGAATAATAACATAGTTCAAAAAGACATTGAAGTTCCTATAATTTATGATGGTGTCTTTAATAATAAGCTAATAGAAGAGGCAATATCAAAATTAACAGACCCTCCTATGGGTGGTACACCAATTTCAGCAGCATTAGATAAATCTTTTGAAAACCTTAAAAATTACCCTCAGTATGACAGAAAAATTATACTATTAACTGATGGTGAAGAAAATGGAGGAGGCGATTATGTTTCAACAGCGAATAAAATTGAAAACCTTACAGGAATCAAGTGCAAAATATTTATTATCGGCTTAGCTCTAACTGAAAAATCAATAAAAGCGGCTAAAGAGATTGCGAGTGGTGGTTTTTATAATATTAAATCAAAATCCTTTGAGAGAAATGAGATAAAACAAGTCATGGCTCCAATTAAAACTGCTGTTCTTAAGGATTCTGTGCAAAATATAACACAAAGTAAAATTGTTAATCAACCATTACAAGAGAATAAAGCGACTGAAAATGTTGTCAAAGACAAAATCAAAGAAGTTGCAATTGAGACACAAAAAGCTACTACAAATAGTCTTAATAAACTCGAAAATAAAATCAAAGAATATGTGTCATTAGGAGAAGATTTGTTAGATGAATTTTCAAGTTTAAAGGAAAACATAAGGATAAATTCCTTAATCGAATCTAATTCTATTGATTCTACTACATTGACTATTGATGAAGAATACAGTGAGAGTATAAGACAGAGAAGTGAAACCTTTTTGTATAAAATACTTTGTGAGAAATATGGTAGAGATAAAGTTAATTGGTTAAATGAGGAGAAAGAATCATACAAGCCATATGACTTTGAATTGCTTGACGATAAAGATAATGTTTGTCATTATATTGATTGTAAGGGAACAGCAGGAACTAAGCCAACATTTTATTTGACAAACAAAGAATGGGAGTTTTTTATAAAAAACAGTAGCTTTTATCAAGTTTATAGGGTTTTCAATTTAGATAGTAATAGCAATTATTATTGGATAGAAAACTTACTAAATTATTTGATGACAGGTAAGGTTGTACCATATTTGACAAAACCTGAAATTTTGAAAGAAAACAGAGTGTTTTTGACACTGATTGATTAAGGATAATGAAAAACGGCTGGTAACAATGTATAAAAATAATAGCCGAGATAGTAGTAAATTCAAGGGTTACATCCCGCTCCAACTTTCTTGTAACTTGACAGAAAAGTGCCCCGCAGCCGTCTACTATTCTTATACTAAACGTATACCATTAAAAGAAATAAAGAACATTAGAAGATATAGGAATTGTATAAATTCGTATAGTAATAAATAACCATTAATGACCGAACAAAAAGCAAAATTAGAACAACAACTCTGGAACATCGCCAACACGCTGAGAGGCAAGATGGATGCAGATGATTTTAGAGATTACATATTAGGCTTCATTTTCTATAAGTACCTCAGTACCAAAATGGATTTGTATGCCAACCGCATACTAAAGCCAGACGGAATCACTTTTCAGCAAGTAGAAGGCCATGCACAAGAAGCAGCATTCATGGAAGCCATTAAGGATGCCGCACTAGACAAACTAGGCTACTTCTTATTGCCCTCAGAGTTGTTTAGTGAACTCGCCAAAAGAGGAAACTCAGGAGGGAAACACCAATTTATTTTGGGTGATTTAGACAAAGTGCTAACGCACATTGAGCAAAGTACCATGGGTACAGAAAGTGAAGACGACTTTGGTAACCTCTTTGAAGATTTAGATTTAACCAGTTCTAAGTTGGGAAAATCCGAAAACGACAAAAACGAATTGATAGTAAAAGTTCTATCGCATTTAGATGAGATAGATTTCGATTTAGAAAACACCGATAGCGATGTACTGGGCGATGCCTACGAATATTTGATTGGAAAATTTGCCAGTGGTGCCGGAAAAAAAGCAGGAGAGTTTTATACCCCACAACAAGTCTCTAATGTGCTCGCACAATTGGTAACCGTGGGTAAAGACAGACTAAAAACGGTGTACGATCCTACTTGTGGATCTGGTTCCTTGTTATTGCGCGTAGCCAAACAAGTAAAAGAGGTAAGTGCGTTTTACGGACAAGAAATGAACCCAACGACCTACAACTTGTGCCGAATGAACATGATTATGCACGATGTGCATTACAAACGTTTCGACATTAAAAATGAAGATACCCTAGAGCGACCACAACATGTAGACCAACGTTTTGAAGCCATAGTAGCCAATCCGCCATTTTCTGCCAATTGGAGCGCCAGCCCCTTGTTTATGAGTGACGACCGTTTTTCTAACTACGGAAAACTAGCACCAAGCTCTAAGGCAGATTTTGCCTTTGTGCAACATATGGTACATCAGTTAGCCGATTACGGAACCATGGCCGTGGTGCTACCACACGGAGTATTGTTTAGAGGAGCAGCCGAAGGGCACATCCGAAAGTACCTCATAGAAGACCGCAACTACCTCGATGCCGTCATAGGTTTGCCAGCCAACATCTTTTACGGAACCAGTATTCCTACCTGTATTTTGGTGCTCAAAAAGGAAAGAGTTAATATAGATAATATCTTGTTTATAGATGCCAGTCAGCACTTTGAAAAGGTAAAAACGCAGAACTACTTGAGAGAGGAAGACATCAATAAACTAATTGATACCTACAAAAACCGTACTGCCGAAGATAAATATAGCCATGTAGCCAAATTGCAAGAAGTAGCAGAAAACGACTACAACCTAAACATACCACGTTATGTAGATACCTTCGAAGAAGAAGAACCCGTAGACCTGGCAAGCGTTTCTAACGAGCTCAAAGCCATAGATACAGACATGGCCACTACCGATGCCACCATAGCCGATTACTGTAACCAATTAGGAATAGACACACCTTTTTAATGGAGAAATTACAACACATATTATTTGGGCACGCCCCAGAGGGTCAGGCTTGCGGCACTCGCTTCCCGAATTCACTTCGGGAGAGCTTATACAAATGCCTTAATCCTTCGTGCAACTTATGAATACCACAACAACACTTATCGAAACCGAAAAGCGCTCTTCTGAGCGAAGTCGAAGTAAACTCGTTCCCGCATTAAGATTCAATGGATTTGAAGGAATATGGGTTAAAAACAAACTTATAGATTGGAGTTTGGTTGTTCTTGATGGTGATAGAGGTTCAAATTATCCAAGTGGTGATGAATTTCAACCAGAAGGATATTGTCTTTTTATGAACGCTAAAAATGTAACAAAGACAGGCTTCTCATTTGAACATAAAATGTTCATTACAAAAGAAAAGGATGAAATACTTAGAAAGGGAAAGTTAAAAAGAGAAGATTTAGTTCTTACAACAAGGGGTTCAGTTGGTCACATTGCATATTACGATCAAAGTGTTCCTTTTGATAATCTTAGAATCAATTCAGGTATGGTTCTAATAAGAAATGAGAATGACCTAATAAGTTCAAAATTTATCTATATAAATTTCTTCACGCCTAACTTGATTAAGCAAGTTAGTACTATTTCATTCGGAAGTGCTCAACCTCAGCTTACGGTTAAAGAGATAAATAAATTCAAATTCAATATACCATCCCTCCCCGAACAACAAAAAATAGCTTCCTTTTTAATTGCGGTAGATGAAAAAATACAGCAGCTCACCAAAAAGAAGGCCTTATTAGAGCAATACAAAAAAGGTGTAATGCAACAACTCTTCTCTGGCCAGCTACGCTTCAAAGACGAAAACGGAAACCCGTACCCAGATTGGGATTGGGTTGGCGGTAATAAATTGTTTAATAATATTTCAGATAAAAAGCACAATTCAGATTTACCAATTCTAGCTATTACTCAAGATCAAGGGGCTATCCCAAGAGAGTTGATAAACTATACTATGACTGTTACTGAAGCAAGTGTAGCTAGTTATAAAGTTGTACAAAAAGGAGATTTTATAATAAGTCTAAGAACTTTTCAAGGAGGTATTGAGTTTTCAGAATATCACGGTATATGTAGTCCAGCCTACAACATTCTTAGACCAAGTTCAGAGGAGGTAGATAGTACGTTTTACAAGTTTTATTTAAAAACATCTTTCTACATAAAGCAGCTCCAAAAGAATTTAGAAGGGATTAGGGATGGTAAAATGATTAGTTACAAGTACTTCTCAGAAATAAAAATACCTTTTCCGTCTCATCCAGAACAACAAAAAATCGCTACCTACTTATCGAGTATCGATACCAAAATAGAAGCAGTAACTCATCAAATAACCCAAACCCAAACCTTTAAAAAAGGGCTGTTGCAGCAAATGTTTGCGTAAAATAAATAAAAATTAATGAGTGATACCGTAACCTACAAACCCAAAGATTACAATAATTTTAATTTAAAATTCCCTGAGGTTGATAAACTTCTGGATCAAATTGAATTAATCAAAAGAAGAAAAATAAAGGATCATAATAAACAAATCAATTATATAGATCCATTAAATCATGTAAAAACTCTAAAAAATCCAGTTAATCATTTAATTATTGGAAGACGCGGTGCTGGTAAAACTTCCTTGTTAATAAAAGTAATTGAAGAAATCAGAAAGGCTAATGGTTTTATAACTATCATTGATATGCAAGGTAAGCAAAGGCAAGGAGCTGATTTACCATTGGTAGAGGTACTCTTGAGTCTTTTCTCTGATATGAAAGAAACACTTGAAAACGATAAATCATGGGAGCCATATTTGTTGAGAAAGGCAAAAGCTAAATTTTATAAATTTAAATCCCTTTATTATGGTATAACAAATAAAGCTATTTGGACTAATGATATTATTGAATATGATAAATTATTTAATCAGATTAGTGAAGTGCTTAAACGATTAGAAATAATTAAAAAGACACCTAATGGCTCGAAAATTCAAATTGTAAGCACTAATAAGCAAAAACAAGAAAGTAGTTCTAGGTTTAATGTTTTGGCTTCTATAAGTGCCGATTCAAAATACCTTAGTTTGGTCAATGCGTCAGCATCCAGTGAACTTAATTACAGTATAACTAGTAATAATGAAGTAACTGATGAAAATAATATTGAGTTTTCTGGCATATACTCCAAACAGGAAACACTCGATGAGATTAAACAAGAAGTTATAGATTGTATAGGGGCTTTTCATAAATTAATAAAGAGATCAATTTATCTGATTTTAGACGATTTTTATCAAATACCAATTGATAATCAACCTTATATATTTCAATATTTACACGATATTAATAAAGAGACAACAGACATGGCTTTTTCATATAAGGCATGTTTAGTTCCTAATAGATTTAAATTAAACGAGGACAATAATAAAATACTCTCTCATAAAGACGATTTTAGTACAATCAATCTGGATAGAGAATTTTATGATTTAGATGCAAATAAAGATTTATTATTTAAAATATTATGTGGTATAGATCCTTCTTTAAAGTTCACAACTGAAAGAATTAACAAGCTTTTTAATGATAAGTTAGTAGTTAATGATTGTGTTAGAGCTTCAGGAGCTTTGCCTCGCTATTTTTTAGATGTATTCAGTCATATGGTTAAATTCTCTTTGGCAGAAAATCAAACAAAAATACATAGGATGGTTTTTTCTCAAGTTGTTAGAGAAATTAAAAAAAGTAAAGATGAATTAATAGCAGAGGAAGCATATTTACCTCAAAACCAAATTAGAAAGCTTTACAGTATTATTGAAGAAGAAGTAGTACACAGTTTACAGACCAATGTAATTCTGTATCCTTATATATCTTTTAAAAAAAATGAAGTTGTTTTAAATACATTAATTAATCTTGGATATATTCACCGCATAAAGGAGAATATATTATTAGATAGAATAAGTTATGTGCCATTGTTTATTGATATGATTTTTACCCATATAAAATCTAATAAGATGCCCAGGAATTTTAAAGACGTTAAGTTTTGGACACAAAATGATAGAAGTTTATCTAAATGTCAAGTATGGGAATTCAGTGATACGGAACTATTAAAGTTGAGTAATTAAAATCTCAAAATCAAAAATGACCAAACAATCAGAAGCCATACTAGAAAATAATTTAATCAGAAGCGAAATGTTTTATAAAGGGTTGTTGCAGCAACTATTTATATAAAAATTATAATTATGAAAATTTTAGGTTATTCAGAACGAGGTATCATTAATTCACTGATATTCAGCATTGGTGAAGCTGCAACAACTAATGGAGAAGACTTAACATTAATGAATGATTTTATTGGGTTGATAAATATACCAGAGTTACAAAAATTTGGAGAACCAATTGATTACGAAATACTCTTAGAACATTCTTTTTCAGATTTTGGAGCGGCCGATTTGGTTATTATAATTGAGTATGATAATCCAATACACAAAAGAGCATTATTTATTGAAGGAAAGGTGAAAACTTTACAGCAAAAAAGCTGGAGTTTGGAAAAACAATTTTCAGAATATTTAAAAGAGGAAAATTCATCCAATTTATTCTTTCAACTCTATCAAAAATCGCATCTAATGAAGAATAAAGATGAAATTAATGCTAATAAAGGAGGCCTAATTTCTTCAAAAATCAGAGATAGGAAAATTGGGGAAAATGAAATTGTTTGGAATGCCTTCAAAAAAGTTGCAGAGTGTGAGCAAGCCTATTATGTCGGTCTTATCCCAACATCAGAAGATGATATCCAAAAATTTAACGGAGAAGTAGATTATGATATAAGCTTTCTTTCTTGGGAAACGGTTCACAATTTTTGTAAAAAAAATGAAGAGAAATTGAAAAAAGTGATTGAGATATTTCAATACAATGAAGGGCAGATTTATTAAGCTGACAAATCGTGTAGAAAAAACCAAAATAACCCAAACCCAAACCTTTAAAAAAGGGCTGTTGCAGCAAATGTTTGTGTAAAAAAAACAATTATGTACAGAATCAACAAATTTACCAACGATATTGAAAAACTAGATGAACGTTTGTTTAAAGACTTAGGTTTTCGAGAACGCGACCATCTGCAGGAGTGGATCGCTAAAAACCCAGAAGTGCTTGGGGAAGAATTACTTATTATTCAAAAGGAATTTCGCGGTTTTAATGATACTAATGAGCGTTTAGATTTATTAGCTTTAGACAAAGAAGGTAATCTGGTAATCATTGAGAATAAATTAGATGATTCTGGTAGAGACGTTACTTGGCAAGCCTTAAAGTATGCGTCGTATTGTTCAACACTAACCACCAAGCAAATCATAAATTTATTTCAAGACTATTTAAATAAAAACTCACAAGAGGAACAGGCAGAAGAAACTATAAATGCTTTTTTAGAGCTTACTGAAGAGGAACTGTACTTGAACCCTGGTGACCAACGCATTATTTTTGTAGCCAACCATTTTCGCAAAGAAGTAACTTCTACTGTATTGTGGTTACTCTCACATAATATACAAGTGCAATGTTTTAGAGCCACACCGTTTACGCAAAACGAGGATATCTTTTTACAAATAGAACAGATCATTCCGCTTCCAGAAACAGAAGAGTTTATGATTGATGCCCAGGAAAAGAAACGTGAGGATTTGGAAAAAGGCAAAGGCTTATCTGAAACTAAGAAAATTCAGCTAGAATTCTGGAAGAAATTTAGAGACCACTTATTAGAGCATGATGATATTCAAAAATTACAAACACCACGTCCGCAATACTGGTTCGATGTGGCTTTGGGTAAGTCTGGTGTTCATATTTCAAATTTATTTAATGTTAGTAAGAGCGAATTAGGTGTAAGAGTTTACATTGGGAATAAAAACGTTGCTGAATGGTTGCCTTATTTTTTAGGAAATAAAGAAAAGATAGAACGCTTTATTGGTGAAGAATTGTTGTGGGATCCAAACCCAGAGAACAAGGATAAAATAATTGTATTAAATAAAAAGTTTTTGCTAGAGGATAGAGATAATTGGGATGAGGCAATTGAATGGTTGGTTGAAACTACGATTAAATTTAGAAGGGTATTTATGGATTTAATTAAAAACAAATAAGGGCAAAAATGACGAAACAACCAGAAGCCCTACTCGAGTATAACTTAATCCAGCAGCTAATCGGTTTAAATTACCAATTGGTGAAAATTCCAAACGGTGAGGCCTTAGTATCTAATTTAAAATCACAATTAGAGTATTCTAATAAAGCCAGCTATACCGATAAGGAGTTTGATGTTATCCTCAATCATTTGGCCAAAGGTAATGTGTTTGAAAAAGCGAAAACCCTAAGAGACCGCTTTAGCTTTACCCGCGATGGTTCGACAGGCTCACCAGGAGAAATAGTCTACGTACGTTTTTTTGATTCTGAAAATTGGAATAACAACTTCTTTCAAGTGACCAATCAAGTCGCTCAAGAAGGAAGCTACAAAAACCGCTATGATGTTACTTTATTGGTTAATGGTTTGCCACTGGTTCAAATAGAACTCAAACGCAGAGGTATTGAGATTAAAGAAGCATTTAATCAAATAAATCGCTATCAATTACATTCGTTTTGGTCCAACCATGGTCTGTTTCAATATGTGCAGTTGTTCGTCATTAGCAATGGTGGTAATACCAAGTATTTAGCCAATAACAGATTGCAATCGGTTAAGCAAACCTTCTTTTGGGCAGACGACAAAAATAAAAACCTTACCGAGCTCACCCATTTTACTTCCGAGTTCCTAAACCCAGATCATTTGGGTAAAATGATCGCGAATTATATTGTCATTAACGAAACGCACAAGAACATGATGGTGCTGCGGCCATATCAATACTTTGCTGCCGAGGCCATCATAAAACAAGTAAAAACCAATACAGATAACGGTTATATCTGGCATACTACGGGTTCTGGAAAGACCTTAACATCCTTTAAGGCAAGCCAGGTTTTAATGGAAGTGCCAGAAGTCTATAAAGTAGTGTTTGTAGTAGACCGTAAAGATTTAGATTACCAAACCATGAAGGAGTTCAATGCCTTTAAAGAGGGCAGTGTAGACTCTACAAATAACACCAACAGTTTGGTCAATCAGTTTCTAGGAAAGTTTAAAGATAAAAAGGGAGTGCGTAAAGATTCAGATTTAATCATTACCACTATTCAGAAATTAAACAATGCCATTTCGGGGCATTACCGCAACCAATTAGAGCCCCTAAAAAACGAACGTTTTGTCTTTATTTTTGATGAATGTCACCGCTCTCAGTTTGGCGAAACCCATGGCAAAATTACTGAGTTTTTTGCAAAGAGTCAACTCTTTGGTTTTACGGGTACACCCATCTTTGCAGACAATGCCTCAAAAAATGAGCTAGGGAAACGCACCACCAAAGATTTATTTGGAAACTGTTTGCACAAATACGTCATTACAGATGCCATTCGGGACGAGAATGTACTTCGTTTTGGTATTGAATATGTGGGTAAATATAAAAACAAGAGCAATACCTTTTTCGATATAGAAGTTGAGGACATCGATAAAAAAGAGGTTTTTGATGCCCCAAAGCGTCTCACAAAAATTGCAGATTACATCATCGCACTTCATTCGCAAAAAACCTTTAACAAAGACTACTCTGCCTTGTTTGCTGTGAGCAGTATAGACAATGCCATTAAATATTACGACATCTTTCAGCAAAAGAAAGAAGCCGGAGAACACGATTTACGCATTGCTACCATATTTACCTATGGTGCTAATGAAGACAATGCCTTTGCCCAGGACTTTCTTCCAGATGATGAGTTTCTAAAGGCAGCAGAACCTGCATCGAGTTATCAGTTAAGCCATACAAGAGACAAATTAGAAGGGTATATTGGAGATTACAATAAAATGTATAACACCAGTTTTACCACTAAAGACCAACAACAATTCGAGAATTACTTTAAAGATATCAGCAAGCGTTTAAAAGAACGTGAAAAAGCAAGCTTTAATGAAGACAAAGATCGGTTGGATATTGTTATTGTAGTGAATATGATGCTGACTGGTTTTGATGCTAAAAAAGTAAACACGATATACGTTGATAAGAATTTAAAGCAACACGGATTAATACAAGCCTTCTCACGTACCAACAGGATCTTAGGGGAACAGAAGTCACAAGGAAACATCTTGTGCTTCCGTAACCTTAAAAAAGCAACTGATGAGGCTATTACATTGTTTTCTAACAAGGATGCCATAGAAGTCGTGACGATGCCCGATTATGAGGCAATCGCAGAGAAATTTGATGAGGCTCTTAAAAAATTACGAGAGATAGCACCAACTTACCAAAGCGTTAACGATTTAGAAACTGAAGAAGACGAAGCGGCCTTTGTGCAAGCGTTTAGAAAGTTGCTGCGAAACATGAACGTATTGCAATCGTATACCGATTTTAATTGGGATGATTTGCCAATCGATGAGCAAGAGTTTGAAGATTATAAAGGCAAGTACCTCGATTTGTACGAAAAGGTAAAACGAGATACTGCCAAAGAAAAAACATCTATTCTCGATGATATTGATTTTGAATTAGAATTGATACACAGAG
>Ga0314772_1000477_pt1 | contig 21865 bp, 22 predicted proteins | sample MetaGCBIW2018_FD_204520 | JGI IMG/M metagenome (GOLD analysis project Ga0314772, IMG submission 204520) | Cryopeg brine microbial communities from Beaufort Sea near Barrow, Alaska, United States - CBIW 2018 | ecosystem: Environmental > Aquatic > Marine > Coastal | place: USA: Alaska | collected... | reverse complement strand
AATACCTGCAATTATACCTCAATGAGTTCATTTACAAGCTCAATCGAAGGTATTTTGGGGAACGCCTGTTCAATAGGCTGGTCATAGCAGGCATCACGGGATTATGACCAATAGCGGATATACATATCATTTAATTATAAAATACGTGTACAACGCGTAATCCTAGCCTTTTTTATTCATGAAGAGAAGCTTATTTTTACGGTTTACATTATACAATGGTTAAAGTAAAAGCTTGGATTTCTGCCGCGCGCCTGCGCACGCTGCCACTTTCTATTTCGGGAATTATTACCGGTAGCGCGATGGCCTATGAGGAGGGCTTTTTTAGATGGAGCGTGTGTGTACTGGCGCTTCTTACCACGCTGGGTTTTCAGATTCTTTCCAATTTTGCCAATGATTATGGTGATGGCCTAAAGGGAACTGATAATCAAGAGCGTGTAGGGCCTATGCGGGCCATGCAAAGTGGTCTTCTTTCTGAAACAGAACTCAAACGCGGCATTATTTTCACCATTTTGATCACGCTTTTAATTTCCACAGCTTTGATCTATACTGCCTTTGGAAGTAATGACCTTATAATTTCCATGGTTTTTTTCCTTTTGGGAATTGGCGCAATCTTAGCGGCGGTAAATTATACGGTGGGACGCAGTGCATACGGTTATCGTGGCCTGGGAGACATTTTTGTGTTCGCTTTTTTTGGGATTGTTGCTGTCGGTGGCAGTTTTTTTCTGTTTGCACATCATCTGAATGCGCTCCTTTTTTTACCTGCAATCACAATTGGGCTGTGGAGTACCGCTGTACTTAACCTTAATAATATGCGCGATAGGATTCCAGATAAGAGGGCAAATAAAAATACCCTTGCTGTTATATTAGGCAAAAAAGTATCAAAAACGTACCATTATATGCTTATTATAGGTGGTTTTTTAGCTGTTGTGGTCTATTTTTTTCTAAGCAAAGAGTGGTTATGGGCGTGTATATCACTTTTGGTGGTGCTTCCTCTTGGAATGCATTTGATCACAGTAGCTGCAAATAAAAACCCAGCATTGCTAGATCCGGAACTTAAAAAGGTAGCATTGAGCACGTTCCTGTTTTCGATACTTTTTGCTTTGGGCTACTGGTTATAAAGAGATTTAACTAAAGCTTAGTATTGACCGCCGGTGCAAGGCTCACAGGGTTTTGTAAATTTCTAAAAAAACAAACGTCGTTATGAAAATCACATTTTACGGTCAAAATACATTTAGCATTCAAACAAAAAATACAACCATACTTACTGATCCGTTTATTACCGGTAATGAACTTGCCAAAGATAAGGTGGATATTAAAAAATTAAAAGCAGACTATATCCTTGTGACTCACGCGCACCAAGATCATATACTCGATGTAGAAGCCATCGCAAAAAATACCGGTGCAACAATTGTCTCGAATACAGAAATCGCCAACTATTTCAAAAATAAAGGCTTAAAAACGCACGGGATGAATTTTGGCGGGAACGTAAAGTTTGATTTCGGTATGGCTAAATATGTCGTGGCGCATCATTCAAGTGTATTCCCTGATGGAAGTTATGGTGGTAATCCTGGCGGTTTTGTGCTCCAGATTGACGGGAAAAATATTTATTTAGCCGGGGACACTTCGCTCATCATGGATATGAAACTCATTGCAGAAGAATTTGACCTTGACCTTGCCATCCTTCCCTTGGGCGATAATTATACTATGGGCATTAAAGATGCTATAAAAGCCAGCGAATTTGTGGGCTGCAATAAGATAATAGGATGTCATTATGATACGTTTCCTCCCATAAAAATTGACCATAAAGAAGCTGAAAATGCCTTTCAGGAAGCAGGAAAAAAACTTTATCTTATGGAAATAGGAGATTCTATGGAATTGTAAAAAAGTTTATGATGTATATTGAATAATGTGTAATTTAATAAGGCAATACAGACCTGCAAGGCACGACCCTTTTTTATAGGTTTATTTATTCAACAAGATAATTTTATTGGCAAAAAGTGAACGCATCATATAAAAAATACACTCTTGACTTTAAACGCCCCAGCGGAACTTCGCGGGGTGTTTTGACACAAAAGGAAACTTGGTTTATCCAGCTCGAGGATAATGGACAGGTAGGTTATGGGGAGTGTGGTCTTTTAAGAGGACTCAGCATAGATGATCGTTCAGATTATGAAGAAAAGCTGGCCTGGACCTGTAAAAATATAGAGCGCGGGCTGGATGTTTTGTATAGCGAATTAAAAGAATTTCCCAGTATTCAGTTTGGTTTGGAAATGGCCTTGTTATCATTGCAAGCGGAAGATCCATTTGTTTTATTTCCTTCCGCGTTTACGCGGGGAGAAGAAGGAATTCCCATTAACGGACTCGTATGGATGGGGGAACCTGATTTTATGCAGGAACAGATAAGCAGTAAAATAAAAGCTGGCTTTAACTGTATAAAAATGAAAATAGGCGCCATAGATTTTGAAGCCGAAATGGAACTGCTTAAAGGGATCCGAGCTCAGTTTTCTCCCGAAGAAATCACTCTGCGGGTAGATGCAAACGGTGCTTTTACCTCTAAAAATGCACTGTCTAAATTAAAACGGCTTGCCACACTGGGTTTACATTCCATAGAGCAGCCTATAAAGCAGAATCAAATTGACGAGATGCAGCGGCTTTGTAAGCAGTCAACACTGCCCATCGCGCTAGATGAAGAACTTATAGGCATATTTAACAAAGCAGCAAAAAAACGACTTCTTTCGCATATAAATCCGCAATATATCATCCTAAAACCCAGCTTAATCGGTGGTTTCCGCGGCAGCGAGGAATGGATTGCCATTGCCGAAGAACTAAATATAGGCTGGTGGATCACCTCTGCGCTGGAAAGTAATATAGGCCTTAATGCGATCGCGCAGTTTACCCATACTAAAAAAACGCGCATACCACAGGGACTGGGAACGGGCAGTTTGTTCACAAATAACGTATCTTCACCCCTAAAAATCAATAATGGACAGCTTTTTTATCATGCTGAGACATTGTGGTCATTTCAATTTTAATATATGTTTATAGAGCAGGCTTATAAGGGCAAAAACGAATTTTGGAGATATCTTATAGGATCTTTGGTTATAGGGGGTACGGCAATTATTGGGCAGCTGCTTTTTATGTTTGCGATTGCCATAAAAGTCGGTTTTGATGATAATGGTATTTGGGATACAGCAAACTTATCAAAATTGCAGACTTTTACCGAGTCCGATTTTATGCGTGTTTTTGATTCTAACATTACATTGTTATTACTGTTGTCAAGTTTTGCGCTTGGTTTTTGTGCGTTGCTTTTGGTTATTAAATATTTTCATCATCAAAAGTTTATAGAGCTTACCACAACACGTTCCAAATTTGATTGGGGGCGCGCTTTTTTTGCTTTCGGAATGATTGCTATTTTCACTATCGGTACAACCGCGATTGATTATTATTTCAATCCTGATGATTATCAGCTCAATTTTCAGTTAGGTCCTTTCTTGATTTTATGTGTCATTTCAATAGTATTTATTCCCATTCAGACAAGTCTTGAAGAATATATATTTAGGGGGTATTTAATGCAAGGCTTCGGTATTTTGGCTAAAAATAGATGGTTTCCGCTGGTTATGACTTCGGTTATATTTGGTAGCATGCATCTCTTTAATCCTGAAGTAACCAAGTTGGGATACATCATAATGATATATTATATTGGTACTGGTTTTTTACTGGGCGTAATGACCTTAATGGATGAAGGCATGGAACTTGCGCTGGGCTTTCATGCGGGTAATAATATGATTGCGGCGCTACTTGTAACAGCAGATTGGACCGCTTTTCAAACAGAATCCATTTTAAAGGATGTTTCAGATCCTTCCGCAGGTTTTGATATTCTTATTCCCGTACTTATTGTCTATCCCATTTTCTTGGCTATATTAGCGTATCGTTATAAATGGACAGGCTGGAAAGACAAGCTTTTCGGGAAGTTAGAACCGCCAATCCAGACCAATTTTCCCGAAAAATTAACAGCAGACTAATTCTGGATGAATCATGGCTCAAATAAGACTGCATCCTGATTTTCACTTAAACGGACGTCCATTTAAACTGGCCGAATTGCGGGAGGCAGCCTCTTCATTTATAAAAACCGGCGAGCCGCATGAAGAAGAAGTCGGGCATTTTATATTGTCCTGGCTTAATGATAAAAAATATGTACTGGTCAATACATCTGGTTCTACCGGTGATCCCAAAGTCATTCGCTTGCTTAAAAAGCACATGGAAAACAGTGCGAAAGCTACCGCAAAACGCTTTAAACTTCCTGAAAAAACCACCGCATTGCTGTGTTTGCCATCGCGCTATATTGGCGGTAAAATGATGCTGGTACGGGCTATGGTATTGGGCTGGAAAATTGATCTGGTACCGCCAAAATCTAATCCGCTGGAAACCGTTTTTAAGCGTTATGATTTTTGCGCCATGATCCCCTTTCAGTTGGATAACAGTATTAACCGACTTCATCTCATTTCTAAACTTATCGTGGGCGGTGGTGCCTTTTCAGAATCGTTGAAAAATAAAGTGCAGGATAAACAGACCAAGATCTATGAGACTTATGGGATGACCGAAACCATCTCGCACATTGCCATACGCCGCGTAAACCCTAAAAAGGTAACTAACGATTCAGGACCCTTTAAAGCCCTTAAAAACGTGAGCGTGAGCCAGGATGAGCGCGGCTGTCTTGTCATTAAAGCGCCAAAAGTAAGTACAGATCCAGTGATCACTAACGATGTGGTGGAGTTATTATCCTATAAAAAATTCGTTCTTTTTGGTCGTATCGATAATGTAATTAATAGCGGCGGTATCAAGCTGTTTCCTGAACATATTGAAGCCAAATTATCACCACAGCTCGATGTGCCTTTTTTTATCGCGAGCGAACCTGATGACGCCCTTGGCGAAAAAGTGATACTTATTGTTGAAAGCGATACTGTAGATTGGGAAAATCTTGATTTTTCAGTTCTTGACAAGTATGAGATCCCGAAAGCTGTTTATTTCATTGCAAATTTTGACCGTACCGAAAACGGAAAACTCCGTCGTGGTGCGACCTTAAAGAAATTGGGTGTACAAACCTCTTTTTAGATCACGACTTTACTTTTTCTTATCTTCGCATTTGGCAAAAGACCGATCTACAAATAGCTCAACATTGTATCTTTTGCATATTAACGGTATAAAATTTGTATCCCTTTACACGAAAATTGCAACCGGTTAATTCTTAACTTTGCATTAAATCAACCCACTATGAGAAAAATTATAGTCTTAGCACTATTCAGCTTACTTTGCATTAGTGAACTGCAAGCACAATACGGCGGTCGTGGTTATGGCAATGGCTACGGTAATAGTAATGGTTACGGCAATGGCTACGGCCGCCAGCGTTCATCTATCCCTAGTGCCGGTCCCAGCCAAGCAGAACCAGAAGAGATAAAACCTTCAGATATTGTAGAGGAGCGCTTGCCAGATTACCAAGCGGAATTCAATCTAGATGCGTTTAAAATAGAGGTTTTGCGCAATATTCTTGAAGATTATTATACAGAACTGATCGCGCTTCAAAAAGATAAAACTCAAGATGCTGAAAGTATGCGCAAAAGTTATGAAAAGGAGCAAAAAGATCTAAAATCCAGTCTTACAGGGATACTTTCTCAAGAGGATATAGAAAAATTGGTCGCTATGGATTTTAGTCCAAAAGCGGTTAAAAAACGTAAAAAAGCTCGAGGCATTGAATAGCTTTATTTCCTTCCGGTGTTTTTCATACGTTTGGGGCCATACCAAAGCCAGAAACCGGTTACTGAAAATAGAAGGAGCGCCACGCCCATAATAGTGGTATAACTTACTTTTATGATCCCTTTTGGTGTATTAAAATAATCGTCCAGAATAGAACCGTCGTGAACTTGCTCTATAAAATCTGCGCGTCGTATTCCTATCTGCAACAAGTCTCCAGTGGCGCCATCTAATTGTATGCTATTGAGATGCTTTGCAAAGATGAATTTCACAATGCCTTTTTCTTTGCGTATATCTATGCGGTCCAGCTCTAACGAAAGCGTTTTTCCTACGGAATCATGAAGCACTTTAAAGGCTTTCTGCTCTAAATCTGCCAGAGGTAACCATGCTGCCAACTTAGAAGAGGTTCCTGTAGTAGTTGCAGGCAATAAGACCCCGGTGCTGTGTTTTTTCCATCCCAATAATATCCCAGATACCGAAATAAAAATAAAAAATACAAACAGGAAAATACCCATGAAGCGATGTATTTTTCGCGTATCGCGCAGCAGTTTGGCTTGTTTTTTTCGGGTATCTTTTTCGGTCATTTATCTGTGAATTTTGCTTAGAAATAGGGTGAAAAGCATTGAAAACGGTAAATAACGCCATTTTTTCAGTTTGCTGAAAAAGAAATGGTTCATTTTTCTAAACCCATACCCGCTATTCGCGTAATAAGGATTACTTTAACCAAACGTTTTTCGCTCTGTAATGCCCAATTTTAGCACTTTTAGAGCATATTTCAACCGTTTTAGTCCATTTTTATGATTCGCAGTCTTACTATATTATTTCTTTTTTTAGCGTACCAAGCACATTCCCAAATACTTCCCGAGCGGGAGCGCGCCGCCCTCATAGACCAAGTGCTCAAAGAACGTTTTGAAACGGTGCTTCCCAATATGATGTACCGCACCGGAATTGATATGTGGGTTCTGATTTCGCGCGAGTATAATGAAGATCCCGTTATGCGCAGCATGCTACCTGCGGAATGGCTCAACGCCAGGCGCCGAACGATTCTGGTTTTTTACTGGGATCAGTCCACAAATAAGCTTGAAAAATTGGCCATTTCCCGTTATGATGTAGGTGATAACATCACCTCGGTTTGGGATAAGGAAAAGCAGCCAAACCAGTGGAAAGCGCTGTCCGAAATCATTGAAAAACACGATCCCAAGAAAATAGGGATCAATTATTCAGAGGATTTTGCAATTGCAGATGGGATCGTAAAAACCGATTATGAGGCCTTTATGAAAGCGATTCCGCAAAAATATCAAGAACGCGTGGTTTCAGCCGAAAAACTGGCCATCGGTTGGATAGAAACCCGCACTCCACTAGAGATGCGCCTGTATGCGGAGCTTGTTGAAATCACGCAAGACATAATTAAAAAAGCCTTCAGCAGCGCGGTCATAAATCCGGGGGAAACTACAACAGATGACGTGGTCTGGTATCTTCGCCAGCAAGTGACTGATATGGGTCTGGAAACGTGGTTTCATCCTACCGTAGATATTCAGCGTACCGAAGAAGAACTTGCAAGCCACATCACTTCATTTTCCAGTGGATATGGCGATAAAGTGATTCAGCCCGGCGATTTGCTGCACTGCGATTTTGGGATTACCTATTTACGGTTGAACACCGATTGTCAAGAACACGCGTATGTATTAAAGGAAAATGAAAAAATGGCGCCCCAATTTTTACAGGACGCTTTCGCGAAAGGCAACCAACTGCAAGATATTTTGACCTCTAATTTTGAAACAGGCAAAACCGGAAATGAGATTCTAGCAGCAGCGCTTGAAGAAGCGAGGTCAGCAGGTCTGCAACCATCCATTTATACACATCCGCTGGGTTTGTACGGGCATTCTGCCGGAACCACCATTGGGATGTGGGACAGTCAGGATGGCGTTCCCGGCACGGGAGATTATCAACTGTATGAAAATACGGTCTATGCCATTGAGCTAAATACCACCGTAACTATCGCCGAATGGAACAAAGATATTCGCATTATGCTTGAAGAAGATGGTTTCTGGGGTAAAAATGGATTTAATTATGTGGGCGGAAGGCAGGAGAAATTATTGCTGGTGGATTGAGTTTCCGCATTTGTATGAAATTTTAAAATCGGCCGTTTTACACCTAAAATCGACCTTTTTTATCTTAAAATTCAATCCCCAAAAACTGATTTCATAATGCGTGAAATCCCTTTAAAACCAAAATAAATCGCGGCAATAAAGCAGATAAGCCCCACAATAAGAACAGGAATATACAACCAATGCTCCTGATTACTGAACGCTTGATAGATCAGCGTTGGCCCCAGTAAAACAAAAATTAAAGACATGGCTAGCGTTTGCAGGCCTTTCATTAGTTTTTCTTTATCCGTTCCCATGTCCCGTTGATGCTTTTATTGCGTTTCGTACATTTTTATACTTTTCCAGTAAGATTTTAGCCTCACTTTGGGTAATATCCAACTCCTGCATAAGCATGCGTTCGCCGCGGTCTACCAGTTTGGTATTGCTGAGCTGCATATCTACCATTTTATTTCCTTTTACACGTCCCAGTTGAATCATGGCCGCTGTAGAGATCATATTGAGTACCAGTTTTTGCGCCGTTCCCGCTTTCATACGCGAACTGCCAGTAACAAATTCGGGTCCCACGATCACTTCTATGGGATATTTGGCCGTTTGTGAAACTGGACTTCCTGCATTACATACAATACATCCAGTGGGGATTTCTTTATCGTTACAGGCTTCCAGCGCGCCCACAACATAAGGCGTAGTACCAGATGCGGCGATACCTATCACAAAATCTTTTTGGTTTATGTTCAATTCCTGCAGATCTTTCCAGCCTTGGGTTTTGCTGTCTTCGGCAAACTCAACCGCTTTGCGAATGGCTTTGTCGCCACCGGCAATAAGTCCTACTACCCAATCGTGGGGAACGCCAAAGGTAGGTGGACATTCAGAGGCGTCTAGAACGCCCAGACGGCCACTTGTTCCCGCTCCCAAGTAAAAAAGCCGACCGCCGTTTTTCATCTGTTCCACCACCTTTTTAACCAGTTTTTCAATCTGTGGAAGCGATTTTTGCACTGCCATCGGCACGGTCTGGTCTTCGCTGTTTATTTTCTGCAAGAGTTCGTTAACATTCATCTGTTCTAGATGATCGTGATTGGAATCCTGCTCCGTTGTTTTTATAAAGTCCATACTACAAAAATAAGGTTTTAGACTGAATGTTGATCGGCTGTAAGTTATTCAATAGTGATCGTATCGCTATATTCTTGGGCGATGGCGAAATAACCTAAAGGATAATTTTCTGGGTTTGTAGTATTGATGATATTCCCTTTTACCTCTGCCGGTGGTGCTTCAAAAGGGCCGGCGGCATCCTGACCAGTCTGGGCGATTACAATGCTCATATAGTCATAAAAAGGTTTGTCAACACCTAGGATCTTAATATTCACCGTTTGATCGGCTTCAAGATTTTCATAGAAATAGGAAAAACTAAAACTGTTTCCCTGATAAAAACTATCCTCGCTGAGTAGATAAAAATTAAAATCCAGATCAAAAAGATAATAATCTCGGGATGGCGCAGGATCAGTATAATTGACGACGATTTCGGTCTCATCCCCAGAAAAAAGAGTGCCAGTTCCCTGAGATAAACTGTCTATGGGAACAGCGGAAACCATACGGGTGCTGGCTGTATACCGTTCTTCTTTGTAATAGATATCAAGGCGTATATTTTCGGTTGTAATTAAGTTTTTTGGAAGTTCGCCCTGATAAATCCCATCTCCTGCATCTTTAAGCTTGTACGTTTTATTTTGAACAGAAAGCGATACCGCCGCTCCAGATACAGGCGGCACATCTACCGCATTAAATGGTGCAGTGGTGGTAAGGCGTACCATAACCGGAGAATAATTTTCACTTGCTGGCACTCTAATGAGCGCGTCTACGACCAGGCGGGGTTTAGATTGTGGCAAATCAACCTCAATCACATCCTCGCAGGATGGAAAAAGGCTTACCAAAAGCAATAACCCTATAAGGTAGAATGGTCTTTTCATCAGAATTTAAAATTAAACGTTACCGAGGGAATAATCCCAAAAATAGACGTGCGAATGGCTTCATTAACACCGGAATCCTCGTTCCGTTCAAAACTGATCGACGCTGCATTTTTACGATTATATAGGTTATAAATACTGAAAACCCATTCTGTCTGTAATTTTCGACCTTTATTTTTACTAGGTGTAAGCGTAGCCGAAACATCCAGACGGTTATAAGCTGGTAAACGCTGCGCGTTCCGCAGACCAAAATTAGGAATCACCAGCCCTTGAAACTGCGACTGACTCACGGGATAATTGGTGGGCTGACCCGTTTGGTATAAAAAGTTGGCGTTAAAATTCCATTTTGTGCTGTGTTTATAATTAAGGTACAGGCTTATATCATGCGTTTTATCATAGGCAGTGGGATACCAATTGCCATTATTGATTCCTGTTTCCGCAGGCGTTCTCCCCGGCGTGCGTTGCTCGCTACGCGACAGGGTATAGGCCAACCAACCCGTAAATTCACCTTCGTTCTTCTTGAACAGTACTTCTAGTCCGTAAGCCTGTGATTCCCCTGAAAGGACTTCGCGTTCCACAGCGCGCGTGGCAATGAGCTGGGCACCATTTCTATAATCCAGTCTGTTGTCTATTTTTTTGTAAAATATCTCGGTTTCCAGTGAGAAAGGGCCATTTTTTAAATTGGTGCTGTAGCCTAGCGCATATTGATCAAGCAGCTGCGGTTTAATATATTTTCCGCTGGGAGCGTACACATCAAGCGGAGTGGGGGAGTTTGTGTTTGAGATTAAGTGGAGGTACTGTGCCATTCGATTATAACTGGCTTTTATGCTTTTATCATCATCAAGGGCATACGCCAGGGAAAAACGCGGTTCAAAATTGGTGAATGTTTTAATCGCTTCATTACGGTCATATGTAAAGGTTCCATTAGGTTCTGCCGGTTCATACACGCCCAGCGCCGAATTAAAAAGCAGCGGATTGTCATTGGCATATCTGTTCAGTTCCTCCTGTCCCAATCTTGTAAAATGACTTAATCGTAGTCCGTATCTTAAGCTAAGGGAAGGTGTAATGGCATGTTCTGCTTCCGCGTACGCGGAAAATTCGTTGGCGTATTTTTGGGTAAGTTGTTCGGTAATAATGCCAGAATCTGCACGGTTCGGTCTAATATCTCCAGGATTAAAGCGGTAATAAATATTATTGATCCCATAATTCAGCTTCAAATTGTTGCCTAGATATTGCTGAAAATCGTATTTCAGATTAAAATTACGGATGCCGGAATCGTAGTCAAAACCTACAAAATCCAGCAATAAACCATAATAATAATCGGAATAGATAAGGGAAAGATTACTGAAAAGTTTATCAGAAAAAAGATGGTTCCACCGCAGATTTAAGATTGCATTACCATAGATATTGACGAAGCGTCCATTGATATCGAAAAGGTCCCGGCCAAAATAACCGGATAGATATAGGTTATTATTGTCGTCCAGTTTATAGTTGACCTTGGTATTGAGATCATAAAAATAGGCCGAATTGTTATTGTCAAATAGTGGAAGGAACAGATGCGCATAGCTTGCGCGGCCAGCTATTAGAAAGGCAGCTTTATCCTCAACAATGGGCCCTTCTACCAGTAATCTACTGGCAACGGCGCCTATTCCGCCCTCCAGATGAAATTTTTTGCTGTTGCCCTCCCTTTGATAAATATCGAGCACCGAAGAAACGCGGCCGCCGTAGCGCGCGGGAATTCCGCCTTTATAAAGTTTGAGATCTTTAATGGCATCTGGGTTAAAGACGGAAAAAAAGCCGAATAAATGCGACGAATTGAAGATAATGGCCTCATCGAGCAAGATAAGGTTTTGATCTGCCGCACCGCCGCGCACATTAAAACCAGACGCGCCCTCGCCGCCACTAGTCACGCCCGGAAGCATGAGAATGGATTTGATCACATCTGCCTCGCCCAGCACCACGGGGATTTGTTTTATAGTAGAAGCATTGAGCACATTTACGCTCATTTGCGGTTGTCTGATGTTAAGCTGCTCTACGTTCTCAGTGATCACCACTTCTGCGAGCGATTCGGTAGATTCTTTTAGCGAAAAATTAATACGTTGATTTACATTAAAATCGATTGTTCTTGAAAGGGTCTGAAATCCCAGAAAACTCACCTGCAACGTATAGTTTCCTTGTGGCAAGGTGATGGAATAAAACCCGTATTCATTGGTCACCACGCCTTTTCCCAATGCAGGGAAAATCACGTTTACACCTATGAGTGTCTCATTAGAAACCGCTGAAGTTATCGTACCGCTCAGTGTAAATCGTTCTTGAGCCTGGGTTTCCGCATACGCGAAAAAAAGACAGAAGAGGAATAAATATAGTTTTTGGGGCAATTTTTTTTGTTTAAAAGTAGCTTTATTGAAGGAAACTGGAAAAATTACGCATAGATAAAATCTATTTTTTTCCTTTGGGAACAAGCCAATCATTAAAATAGGTTGTTCTAGAAAGATCTTTAAAAAATAATTCAGTAGGAAGAGACTATGATATTGTTTTTTTTTCCTCGTCCTGACGTAAAATTCTACAATTGCCTGATATCTCACATTACATTTAACTTAACACTGGTTATTGTTACGGATAAGCATAAAATAAATGCGGAAAAGCTAACTTTGAAAGAACTTCTACAAAAAACCGCTCCAATGAATTTTTACCCAAGTACGTTTATATTCCTTTTTTTCCTTCTATCCAATTATTATAGCAATGCCCAAGGCATTTATGAACCTAGAACTATAAAAAATGTCTATAAAAATAATACGAGAGATCGCGATGGCAATCCTGGTAAGAACTACTGGCAAAATACCGCAGCTTATGACCTCCAAATAAATTTGGCACCGCCAGAGCGAACGGTCACCGGAATTGAAAAAATCAAGTATTCAAACAATAGTCCGGATACCTTGAAAGGGCTGAACTTCAAACTTATAATCAATAACCATAAACCGGGTGCGGCAAGACTTTATCAAGCAGGTAAGAAGTACCTGACGGAAGGCCTTAAAATTGATCATTATTTTGTAAACGGGGAAGAAAAGGAGTGGGATGATAGCAACGACGGTACTAATAAAATGATGAAACTCGAGACTCCTTTGCCTCCGGGAAAAAGCATAAACCTGGACATAAACTGGCATTATCAAGTTTCAGAACAGAGTGGGCGGGAAGGGGCCATAGATTCCACAACCTTTTTTCTAGCCTATTTTTATCCACGTGTGGCCGTTTATGATGATTATGAAGGCTGGGATACCATGACCTTTACGGGATCGCAAGAGTTCTATAATGACTTTAATACGTATAAACTTGAGGTCACCGTACCAGAAAATTATATCGTTTGGGCTACTGGAGATCTACAAAATCCTACCGAAGTTTTAAATCCCGCCTATGCCGAATTGCTAAAAAAATCAATGACCAGTGAAGCCATTATTGAAATCGCCCATCAGGAAGCTTTAAATGGTAATAAAGTGACCAAGGATACTACAAATACCTGGAAATTCACAGCCAGTGACATTACTGATGTAGCTGTAGCAGTAAGCAACCATTATAACTGGGATGCTGGCAGTGTCATGGTGGACAGCACCACACAGCGCAGGGCGAGTGTACAGGCGGCATACGACGAGAAATCCGAAGATTTTCAGCAGATGGTAACGTATGGCAAACATGCGCTCAACTGGTTTTCAAATAATATTCCCGGCGTACCCTACCCTTTTTCAAAATCTACGATTGTGCGGGGCTTTGCAGATATGGAATATCCCATGATGGTCAATGATAATTCCACTGGAGATCCTGATTTTACGCGTTTTGTGGTAGAGCATGAGATTGCCCACACGTATTTTCCATTTTATATGGGTATCAATGAGACCCGTTTTGGTTTTATGGATGAAGGCTGGGCCACCACGCTGGAATATCTTATCGGGGTTTCAGATTTGGGGAAGGAAACTGCGACAGCCAATTTTAAGAAATTCCGTGTAAACAGATGGATAAACGACCCTTCTATGGAAGAAGATCTGCCCATTATCATTCCATCCAATATTCTTAGCGGTCCTGGTTTAGGTAATAATGAATACGGTAAAGCGGCGCTGGGTTATTTGGCCTTAAAAGATTTGTTGGGTGAAGAAGGCTTCAAAACAGCCCTTCAAGGCTATATGCAACGCTGGCACGGAAAACATCCTACGCCCTGGGACTTTTTCTACTCCATAAACGATGTTTCGCAAAAAAATCTCAACTGGTTCTGGAACAGTTGGTTTTTCAGTAATAATTACATTGATATGGCGATTGATAAAGTAAGTCAAAAAGGAAAAAATACCTTGGTTACCATAAAGAATATTGGGGGAATGCCAGCACCGGTGGATATTCTAGTGAGCTTGCCTGGCGGCGAAATTAAAACCTTTCATCAATCTCCGGAAATCTGGGAGCATAATGGTAACGAAGCCGTAGTAGAACTGAAAAATTTAAAAAACGCCAAAGAAATTAAATTGGAAGGCGCTATTTTTATGGATGCCAGTACCGATAATAATACGTGGATTTCAAAATAGTTGCGATTAAATCTTATAAATAAGTGGATTGAATCCTTTTGAGGCCACGATTACCTGATCGCCAATACTTAGATTTTCAACATCATCGGGTTGCGCCACAATTTTAACGAGCCTGTTGCCTACAAGAAGATTAAGGATATAGATGATTCCTTCTTTTTGAATGCTGAGCACTTCCGCTTCAAATTGAAATTTACCGCTCACCGCGCTAGAGGTAAAGAACGAAGCCGGTTTTTGCGGAGATGCTATTTTGCCATGTTCCAGTAGAAAAATACGATGGGAAAGCCTTAAAATCTCCCCCACGTCATGACTGATGATTAGCATGGTAAAACCCATTTCCCGCTGTACTTCGGCAATATATTTTTGCAGCTTATGGCGCATGGATTTATCGAGCGCGGCCAGCGGCTCGTCAAGTAATACCAGATCGGGTTTATTAACCAGGGCACGGGCGAAAGCAACGCGTTGTTTTTGTCCGCCAGAAAGTGTTTCCGGTTTACGGTGCTGCAGTTCGTTAAGGGCAATAATGTCTATTAATTGATCAATAATTGCCTTGTTCTGGTCGTTTTTAAGGGCAAATTCCAGATTTTCTCGTACGCTCATATTGGGGAAAAGCGCATAATCCTGAAACATAAAACCCACATTGCGCTGTTGGGGCTTTAAGTTGATTTTCTTTTTTGAATCATACCAGGTGTTTCCGTTTATCACGATAGTTCCTTCTTCGGGAGCGAGCAATCCCGCAAGCATGCGAAACGTTGATGTTTTTCCTGTGCCAGAAGCACCATAAAGCGTATTGATCGTTCCGGTTTCTATATTCAAATCAGCTTCAAGCGTAACCGGGCCATCTGCTGCATTTAATTTTTTCCGAAGGGAGATCTCGATCATGGAATACTTTTTAGGAAATTATTTTTTTAAGATACCCTCCATTGAACAGATAAACGAGCAATAAAAGCAAAAAAGTAATTGCAAAAAGAATCATCGAATATGTATTGGCCGCATCATAATTCAGCGCTTCCACCTCGTCGTAAATAGCGATGGAAGCTACCCGCGTACGCCCGGGAATATTGCCGCCTATCATTAAAACCACGCCAAATTCACCCACCGTATGTGCAAAAGCCAGCACTACACCGCTAAGCAGGGCCGGTTTCATATTTGGCAAAAGTACTTTTCGCAAGGTGGTAAAGCGAGATTTTCCTAATACATAAGCGGCTTCTTTCAATGATTTTGGCAAGCTGGCAAAACCGGCCTGTATGGGCTGCACCATAAAAGGAAGACTGTAAATCACGGAGCCTATCACCAGACCGGGAAACGAAAAAAGCAGTCGGATGCCCAACCAACTTTCAATAAACTGGCCTACGGGATGCCCAGCGCTAAAAGTTATAAGCAAATAAAAACCCAAAACCGTGGGCGGCAATACCAGTGGCATGCTTACCAGCGTTTCAAGAACGGGTTTTAATCTTGATCGGGAATAGGCGAGATAATACCCCAGTGGAACGGCTATTACCAGCAATATGCCCGTCGTTATGGCGGCAAGCTTAAAAGTGAGCAATAGCGGTTCCCAGTCAATCATGAGCGAGCATAATTTCGTTCATTTTGATGAGCGCCACAATGATATCGCCCGGGTTTAGGAGCATGGCTTTCAATGATTTATCATGTACAAGGGCGGAGAGTTTGCCCAGCGCAGTGTTCAAATGTACCCGCGTTAGAAACTGATCATTCTCAAAATGGCTTATTATGGCCGGAATTTGATTGGGAATACTTATTCCATTTATGGGCGTTGTTGCCAGAATCACTTCGGTTTCCTTAAAAAATGCGGTTACCGTATTGGCTATTTTCAAATAAGAGACTGTCTCTGGAGTATCAATGAGCAAGAGTTGCAATGTGATGTCTGCAGATGCGTCTAGGGTAACGAGCGTAATGCTGCCGCTGGTTTCAAGGCCTGATATGGTTGCTTTAACACGGTTCATAATCAAGGTGCGGCATAGCCGAAAGTTTCTAAAATTTCCTGAGCCTCTGTTGACAGAACAAAATCATAAAAGGCTTTTGCCGATTTGTTTTCAGAATCCCCTCTTTTTATACGTACGATTCCCTGTTGAATCTTATCATATGCCTTTTCATCGATTTCTATATATTTTCCCTTATCTCTCATCAACGGTGATAAAACGACCGATTTTGCCGTAAATCCGATTTCTGCCGCCTTTGAGATAATAAACTGATTCGTCTGGGAAATGCTTTCGCCAAAAACCAATTTGTTGGTCAGTGTTTTTTTTAGATCATAATAGTCTAAAACTTGCATGGCCGCAACGCCGTAAGGCGCTGTTTTGGGATTGGTCACCGCAATGTGTTTGATCTGTGATTCTTGCAGCAATTTAAGGGAAGGCGTCTGCATTGTGTATAAGCTCCAAAGGACAAGTTTGCCATAGGCATAGACTTTTGGCAGTTCATGCACCAGACCTTTTTTATAGAGTTCCTCTGGATATGTCATATCTGCGGAAACAAAGATATCGTAGGGCGCACCCGCTTTGATTTGATTGGTCAATTTTCCCGACGAACTTACGACCACATCGCAGCCTATGCCCGTTTCTGAGGTAAATTGCTTTACTAGCTCGCGCATGACAAATTGCATATTGGCCGCAGTTGCAATCCTAATATTTCCTTTTTTTTCCTGTCCACATCCTAAAAATAGCCCCAAAACGGTTAAAACCACCCAGAATCTTACTGTTTTTAAAAGCATAGGTTTTTGGTTTGGTAAACTTTTGAACCAACTTTTCCCAAAGTTTTAAACTTTGGAAAGGATCTTTTTTGAAATTTAAAAGTAGTTCAATTTATTGATGTTAGCCATAGTTGGCAGCAAGCTAAGAAAATCAAAACCCCAAAGAAAATATCATTTATATAAATTCGTATATTTGATAAAAATAATGATAATGAATATTGAAGCCCGTAAAATAGAATTTATTCAAGAGTTTTTAAAACTTCAAAGCGAGGAAGCTATTTCAAAACTTGAAGAAATACTACGAAAAGAAAAAAAAGAGGCTGACGACAGTGAAATTGAACCGATTTCCGTTAAGGAATTGAATAGACGCATAGATAAATCAATGGAAGATTCCAAAAATGGGAGGTTAACGGATGCAAATGATTTACTCGCTGAAATTGAAGAATGGAGTTAAAAATATTCTGGACAGATTTTGCAAAATTTGAACTTAAAAAGAACTTCAAATATTTAAAAGAAAATGCCAGTATCAGAGTTGCAAAAAACGAAAATCGGAAAGTAGTTCTTGAAACATTACGTTTAAAAAAGCTGCCAGAAATTGGTCAAATAGAACCGAGGTTAGATAATAGAGCAAAAGAATTTCGCTACTTAGTTCATCAAACTTATAAGATAATTTATTGGATAAATTACGAGAAAAAACAAATTGAAATAATGGACGTTTTTGATACTCAACAATATCCCGATAAGATAAAACGCACGCGATAAAGCTCGCTGTCAACACTATATAGAGCTATTTTGGATAAGTGCTAAACCCCAAAGTAATTCATAAATTTAAGGTCTATTCTAAACTAAAAAGGCGGTTTGTCCATTCAGCGCTTCTGCGCTGAGTTTCAGAATTGGGACATTCTTCTAGACTCAAGCAGTACTAATCATCAAAGCTTCTTTTGAGTCAACTTTTTCCAAAATTGGAAACTTTGGAAAAGCTTATCAATAAAAGGATCCATTTTTTCTACTGAAATTCTTTCACCGCATCACCCAGATCATAAACAGGTACTTGAGAGATTTGATTTGCAACAATACTGCTTCCCGCAGCACTTCGGTAACCGCCTGCGCAATGAACTACAATTGGTTTTTCCGTTGGAATCTCACCGCAACGCTCCCGCAATTCGTGCAATGGGATGGTCAGGGCATTTTCAAAGAAAAGTCCGTTTTCCGTTTCAGAAGTATTACGGATATCAATAATAGTATAATCTGAAGGGTTTGCCTTAAAATGGGAAAGATCCAAATTTTCGGCCTTTTTCAGCCGTTTTTCGGCTAAAGTGACCAATTGTATAACCTGTTTTTCGTAACCTATTTTTGCCACCCTGCGCAGCGTTTTTTGCAGGTGTTCCACTGTTTCCGCTACGAGATAAAAAGATTCTCCCGGTTTTACGATAGACCCGAGCCAGGTTTCAAATTGCACGTTGGGTTTTGTCGCCATGATATTGAAACTGTTGGGTAAGTGATTGCGCTTATATGTGGCTTCCTCACGTGTGTCTATTATTAAGGCGTTTAATTCTATCTGCTCTGCGTACAATTTTAATGGAATCCGGGCAGTCGCCTGTCTTAAATTTGCCGCGCCAGCTTTGTTTATATCTACCGCGTGGCCAAAATAATGGGGAATAAAAGGCTGTGCATCTAGGAGTGCATTTATAAATTCCGCTTCAGTTTGGTCTTGAAATGCCCAGTTTCCTAGGCGCTCGTTGCCCAGCGTGCTTGACGATGCATCGCTCATGCTCTTTCCGCAAAGCGAGCCAGCACCATGAGCAGGGTAAACAATCGCGTCATCGGGAAGGTCATTGTATTTGTGCTGAATACTGTGGTACATCTGTTTTGCAAGTTCGATTCGGGTAGCTTTTTCATTACCATTATTTTCCCGCAAGTCTGGGCGGCCCACATCGCCTATAAATAAAGTGTCACCGGTAAAAAGAACTATTTCATCATTCTCTTGAGCGGCGATACTTATGCTATCTGGTGAATGTCCCGGTGTGTTTATGGCCTTAAAAGTAACGTCGCCCAGTGTAAACATATCGCCGTCATCAAAGCAGTTGTGTGGATAATCTGCGCCTACAAGTTTGCTTACGTAAATGGTCGCGCCAGATTCTGTATGCATTTGTAAATGGGCACTGATAAAGTCTGCGTGGGGATGGGTTTCAAAAATCGCCGTTATTTTGGCTTGGTTCGCTTCCGCGAAAGCGTAATATTTAGCGGGATCTCGGCCCGGGTCTACCACAGCCATCTCGCCCTTGCTGATAATGGCATAAGAAAAATGGGAAAGTGCTTTATCTTCAAACTGCTTTATATGCATAAAATCATTACGTTGTGGTTATAGCAAAAATAAAAATATTGTGCTTTTACAGATGGTATAAAAGCGTTTAAAATAAATAATAAGCTAAAATACACCTAATTTCTGGCTTTTAAACGGATAAATTACTTGTCCACCAAAATCATTGGGCAAGTTTTCTTCGCCATGAAAACCAATTTCAATATCGCGCCCATCACCTGGGACATAAGCGGTGCCGAACAAATAATCCCAAATACTCAAAGTAAGCCCATAATTCATGCCGTATGGATGCTGCTCAGGAAGTTCTTTGGCATGATGCCAAATGTGCATGTTGGGATTATTGAAAATGTAGCCTAGTTTTCCATAATTCCAATTGACATTGGCATGGTTTAGATGGCCCACAAAAACGGTGAACATGTGCACGACAAAGAATTGCTCTATTCCAAAACCAATCATCGCCAGCGGAATATACTGGATGCTTTTATAAACGAGAGTTTCCATAAAATGGAAGCGAAACTGTGCTGCAAAACCCATTTCCTTAACGCTGTGGTGCACTTGGTGGAATTTCCACAGCCACGGAACGCGGTGCAACATACGATGCACATTCCACTGTATAAAATCTGCGATCACAAACATAATTGCGAGCTGCCCCCATACGGGGAGCGACTGTACTTCAAAAGCCACAATATTTTCAATCCCAAAAAGTCCCAGAAAATCATTAAAAAGCTGCACTCCCACATTTGAGATCGCATTATAACCCACCAGGGAAAACAGGAAAAAGTTGAAAAAGACATAAAAAGCATCAAGCCAGAAACCTTTGCGTATAATATTCTGCTTTTTGCGCCAAGGAAGGATGATTTCAATAGCAAAAACCAACAGCGACAGGGCAAGTAACCAGTAAAAATAATTGGTCCAGCTAGGATTTGTGATCTCACCAATTAGGTAATCCCAATAACCGGTAAAAGAATTTTTTATAATGTTGAGGTATTCTTCCATAGCGGGATTTGGTCGTAAAACGGATAGGAACATTACGGAAAGTCGCAAAGTTAAGGAAACGGTTCCTGCACAGCACATTTCATAGTGGATTAGGTCTTGGTATATTGCCAAACAATAAATATTAAAAAAAATGTTTACAATTAACGAAACATTTTATATCTTTAAATTGGAGCTTATAATTGTATCTAAATAATGACGAAAAGATTTGAAACAAAATTATTAGCTGAAGCCTTTGAATTTATACAAAATCAAAACCAAAAGACTAGAAATAAGATTTTTCAAATATTAGAAGAACGGAGCAACATGCCGACCCCAAATTCTTTAAAAAACTGACAAAGGAAATTTGGGAGTTCAGAATCTTGTATTCAGGAATGCAGTATAGACTTTTGGCATTTTGGGATAAGGAAGACAAAAAAGAAACCTTGGTATTCGCAACACACGGCATGATTAAGAAAACAAGTAAGATGGATAAAAAGGAAATTGCGAAAGCAGACAAAATTAGAGAGGATTATCTAAAAAATAAAAAGATATGAAAAGTTATACCTTGGACGAAGCAGAAAATCTTTTAATTGGTCCAAAAGGCACAACAGAAAGAGACGAATATGAATTTGAGCTTAAACTTGAACTTATAGGCGATATGATTAAAATTGCCCGAAAAAAAAAGAAACTTACCCAAGAGCAATTAGGTGAATTAGTCGGAGTAAAAAAAGCCCAAATATCAAGACTAGAAAATAGTACTGGAAATGTGACTTTTGCAACTGTTATGCGCATTTTTAATGCTTTGGATGCAAAATTGAATTTGAAACTACAAATCTAGAATTGATAATACCTGTTAATATTTTTATTCAACCTTCTTTTTTATTGATGTGATGAAAAATATATTTGAGGCAAGTTGGCTACTATATGAAAAACTGGTCAAAACCACTTATTTTTTTAAGTTCAAAATAAACCCACTCTAATGCATTTTAGCTTTAAATGTCAGGTAATTTTTGTTTTATTTCTTTTGTCATTTTTGACATCACGATCCCAAAATAAAAATCCGTTGCCAGAAATACTCAGCACTGGTGGCCCAGAAATAAGCCGGGTGATGGATGGTCTTCAAAATCACGAACTACAAATAAAATACACGCATATTTCGGGCAAAGCGGTTGATCCTATATTTACAACCTACGATTTTCAGATAGATGCTTCACACTATGTTTATCCCGCAAGTAGCGTAAAACTACCGGTGGCCGTGCTTGCGCTGGAACATTTTATAGGCAGAAAACTAAAAAACGGAAAACCAATAGATCTGGATACGCCCTATAAAATTGAGGGTGATACCTTGATCTCAAGCCTTCGCAAAGATGTGGAAGCGATTTTTGCAGTGAGCGATAATGAAGCTTACAACCGGTTGTTTGAGCTTATGGGCAGGGATTCCATCAGCAAAAGTTTAAGGAATAAAGGGTTTAACAATGTTCAGATCGTGC
>Ga0314772_1000475_pt1 | contig 21957 bp, 22 predicted proteins | sample MetaGCBIW2018_FD_204520 | JGI IMG/M metagenome (GOLD analysis project Ga0314772, IMG submission 204520) | Cryopeg brine microbial communities from Beaufort Sea near Barrow, Alaska, United States - CBIW 2018 | ecosystem: Environmental > Aquatic > Marine > Coastal | place: USA: Alaska | collected... | reverse complement strand
GCAGAAGGATAAACATTTCCTCCATCGTATCTACGCACGCAGACATATCTGTAACGCCTGCTTCAATCATGTCCGGCTCGGAAAGGTAAATAAAATCAATTCTTGTATTTGTAGGCATAGCATCACCGTTAAAAATCGTTTTTTGCTCCCACAACACGTGCTTGCTCAACATCTTTCGCAAGACTCCGCTTTTCGTGAGGTTTCACCCGCTACACCTTCGATGCTATCCGTTACGTCCTAGAGGTGTATTGAACTTTTGCGACATAGATGCGGGAAAGTGCGTACACTAATAACGATCCCTTATTTGCCCTGGGTCGTTTGGTAAGCGAAGCGCCGGGGCCGAGCTAGACGACCGCCGATAATAAAGAATGGTTCCAAAAATAATGACGGGGATCAGGGGTGGGGTGGGGTGGGTAAAATGTTAAAAGTTTCAAGCAATAGCAATACAAGTACTTTATTTCATGACACAACTTCAGTTTTTCACCTCGAGCAGCCTTGGTTCGTTCTGGGTGCGGCGACGCACTATGACTTTGTAGTCCCTGAAGATCCGGCAATATCGCACTTTTATACTTTTGAGGCGGACCAATCCGATAGCACAACTTTTGCTATACCCGATGGTACGATCGATATTTTTTTCGACTGCGACCAGACCAGTCCCAATGTGAAAATCTGCGGCTCTACCCTTCAGGCTAGCAGTGCCAGGCTAAAGCATAAGCATCGTTACTTTGGTGTGCGATTTGTAGCAGGAGTAATGCCCAGTTTTTTAAACCTGGTCGCCGAGGATCTCGTGAACCAGGAGTTAAACCTGTTCGACTTACTTCTCGAGAATGAGGAGCTGATTTTTCAAATTGCAGGCCACACGGAATTTTTAGGCCAGGTTGCTTTGTGCAAGCACCTTTTTGCAATGAAACCTCACCGGAAACCATCACCACTAACAAGAAAATTGATTGATGAAATGTACGAGACGAAAGGAAATCTTCGCATAAAGCGGCTTGAAGAACTCACAGGCTATACCAGCCGAACTCTCCAACGCCAATTTCAGAACGATATGGGTATGTCTCCAAAAGCTTTTAGCCGTATCGTCCGCGGCCAAATGGCAGTCCACAATATTAGCCAAGGCACACAAGTAACGTTCTCGGAGCTGGCGTCTGATTTGGGTTTTAGTGATCAGTCACATTTCCAACGCGAATTTAAAAATCTTATATCAACCACGCCTTTGAATTACCAACGACGAATCAAACAGGGAGACTACCTTACAAAAATACGTCAAAATTTTTCCCAATGAACCTCTGAAGTCAGCGATGCCAGCGGCCTCGCCAAACGCATAGTATTCACCGCAACCATGGGCTTGTAGTGCCAAAGCCCTTAAAACGACCCGCTTGCCCTCAGCCTACTTGATCGTTCAGGTTGTCATATAGCTTTTTCAACAATATATTCGCACGATGTACTTGGGCAGAGCTTAACCCTTTAAAACTGCTACGGAACAGATTGCTAACAGCGTCTTGAATAAGTTCCAGGCTTTCCAGTCCGCGGTGAGTGAGTGATACAAGCGTCACTCTACCGTCACTCGGTGAGGTGCTTAAATTGACCAGCCCTTCATCGCGCATTCGGTAAACAATCTTTGTGGTTGTTGGTAGCTTAGCTATAGCATGACCGGCTATTTCCGACATACTCAGTTCAGAGTGTTCCTTAAGAATTAGAATTATGCGCCACCGTGGCACATCCATTCCCACACGCTTCAATAAAAACTCCATCTTTTGCGTGTAGATTGAGTTGAGTTGTGCAACCCAATAAAAGGGAAACTCGCTACGTTTGAAGCCCTCACTGAGAGGGTCATAGAGGTTTTTTTTACTTTTTTGATCATTAATCACAGTGGTTTCAGCTCGATTTTCCAAAATTACTACACTATGGTAGCTTTTTTCGCTCAATTTTCCGCAACGCCGCTGTGTAGGTGGCACACATCACAAGTTTAGATGAACAACATCAACTATCGGCGCCGGGTTCGCAGAACTTGACCAGCCCTAACCCTGGTACACGCCCGTAATTTTACGTAGTTTGACGCTCGGTGTCTGTAGTGAGCAACGTATGCATAAACGTGTTTAAAGTGTTTTTTAGCTACAACCGGTCGCATTCCTCTATTGAAACCCGAATCCAGACAATTAGCGAACAATTAGGTACAAGCTGCCACCACCAGGTGCTACAGCCGATAACGAGAGTCTGGCTTTTTCGTTAATCTGAAATCTATATTGCTTTTAGGAAAACACCGACAAGCAAGAACATATCCCAAGCTCCTGTCACTGTCTGAAATGTGCAATGAACTCATCTTTCCTAACTCAAAATCACCCCTAAGGATATGGATTTTGCAAAGCCCGCATCCGCCGCCTCGGCATCCAATGCCCACAATTCGTGCGCCGGCTACTTCCATTCCCTTCAACAAGCTATCACCTACCTGCATCGTAAAACTAACCTGACTCCCAACCTCTGTAACTTGAACGTTCGCCATAGCGAAACCCTCGAAGGTTATCCCTAACTTTTAGCAGACCTGTAAGTAGATCGTAGGCCATCACATGTCACAAAAAACCCGATATCAAGCTACGTAATATCGGGCCCTATAGAGTGCTTATCAAAACCAAAATGCTCAAGAACACAAAATTGAGCTTAGCGTCCCAGTTTTTTAGCCGTAACACCACCGATACCAAAGTGCTTCTTCGGCAGCTCGTGAATAAGCACTCTCACACTCTCGGTAGGCGCGCTGAGCGAGCGGGCAATCGCTTCCGTTACTTCCGCAATCATCCTTTCCTTCTGCTCATCCGTGCGCCCTTCCATCATTTGTATCTGTGCAATAGGCATAATTAGAATCCTTAAACGAATTTGCCGCTCAAAGTACCTAAACCCTGATAGCGTACTGTGAAGGCATCACCCTTATTGGCTTGAACCGCTGCCGTAATCGCACCGATCATGATAAAGCTGCCTGCCGGAAGGCTTTCACCACGCTCAGCGAGCATGTTAGCAAGCATCGCAACCGAAGCTGCAGGGTGACCCAGCACTGCTGCGCCTGCGCCGGTCTGCACAACTTCACCGTTAACTTCCATGACAACCCCGAGGTTCTTCAGGTCAACATCAGCGATGTCAGCCATGCGCCCCCCGGTCACAAAGCGACTGGAAGAGGAGTTATCAGCGATCACGCTCGTCAGGTCGAATTTGAAATCCTTATAACGTGAATCAATGACCTCCACGGCCGGCATAACAAAGTCAGTGGCACGCAGCACATCACCAATGTGCACACCCGGCCCTTTCAATTCGTGTTTGAGAACAAACGCCAGTTCTGCTTCGATCTTCGGGTGAATCAACTCATCGTGTTTGATTTCACCGCCTTCAGGAACGCTGAAGTAATCAGCCAGAAAACCATAAATCGGCGTTTCCACACCCATCTGAGACATCTTGGCCCAAGACGTCAGGCCCATTTTCATACCCACAACTTTATTTCCACGTGCTTCCTTGCGACGCCGAATTTCCCACTGTACGTCGTAGGCATCCTCGAAGGTCATGTCGGGATAATCATTGGTTATTTTGGTTATGTCGTGTACTTGCAGCTCGGCGTTCTCAACGTGCTCAGCCAAGGCCAGAACCTGGTCACGACTCAATGTCTTACTCATGTCCTTTTCTCCTTTTGGGCGGCCAGCAGATCCAGTGCCACATCCACGATCATGTCTTCCTGACCACCCACCATGCGGCGACGGCCAAGTTCTACAAGGATATCCACAGCTTTCAGGCCATACTTCAGCGCCGCCACTTCGGCATGGCGAAGGAAGCTGGAATACACCCCCGCATAGCCCAGCGCCAGGGTTTCACGGTCCACCCGCACCGGGCGGTCCTGCAACGGGCGCACAATGTCGTCAGCCGCATCCATCAGCGTGTAAAGATCGGTGCCATGCTCCCAGCCCATACGCTCAGCGGCGGCAATGAACACTTCCAGAGGCGCGTTACCCGCGCCCGCGCCCATGCCGGCCAGGCTCGCATCAATGCGATCACAGCCTTCTTCGACGGCCACAATGGAGTTGGCCACGCCCAGGCTGAGGTTATGGTGCGCGTGCATGCCGGTGTGAGTTTCGGGCTTGAGCACATCTTTCAGCGCGCGGAAGCGGTCGCGAATGTCGTGCATGCCCATGGCCCCGCCGGAATCCACCACATACAGGCAGGTAGCACCGTAGTCTTCCATCAGCAGGGCTTGCTCCGCCAAGCCCTGGGGGGTCTGCATATGGCTCATCATTAAAAAGCCGACCGTATCCATACCCAGCTTGCGGGCGTGTTCGATGTGCTGCCGCGACACATCCGCTTCTGTGCAGTGCGTGGCAACCCGAACGATGCGTGCGCCTGCGCTATAGGCGGCGTCCAGGTCGTGAACGGTGCCAATGCCGGGCAACAACAACGTCGCGATTTTCGCGTGGGTGACCACTTCTGCCACCGCTTCGATCCACTCCAGATCGGTGTGGGCGCCGAAGCCATAGTTAAAGCTGGAGCCCTGAAGCCCGTCGCCGTGGGCCACTTCAATGCTGTCGACTTTGGCTTTGTCCAGAGCACGGGCAATGTCCTGCACGTTCTTGATCGAATACTGGTGCCGGATGGCGTGGCTTCCATCGCGCAGGGTCACATCGGAGATATAGAGTTTTTTTCCGGGATTAAACGTCATGGTTCTGTCTCCTCAGTTGACCAGCGACTCGGCAATACGCTCGGCGGTACCGAGTGCTGCAGAAGTCATGATGTCGAGGTTGCCGGCGTAGGCCGGGAGATAATGGGCGGCGCCTTCCACTTCCAGGAAGATGGAGGTTTTCAGGCCGCTGAAGCGACCCAGGCCCGGAACGTTAATCGGCTGGTCGGCTGGAATCCGGTCGAACTGCACTTTCTGCTTCAGGCGATAGCCCGGCACGTAGCTGTTAACCGCAGCCACCATTTCCTCAACCGAGGCTTCAACTTCGGCTTCATCGGCCGCATCGGACAATACGTAGACCGTATCCCGCATCAGCAGCGGCGGCTCAGCAGGGTTCAGAATGATAATGGCCTTCCCTTTCCGGGCTCCACCTACCACTTCAATAGCCTTGGACGTGGTTTCAGTAAATTCGTCGATGTTGGCACGAGTACCCGGGCCCGCCGACTTACTGGAAATAGACGCGACGATTTCAGCGTAGTGCACCTTGGCGACACGGGAAACCGCGGCCACCATAGGAATAGTGGCCTGCCCACCACACGTCACCATATTGACGTTACCTTCCTTGAGGTTTTGCTCCAAGTTCACGACGGGCACGCAATAGGGGCCAATAGCGGCGGGGGTTAAGTCAATAATCTTCAGGCTTTCCTTGTGGCCACGCAGGAATACTTCATTGTGCATGTGCGCGCCTGCGGAAGTGGCATCAAAGATGATATCGATGTCAGCAAACTCGGCCATCTTTACAAGGCCGTCGACACCTTCATGAGTTGTGGCAACGCCCATCCGACTGGCACGGGCCAGGCCATCAGACTCTGGGTCTATACCCACCATCACACCCATTTCAATATGCTTGCCGTTACGCAGAATTTTGATCATCAGGTCAGTCCCGATGTTCCCCGAACCGATGATGGCCGCTTTCAGTTTCTTACTCATAGTTTTCCTTCCTGTGATCAACTCGACCAATCAGATGAACCGGACAGACGCACTGCCGATGCCGCCAATGCTGACGCTCATGAAATCACCAGCTTTTACCGGCTCCAACGGCACCAGTGAACCAGACAGAATCACTTCACCCGCTTTCAGTGGAATACCAAACTGACCCAAGGTGTTCGCCAGCCAAATGACACAATTAACCGGGCTGCCCAAGGCAGCGGCACCCGCACCCGTGCTGATAATTGAACCGTTTTTTTCGACAACCATGCCGCAAGTGGCCAGATCGACCTTACGCGGATCGACTGCACGGTCACCCAGCAGGAACACACCACACGACGCGTTATCTGCCACAGTGTCCTCAATTTTGATTTCCCAATTTTCAATCCGGGAATCGACTACCTCAAAACAAGGGATAACGCAGTCCGTCGCTGCAAGTACGTCGGCAGCGGTCAAACTCGGCCCCATCAGATCTTTTTTCAGGATAAAAGCGATTTCGCCTTCTGCTTTCGGCTGAATCAGACGATCAGAAATCAAGATTTCCTCACCCTGACTAAAGGCCATTTTGTCGGTCAGATAACCAAAGTCTGGCTGTCCTACTTTGAGCATGTTTTGCACGGTTTTGGAGGTCAAACCGATCTTTTTTCCGATAACTTTTTCGCCAGACTCAATGCGGCGCTCCAGCATACGCAGGGAGATGTTATAGGCATCATCAAGGGTGATATCACTGAAGCGTTCGGTCAGCGGGCGTACCGGCTTACGGTCGAGCATGGCCTGATGGAGCTCATCACCACAGATTTGAATCTGTTGCTTATCCATTTTCATCCCTCAGAGTTTGATACAGATGTTTTTCGTTTCAGTGTAGAACTCAAGGCCGTGAACACCGCCCTCGCGACCGATGCCGGACTGCTTTGCACCACCAAACGAGGTACGAAGATCACGAAGGAACCATGAGTTTACCCACGCCAGACCTACTTCCATCTGCTCCGCCACGCGGACAGCACGGGCAGAGTTTTCAGTCCAAATCGCGCATGCCAAGCCGTAATCGGTGTCGTTAGCCAGCTCGATTACTTCTTCTTCTGTATCAAACGGACGAATATGACAGCAGGGGCCAAAAATTTCTTCACGAATGACACGTGCATCGTCCGATAGCCCGGTCCAAATGGTTGGTTCAATCCAGGCACCATCGTTCAGCCCAGCGCCCATATCAGGGATACCACCACCGATTTCCACCGTTGCACCCTCTTCACGGGCCAGATCGTAGTAATATTTCACCTTGTCGCGATGATCAAGACTGACTAACGGGCCAAAGTTAGCCGCTGGATCTTCAGGACGACCCAGCTGAAGCTTGGCCACTTCTTCTTTCATCCGTGCCAGAAATTTGTCGAAAATCGAACGTTCAACGTAGACCCGCTCGGTACCAAGGCAAACCTGACCGCAGTTAACGAACGCAGAGCGCATAGTGCCTTCTATAGCCTTCTCGATATCACAATCCGAAAACACGATACTCGGGTTCTTGCCACCGCATTCCAGGGAGATGTTGCGCAAACCTACCGACGCAGCCCTCATGATGGCTTCGCCAGTGCGAGTCTCGCCCGTGAAGGTGATCGCATTAACCAGTGGGTGTGTGGTCAGGAACTCACCCGCTGAATCGGGGCCGAAACCGTGCACGACGTTGAACACGCCTGCCGGTACGCCGCACTCATTCATCACCTCACCCAACAAGGTGGCTGTAGCGGGAGTTTCTTCAGACGGTTTGACAACAACGGTATTACCACACGCCAGCGCAGGGCCGACCTTAAAGGTCATCAATAACAGCGGCAGGTTCCATGGAGAAACGACCGCGATGACTCCTTTAGGGGTACGGTGGCCTACGTTTAAGGCACCCTCACCATCCGGAGTATCCATGCGGAAACCCTCAGTCGGATGATTGGCCATGGTTTCAGAAAATGCTTTGAAGTTTGCTGCGCCACGAGGAATATCGACATGACTGGCCATTGAGCGAGGCTTGCCGGTATCGCGGCACTCCGCTTCCAGGAATTCGTCAAAGCGCTCATTAATGCGATCCGCGACTTTGTTCAACATTGCGGTCCGCTGCGCTTGGGTCAGCTTACTCCACGGGCCTTTCAGGGCAGCCTTGGCGGCACGAACAGCGGCATCTACTTCTGCCTCACCTGCTTCATGAACCTGGCCGATCAGGCTGTTGTCTACCGGGCAGCGGTTCTCAAACGTTTTGCCGCTAGCCGAAGCAACATACTCCCCATTAATAAAATGTTTGAACTCTTTCATGGCTCACCTTTATTTTTAGCTGCACCTGAGCAGCCATAGTGCTTTGGATTTTGAGTGGCACGGAAGTTCTCAAAAGGCTTTTCAACCACATGCCTGCGTCGTTGATTCAGTATAACTTTGCAAAAACGGGATAAAACACGCAAAAATGGGGGTTATAAAATCCATAAACGGGAATTATGGAAAAACGAGCGCCGAAAGGCGTAAGAGGAGATAGTAGACGCAAGCTGCACAAAAGGCAGGGTCAACCTCCTGCTGACCCTTTACCCACCTTGTCCATGACGAATTCAATGAAGGCACGTGTTTTAGTCGGCAAGCTATCCCGGTGTGGATACAGCATATGCATCGTACGCCTTTCCATTGACCATTCGGGCAACAGTTGCACCAGTTCACCACTACGCAGCTCTTGTTCCACCACATAGCGCGGCACACAACATGCGCCGAGGCCACGCTTCACGGCATCCAGGGCAAAGCGGATCTCGTCAGTTCGCATATGAGCATGGGGGGTAAAGGTCTCTGCGTAGCCGTCACTGTTCTGAAAACGCCAGAAAGCGGATCGTTTGAGTACCACCAGCGGCAACTCCGCAAGCTCACTGGGCTGCTTCGGCTGCGGGTAACGGCCCAGCATCTCGGGCGTGGCCACCATCATCATTTCAGTTTGCATTAGCGGCCGCGATATCCAGTCATTGAGCGTCATTTTGCCTAGGCGAAAAGCAATATCGATGCTGTTTTTGACCAAGTCCACGTTCTGGTTGCTAAGGAACATTTCCACGCTGACGCGAGGGTTAATTTCCATAAACTCAAACACCCACTCCTTGACGTTATGATGACCTATTGCCAGCGGGGCGGTGATTTTGATATCGCCCGACAGTGATGACAACTCGCTGTTTACGTCCTCCGAGCGCATCTCAAGCTCACTCATTACCGGAGAAAGGCTGCTGTAAAAGCGTTGACCGGACTCCGTAAGACCGAACTTTTTTGAGCTTCGGTGAACCAGCTTATAGCCAAGCTGTTGCTCAAACGCCTGTAAACGACGAGACAGGGTTGAGGTGGGAATATCCAGATAGCGAGCCGCCGCTATCAAACTTCCCTTCTCGACAACCTTGGTAAAATAGAACAGATCCTGAAAATTCATATTATTATTCTCAAAAATGAAATCACACGTTTCCACGGATCGGGTAGACAAAAATCGCCACCAATCTATATTTGTCACCCATAAAGTATAAGCCCGTTGGCCTGCGAAGGCATGCCTCCAACCTTCCTCATCCTTAATACCTTAGTCTTCAGGGTCTTCATAGTGCCAGAAACAGAATCAACGCTCATCGAAGACAGTACTATCATCGTTGTTATCTCTCGCCGGGTGATTAAGGGTCAGGAAGGCCAGTTCGAGCAGTTGAGCAGCGAGATGACTCACTGCGCATCCCGTTACCCCGGCTATCTGGGCGCTAACTTGTTCCGCCCAAGTAGCCCGAACGATCCTGAATATCGCATCATCTTTAAATTTGCCGATGAGCCGACCCTGGCCACCTGGCAGGCGTCTGCACATCGTGCCCAGATACTGGAACAGATCGAGCCACTTTTGGTCACCCCCAGTGAGACCGAGACGATGTCTGGCATCATCAACTGGTTTACCTTACCCGGCCACAACCCGGTTAAGCCGCCACCCAAGTACAAGATGACGTTTGTCAGTTGGCTGGCGCTTTACCCCGCCGTCACGCTGATCTTTTTCTTTTTCGGCGATTTGTTAGCCCAGGTGCCTTTGCTGCTGCGCACATTGGTTGTGACCGCGGTGGTCATGGTTGCGATGAGCTACTTGTTAATGCCTCGATTTACCCGTTGGTTTGCCTTCTGGCTATTTCCCAAACACGAGCGTGACGAACGCTGAATCCAGCCCATACTTTCAGGAACCCCCATGAGTTTAAAACTGACCGTCGTCGACCAATCTCCTGTGCAAGGTGCGCCTTGTAATGTGTCACCTGTCACTTTAACAATCGACCTGGCGCGTAACTGTGACCGACTCGGTTACCATCGTTACTGGTTGGCTGAGCACCACAACAGCATCAATTTCGCTGGCCCCTGCCCCGAGATTCTCATCAGCCACATCGCAAGCGTGACCGAGCGTATCCGAGTGGGCAGTGGCGGCGTTATGCTAAGCCACTACAGTCCCTACAAGGTGGCTGAGCAGTTCAGCATGCTGGAAACCCTTTACCCAAGGCGCATCGATCTTGGAATCGGCCGTGCACCCGGTGGCGATGCGCTCGCCTCGCACGCCCTTGCCTACCCGGCCCAGCCGGGGCTAGGAAACTATGCGGAACAGGCCTGGCTTTTACAGGGCTTGCTGCACGGCACCCTGCCCGACGATCACGCATACAAGGGCCTGCGAGTGATGCAGGGCCAACCCGCTATTCCGCAAACCTGGATGCTCGGTTCCAGCGGCGGCAGCGCGGGCCTCGCGGGGCAGCTGGGGATGAAGATGACGCTGGCTCTGTTTATCAGCCCCGACCTGGCGCGCCCCAGCGTGATGAACGAGTACAAACAAGCCTGGCGTGATGCCGGCCATGCAGGCAGGCCCGAAGCAAACATCGCTATTGCGGCCCTCTGCGCTGAAAGCCGCGAGCAGGCGGAATACTTCGCAGCACCTGCGGTCTACTGGAAGGTAAAAGCTTTTGGTCAAGGTATCCGGGAGATAGTGAAAAGCCCCGACGAAGTGTTAGTTCTTAAAGCGCAACTGAGCGCATCTGACAGAGCCTTATTCGATGCTATTTTGGGCTCTATGGTACTGGGCACGCCGGATGAGTGTGCTGAACAGATCCAGCGCATAGCCGATCGCTACCAGTCCGATGAGGTGGGAATCGTCACCGTGACCTATGATTACAAAGACCGACTGCGCAGTTATGAGTTACTGGCAGGAGCATTGATCTAACCTTCACATCAGGAAACCCTGCTGTGGCAACACCTATCATAATCGGAGCTGGACCAGCCGGCATGCGCATTGAAGACATGAGCATCGACCAGTTGCTGGAACTGAACAGAGTCATCTGCCACCGTATAGATGAGCTGCGAACGTGCAAGGCTCCTGGAGCTGTTTGATCAAGCGGTTGCCGGAGGCGCAGCCCGTTATAAAGTGGCGGAGTTGATGGAGGTCAGCGAACACACATTGATGCGTTGGAGAGGTGCTGACGGTATGGTTGCAGAAGGTCTGCGTCCGGATGCAGAGCGGGTTGAACAGCCCCACAAACTCACAAAGGCTGAGGAGCTGGCCATTCTGAGCGCGTGCAATCAACCTCAGTACGGAGTTTACCGCCCTCCCAGATCGTGCCACCGCTGGCCAATAAAGGCCTTTATTTGGCTTCGGAATCATTCGACGATTCTCGCATGACCATCCCAACACAATCCGTGTTGTTGAGATGGGCAGATCGTAACAACCTCCTAGCAGACATCTCAACCATACTGAGCGCCGACTATGAAGCTAAACGTCAACTGCCGAACTTATATTTCGCCGCAAACTGCAAACGAGTTTGATTACCGCTGCTTCCGTCGACCAACGAACGCTCACCATGTTTAATCTCAGCCCCTAGAGTCACTTCGGGCAATGGGGAATATAAAATATTTGCAGTTCCGCTCCATGATTGCTCTGAAAGCTTATCACCCTTGACGTCAGCATTTTCCATACCGAAACCAATGTTCGTACGCCATTTTTTACTAATACGATGTGCAACTCCCAAATTAAATCCGATATGGCTAATGGCATCCATGCTTGAACCGTCATCTTTTACTTCTACGTCCGGTGTAAACGCCAAACCGGTATAACGACCGACACCGCTGCCTCCCAGCACCATAAACTTGAAATCTGTTTCAGCATTCAAACCTATTTTTCCGGAAATACCCACGCCATATCCGACATCAGTTTCGTTCACGGTAGGAGAGGTCGGTGAAAATGGGTTGTTTACAGTGCCATCAACTTTTAGTTGCCGAAGAATACCTACTAGCGCAAACTGTGAGTGGTTACCCATTATAGAATATCGAACCACCAAATCCGGTATCATGCCGTCTGCAAAGTCATCTTTAAGGGTTGCAGCTGAAGTATTGGTTCCCGTCAATTGGGCGGTTGTAGTAGGACTTTCCAAACCCACAGCCCAAGAGCTGTTCTCATAGCGGATCTGCGGTGTTCTTTGTGAAGGAGTGCCTTCCGAAAGACCAAAGAAATTGATAGTTTCGGTCATGGCAGGGCCATACAAAGCAGTGCTCCATGTCTGGCCAAATCCCCAGTTGCCGTATTTGAAAAACGCATGGCGAAGATTAACTGCGGAACGGTTAGTCGTAGCGGTGCCATTAAGCACTTCTCTGGCGGGGCCAAAGTCCATTTCTAAAAAACCAGTAAGCGGGGTATCCATTCCCAAATCCGTTTTTGTCTGGAAGGCGAAACGAGATTCCCTTGCGTGCATAGTTAGACTTTTGCTAGAACTCCCACCGCCAATAGGCGTAGTGGCGGGCACATAAAAATCACGCAACGATTCTGCGAGCAACTCACCATCGCTGGTGCGAACGGCGACAGTGTCTAGTTTAATATAGCCCTTCATAGAAATTGTGGTATTTCCTGCCCGGAAGCCTTCATTTTGAGCATTTGCCTGAAGGGGCGCGGATATCCCAAGACCACAAGATACAACAAAAAGGCCAGCAGTTAATTTATTGCACATCGTTTTTTCCTTTTATTAAATAGAAACTTTATTAAATACAATATTATTTTTTGTGTTTTATATTTAAATTGTTTGCACCGCGTGCTAGCTCATAAATTCACTCTCCTTAGGCGAAGAAGGAAGATGCCACGATTATAAAAAATTTTATAACTTTACAATAACGCTACCGTAGTTGGCACCTGATTTATCTAGGGAGGGTCTGATTAATATTATTTAACAGAAACATTCTAGCGGTGTGGTCGGTTAGCTTATCCTAGCCCAGACTTCTCTTCGTAGCCTATAAGGGCCGCACAGCCTCAACGCCAAGTTCAGATTCTGTCAAAGACAAAATAATTGAACATCCTTTTTATGCGCATATATACATGTGTGTTTACAAAATTTCGAAGAGATCAATCATGAAATGCATCCTTCAAAGAATATTATGATCAGATAGCTCCCTGAATTTTTTTCAACATACTTTTAAGCGTGTGCTGCTCGTCTTTATCGAGAACGGAGAGGATTTTGCGCTCATGCTCGATGCCCATATCTAACAGCCGGCCTGCAAGCTCTTGGCCTTTTTCGGTCAGTTGAAAGCAATTATTACTGACCGTTAAAAGCCCCTTCTCTTGAAGCCACTCACCGGTAAAAGCGAGCTCTTTCAGTGGTTGGGAAACAAACTGACTGATTTGCTCTTCGGCTAACGACTCGCCATCAGCCAGCAGGGTAAGTACACGCCACTCCTCAGCGGTCACACCAAAGTGAGTGAGTTGTGGATAGAAGTCTGCTGCGTATACGTTTAGAGTTTGCCGCAGTTGGTACAGCAAATAGTCGCCGAGGAAATCATGCCCTTCTGGCGTTTTCATGGGCGGATGCACTGCCGGGTGAGTTGCAGGTATTGCATAACGACCGTTATGAAACACCAGAGAGCCCACGTTATCGGTGTAGCCGTAGTCGGTTACTTCGCCAACGATAATGAAGTGGTCGCCGCCTTCGTATACGCCCCACGTTGTGCAAGCGAACCAGGATGCGGTGTTGGGGAACAGTGGCGCACCGTTATCACAATCACTGGTCTCAACACCGGCAAACTTGTCTTCACCACGGCGGGCAAAGCCATTAGAAAGCTCGACCTGATCGCTGCGCAGTACGTTTATGGCAAAGCCCTTACCTTTGGTAAACGCTTCAAGACTGTATGCGCCTTTGTCGATGCTCCAAAGCACCAGTGCAGGATCAATCGACAGCGTGTTAAAACTGCTGGCCGTCATGCCTATAGGATTACCCTCGGCATCGCGGGTTGTAATAATGGTTACGCCGGTGGGGAACTTCCCGAGCGCCCGGCGAAAATCTTTAGGATCAAATGACATCTCAGGCCTCCGGTATCAGGTCAACACAGACAGAAAACGTTCGTTAAGCACGCGATCATGATAGAAAATCGCCTTGCCCAATTTGTCCGCATCCCAGGTAATCGGCTCATGATCTGGATAAAAATAGTCGCCACCGCAGAACACTTCGTTGCGATTTCCGGACGGGTCAAAGAAGTAGATGGTCTGGCCGTGAGTCAGACCATGACGGGTCGGACCAATATCGATTGACGTATCCGTCATCGAAATCAGGTCACCGGCACGCAGCACGTCTTCCCATGTCTCCAAAAAGAAGGAGGCGTGGTGAAACTTGTTGGGTTCGGAGTGATCGATAAAGGCAATATCGTGAGCCTTCATGCTCACCGTCAAAAACTGGGCAACACGGGTACCGTCCGGCGTCATAACTTGTTCACACAAGTCAAAACCGAGCACATCACGAAACAGATCCAGTGTTTTATCCAGGTTCGGGCCATACAGCAGGCAATGATCGAAACGCTGCGCCTTCATGCCCTTAAGGTCACGCGGCCAAGCTTCGGGGTTGTGGTTACCAACGCCGTAACGGCCAATACGCTCCTTAGTCGCGAACAACTCGAAAGAATGACCGGTTGGGCCCTGAAAGCGAATGCGACGGCCGCAATTATTCAACTCACCCGCCGGAATTTCTTCGACCTCACAGCCGAATTCGATTAGCTCCTGATGCAGCTGGTCGACAACCTCTTCGCTCAGGCACTTGAAGCTCATAAAGTCCATACCCGGCTGATCTGCTTCACGCAAAACCACCGAGAACTTGTCCACCTCGGTCCAGCCTTTAAGGTAGACACGGCCCTGCTCGTCTCGATCTGTTTCTATAAGCCCCATCAGCTCAACGTAGTGCTTCAAGGCTTCATCCAGATCCAGTACCCGTATTTGCACATGCCCGGGGCGCATAACTCCCTTTTTCATGGTAATACCTCATAATTGTTGTTGTTGCTTGTAATCAGGTTGTTTTATCTCAACCCACTGCATTAGGCAGCATCAGTGACAACGCCGGAACGGTAATAACCAAAACCAGACGTACGATGTCTGCTATCCAGAACGGCGTCACGCCGCGAAAAATAGTGGCTAAACTGACATCCGGCACCACGCTTCGAAGCACAAACACATTCATACCCACTGGCGGCGTGATCAGGCTGATTTCGGTGACCACCACCACAAGAATGCCAAACCAGATCAGGTCAAAACCTAAGGCTTCTACGATCGGGTAGAACACCGGTACGGTCAGCAGAATCATTGACATGCTCTCCAGCACACAACCCAAAAGCATGTAGACCGCCACCAAAGCAAGAATGACCATGAAAGGGCTGAAACCAGAGTCCACTACCCAGTCTTTCACCATCATGGGCATGCCACTGAGGTTGATAAAGTTAGAGAAAATCACCGCCCCAATGACCAGAAAGAAGAGCATTGCCGTAGTGCGGGCTGCACCAACCAACGACCTCTGAAGCATCTCGAAGCTCAGCTTCCCGCTGAACAGAGCAATCAGGAAAGCGCCAGCTGCGCCAACGCCCGCAGCTTCCGTTGGCGTGAACACACCGAAGTAGATCCCCCCCATGACAATGATGAAGATCAGGTTGATACCCCAAACCCCCTTCATTGAAATCAAGCGCTCTTTCCAGCTGGAACGTGGTCCAGCTGGGCCTGCTTCAGGCTTAAGGTGTACCGTGACCGCGACGGCCAACATATACAGGATGACTCCGACCAACCCCGGAAGAAGTCCCGCAATGAACAGTTTTCCGATGTCGGTTTCGGTCATCAGGCCATAGATCACCAGGATCACGCTGGGCGGAATCAGAATCCCAAGAGTCGCACCCGCCGCAATCGAACCCGTCGCCAGGCTATCGGCATACTTGTATTCACGCATGGAAGGCATAGCGACTTTGGACATGGTCGCCGCCGTTGCCATGGAGCTGCCACACACCGCTGAAAACGCGCCACAAGACACCACTGTGGCCAGCGCGAGGCCACCCTTGAAGTGCCCCAGGAAAGCGTTGGCAGTGCGGTAGAGCTCCTTGGACATACCTGATTCAGTGATCAGGTTTCCCATTAACAGAAACAAAGGAATGATCGACAGGCCGTATGACAGGCCCGTATCGAATGCGGTGCTCGCGATCATGTCTAAGGCAGTCGACCAGCCACGTGGATTCCCGTAGGTAACTTGCTGCACCAGCGCAAAGCCGACAACCCCAACAATCGCCATGGCAATCCCCAGAGGTATCCGCGCCAAAATCAACACCATCAGTGCCGCAAAACCGATCAGGCTTGCCTCCATTACTGCTCTCCTTCCGAGGTCTTTCTCGCCAGACTAATAAGGAATTTTGCCACTAGCACCAAGGTCGTAAACGATATTGTTACCGCCATCAAAAACCCCAGCCAGGCATAAGGAATCTTCAGTACCGCCGTTGTATCCTCATACCGTAAAACCTTAAAAGCGTTTTCCCACAACAGCCAAGCGAAGATGCCGAAGGCGGCTATGTTGATCAACTGGATCAGCCAGGTCTGTATCGTGCGAACACGATCACTAAGGGCTCCGTCAAGAAGATCCACAGCAATGTGGCCATCATCGGCAGTGACTAGCGGCAACCCTATAAAGATCACCGCCGCCAGCAGCAGTTCGGTCAGTTCGTAAGCGCCGGTAACCGGGGATGAGAACAGGTAACGGCCGAGCACGTCAACGAAAGTCAAAGTCATCATGGTGAACATTGCGATAGCCGCCGTGCCACTCAGCAGCACTCTGCAGGCGCGTTCTCCACGCGCCAACCAACCCTTATTCTGTGTGAAAATTGGGATCATCAGTCAGCCTCAGAGTGCTTGCGACACGTCTCGCTTATGACTCTCTTCACGGAAGGCCTTCAGCGCAGCCTCACCGTCAACGCCCACTTCTTTAGCCGTCTTCAGCCATTCGGCTTCCATCGGTGCACTAGCGTTACGGATTTCGGTCATGAACGCTTCATTGGCGGTCACTATTTCATTGCCATTTGCCTTCAATACTTCAAGACCTTTGGCGTCCTCGGCATCCCACATACGGCCAGCCAAGCGGGCAAAGACTTCACCGGAAACAGACTCGATAGCCACCTGATCTTCTTTCGGCAGGCTGGCAAAGCGATCGCGGTTCATAACCAGGAAGAAGCTGAAGTTGTACATACCGCCCGGTATCAGCGTGGTATGGGTGGCCATATCTTCAACTTTGAAGGCAGCTATGGATTCCAGTGGGAACAAGGTTCCATCGGCGACGCCGTTGGAAAGCAATTCATAAATGCTGGAAGACGGCTTCTGCAGCGTGACCGCGCCTAGTTCAGAACTGATATCGTTCATGATGCCGCCGCCAACTCGCAGTTTCAGGCCTTCCATATCGCTGGCACTATTAACCGTCCGTTTGCTGTTGTGAATATGGCCCGGACCGTGAGTAAATAAACTCAGTAGCTTGACGCCTTTGTGCTCATTGGCTGATTTCAGATACGTGTTATAAACATTCCAATAGGCAACAGAGGTCGCTTCTGCGCTGTCCCCGCTGAACGGAAACTCAACCATTTTATACAGCTTAAAACGACCCGGCGTATAACCATGCGCGCTGTACGTAATGTCAGCCTGACCCTGACGGGCAATGTCGTAATGCACTTTGGGATGGCCCAAGGGCGAAGGCAGCATGATGATTTTGACTCGGCCTTCAGTGGCCTCCTCAACGCTGGCAATCCAGGGCTTCATCACATCACTGACCAGAGGGTGGCCAGAAGGTAACCAAGAAGACATTGTCAGACGAGTTTCAGCCTGTGCAGCTGTCGCCATAATTAAGAGTGTTGCCGCCGTTGCTATGCGTAGGATTGTTTTCATAGTTGTGGTACCCCGTGTTTGAGTTTTATTTATTGTCAGCCTGAACTTAGATATCGAGCACAAGTCGACCGCTCTTCGAGCGAGAGCAGCACACTGCAATTTGGTCGTTGTCTTCTTTTTCTTCATCCGTCAAGAAATGGTCGCGGTGATCGGGAGTGCCTTCTATGACATCGCAAATGCAGGTGCCACAGACACCTTCTTCGCATGACATTTGCACCTTTATGCCAGCCGCCTTCAAGGCTGCCGCAATCGTTTCATTCGGCCCGACTTGCAGCGTTACACCGCTAGCCTCGGCAAACACTTCAAAAGCCTCGCCACTGATATCTACCTCGGCATTGAAGTACTCAAAGTGAATCTGTGAATCGGGCAAGCCAGCGTCCTTGCCTTGAGAGAGCACCCAATCCATGAAACCACCGGGGCCACAAACGTAGAGGTGTGTTTCAGGGTTTGAAGCCGCAAGTGCTTTAGGATTTATCCGGCCTGCATCTCCCGCGTCATCGAAGTGCAAAACCAGACGGTCGCCGAATTCACCGCGTAGCTCTTCGAGAAACGCAGCCCGGCTTTCACTGCGAGTGCAGTAATGCAGCTCGAAAGACTTGCCGGCTGATTTCAGCGCGTAAGCCATGGCAATCATCGGAGTGATTCCGATGCCACCACCAATCAGCAGGCTGTGCTCTGCCTCCATAGCCAAAGGAAAGTGATTACGAGGGGCACTGATTTGCACCTCAAGACCGACCTTCATTTCGGCGTGGATCTGGCGAGAGCCGCCACGGGAATTCGGATCATTGAGAACACCCAAACGGTAGACCGCCTCACCGGGTGCATTGCTCAATGAGTATTGGCGGATCAAGTCCGGGCCGAGCACAACATCAATATGAGCACCGGCCTCAAAAGCTGGCAGGCTGCTACCGCCTGTTGCAGTCAGTTCAAACACTGCGATCTCGTCGGTATGATCGTCGCGACGGGTGATCGTCGCTTGAATACGTGTGTTATCAATACTATTTGTCATAGCTTCCACCTCAGCGCATGAACAGGCCGCCGTTGATATCCCATGTCGTACCCGTGACAAAAACGGCCTCCGGTCGCGCTAATTGCACCACCATTTCACCGACAAAATCGGCCTCGCCCAACTGGCCTACTGGAATTGCACTCAGCAACGCAGGCATAAGCTCTTCAGGAACAAGAGCCTTCACCATGGGTGAATCAATCGGGCCAGGTGCAATCGCATTCACCGTCACACCCCGGCTTGCCAGCTCTTTAGCGAACACCTTGGTTAGCGTCAAAATGCCACCCTTAGACGCTGCATAATGGGCACCGGTAGAGGTGCCTCCGTTCTGGCCAGCCAGAGAAGACATGTTGATGATGCGGCCATAACCTTTCGCCGCCATGTAACGACCAATCACTTGGCACCCGAAAAAAGTACCACCCAAGTTGGCATTCACAACCTCTGCAAACTCACGGGCGTCGATTTCCATCACCGGGGTAGCACGTGTCACTGCTGCGTTGTTCACGAGCACGTGCACATCGTCCCAATGCTCCAGAATCGACGCCAGCGCAGCGTCAAAGTCCTCTTTGCAGGAGACATCCAGCGGCAGCGGCAATACCCGCTCGCCGCTGGGGTCCAATACAGCAGCAGCTCGCATGGCGGCGGCCAAGTCAATATCCGTCAGAACTACCTTGTACCCAGCGTCCATAAGGCGGGCGGCAATGGTATAGCCCAACCCTTGGGCGGCGCCGGTCACCATAGCGATCTGAGTCGATGCCTGGTTAGTCACACATCACCTCCTCAGAAGATAAAGCTAACAGTGCGCAGGAAACTATCAGAGTGCATAAGCCGCACCACCTTGCGAGCGATGCGGTAGCCTTCCGCGGAGGGCTGCAACTGATACTCAACGTCTGCGGGGTAGGTCACCAGCTTGCCGTGGCGCATCTCGTTCAACGTCATCGCACAGCGAGCAGTAATAAGATCCTCGCCGGCGTCCAGAACCCGCACGCGCGACATCATGCGCACGGTATTACCCGTGGCGTTGGCAGATACAGATTCGCCATCTTCCAAACGTCGAACACGCATGACGCGCATCTCGGCGTCGTCCCGGGCAAGGTTTAAGGTATCTTCGTAATTCTCGTCAGCGTCAAAGTCTGCGGGCACGATGTACAGGCCTCCTTCTGTCCACAGCTGTAGCCACTCTTGGTAACCCTTGTGATCAAGCAGGTCTGCTTCACACCAAATGAAGGCGGTAACGTCATTAAGCACTTGAGTGTTTGCGGTCATGATTACTTCTCCTCCCCTGCAGACATCATTTTCTTGTACTGGCGGTACGCGCCGCGCATGCCGGTTTCAGAGCACACAGCACCCACAACATTGCCATCTTCCGATTGATGTAGGTTGTTCATACCGCGGTTCACCAGAATCCAACCGTCCGGACCTGACTGGGAACCCTTATGCACACGCTCCCAAGCTTCACCATCATCGGGCGTACCAAAGCCCATCGGGCCCTGAAAGTGCTCATGCAGGCGCATACGCTTGCGGTTAAACGGAGCAGGGGCACCATCACCACCAATGGCCACGTGCTGAATCTCAGTTTCATTCACGGTCACCGGGCGCAGTACACGGAAGAACGCCATGGAGCAGGCAACGTTGGGGAACAAGTTGACGTTGAAGCCCGAACCATGAGCCGCACGCACCAGCTTCTTCACTTCATCTTCAGGCCGGCCCTCGGCACGCAGTTCCTCAGCCAGTTTCTCGAAGCGCTGTGGAATCGGCTGATCCAGATTTTCATCCAGATCAACCAATTCAGGAATCATCACCATCACACTGTGACCATTGCCAAGATCTTCAACGAAACCTTCACCGTCCAGGAAATCGAAAATATCGGCGGTGGCATCGTCCAGCGAGGAAATAAATGACTTGTGAATAATCGGGAAGTGGTAGGCGTCAGTGGTGTTTTCTAACTGAATCTTCCAGTTGCCGGGGAAGTTGAAACGATGCTCACCCAGCACTTTCAGAGGATAGCCGCCACCCTGTTTAATGAAGAGGTCAATCCACTTCTTGGCACCACCAAGAAAATCCTCAAGCGACTCAATATCGGTGCGGTAGGTCGCAAACACCAAGCCCTGATAAGTCTCTACACGGAGGCTTTCCAGAGGAAGCTCCTCCTTGTTGATAACACCGTCATACTCTTCCGGTTTGGGTAGCGCCCGTAACAGACCGTCCAGACTGTAACCCCAACCATGGTATGGGCAAGTAAAGGCCTTGGTTTTACCTTTACGAGCTTCGCACAGTGTGGCGCCGCGGTGCCGACAGCGGTTCTGCAGCACGTGAAGCTTCATCTTCCTGTCCCGGCTCAAAATCACCGACTGACGACCGATCCAAGTCGTTTTAAAAGAGCCCACTTCGGGCACTTCACTTTCGTGTCCAACAAAGACCCAAGTGTTATTGAATATTTTATCCAGTTCTTCTTCAAAGATGTCCGGGGCGGAATAAAGTGACTTGTGTACCCGGCCCTCTTCAACCATGTCAGCCGCTCTCAGGCTGACGTTTTTCATATCGATCAATTCGCTCATGGTCACTCTCCGTATTCATTCGCGACCCCGGGATGGTCGGGGTGTGGTTATTTTTCGGGTACAGGCAGTGGCTGCGGGTTGTCCCACGGAGTCTGCACTGGCCGGTTGAAACGGCTGGCGGTGCAGAAGTGGGCAATTTTCCAGCACCCATCTTCCTTGAGAAAACGCACGTTAAGCAGCGCACTGCCGAGCTGCGAGCGGCCATCGGCAAAGGTAGCGGTCTGCAGCAGCACCCATGTGCCTTCGGCTGCCGTCTCACTGTGCACGACCACTTTTTCAGACGTCAGGAAATGCACGTTGAGGGCGAAATGCGCCGGTGGTTGAGTGTATTTCTCAAACATTGCACGTAAATTTTCGCGCCCTTCGCGACGACCAAAACTGGCGGCATAACGCTTGCCTTTGCCTTCCCAGATGACATCTTCGGTGAACAAAGCCATGAGTGGGTCAAGGTCAAAGCCCTCATTAAGGTAGTCGCATAACTGCATGTAATCATGCAGGCAGGCGCTAACATGCTGATGGGCTTCCAAGGCACTCACTCTTTGGCGCAATTGTTCCAGCTCACTCATCACAG
>Ga0314772_1000473_pt1 | contig 21976 bp, 18 predicted proteins | sample MetaGCBIW2018_FD_204520 | JGI IMG/M metagenome (GOLD analysis project Ga0314772, IMG submission 204520) | Cryopeg brine microbial communities from Beaufort Sea near Barrow, Alaska, United States - CBIW 2018 | ecosystem: Environmental > Aquatic > Marine > Coastal | place: USA: Alaska | collected... | reverse complement strand
AAAAACAATAACTCATGAAAGCAAAAAAAATCTGGGCTAATCTCTCCGTTGCCAATGTAGAAAAGTCACGTGAATTTTATCAAAAATTGGGTTTCAAATCAAATGAATCACATAACTCCGAAGAACTTACCAGTTTCTTGGTTGGAGATGATGATTTTGTAATTCACTTTTTTGAAAAGGAACGTTTTAAAACCAGTCTTGAAGGAGAAATAGCAGACCTAACCCGCGGTAACGAAATCATGTTTACCCTTTCAGCTGAAAGCAAAGACGAAGTAAATAAGTGGGTAGAACAAGTAAAAAAAGTAGGTGGAACTATTCATTTTGACCCACAAAAGGATCATAAAGATTTATATGACAAAAACGAATTTTATACCTGCGTTTTTTCAGATCTGGATGGTCATAAATTCAATGTATTTTTTAAGGAAGGGATGCAATAGTTATATACAGTGCCTTTTTAAAGTTTTTTTTAATATCCCTAGAAATAAAAAAAACGAAAATAATTTCTAAGATAAAAAATTAAATAGTCAAACCCGTTCCAAATATATATCCCACAAGTGCAGTCATCCCCATGGCAAGAGTTCCCCAGAAACTTATGCGAAAAACGGCTTTCGATATACTAGAACCACCTGCTTTTGCAGCAACCGTTCCCAAAATGATCAAAAAACATAGGGCACCGGCATATTGCACGTATTCCATTAGCCGCAATGGGATAAAAAAAGCGAGCAGCACTGGTAACGAACCACCAACTAAAAAAGAACCTGCCGAATAAAGTGCCGCCTGAAGTGGATTTGCGGAGGTAATTTCATTAATTCCTAGTTCGTCGCGGGCGTGAGCCTTCAATGCGTCGTTTTCCATCAATTGTTTCGCGACTTGCAGGGACAGTTCTGGGCTTAGGCCGCGTTCTTCATAAATACCTGTAAGTTCTTGAAGCTCTTCCTCATAGTGGTGCTCTAGTTCTAGTCGTTCCCGTTCAAGATCGCCAGTCTCAATATCGCTCTGCGAACTCACCGAAACATATTCCCCGGCGGCCATGGAAAAGGCACCTGCCACAAGTCCTGCAAGACCAGCCAGAATAATGGCTTCCGAATTTTGACCGGCTGCAGCCACTCCTATAACGATACTGGTTACAGATAGAATCCCGTCGTTAGCACCAAGAACCGCTGCGCGCAACAAGCCACTCCGGCTTCCATAATGGTCTTCCCTTTTCAAAGTATATGTTGCATTAATAGGTTGGCTTGTTCATTCGAGTTTATTCAAGGATAAATTTAAAGCCTGCGGCAATAATATCGGCTTTAAAATTTGAATTCCGTGCGTAGTGGTTGTATTTCAGATCGACACTTTTAAGGCCGTAATTCCAGATGTGAAATTTGGTAAATATATCGGTATAGGTAACCCCAAAACCGTATTGATTCGCATTAAAATCAGACAGGTCATAATCAGATGTATAAAATTCCTCGGTTGAAAAATGCGATTCATAACCTGCAAAATAGTCGGCTGCGGTCTGAGTATAATAACGATAGGAAGGATAAACGGTAAATTTCTGCGCTATTTTTATGGGTACTTCGAGACTAGCGGTATGGGAGCGTATTCCCCAATCATCCGTATAATAACGATAATAGCCGCGCAAAACAAAAATTTCATTTAAGTAATAGTTCAAGCGGCCACCTACGGCAATTTTAAAACGGGTATCAGGCAATTGCTCGATAGCGTCGGCCAACTGGAAATTTTCAATAAAATAATCTGCAACATCCTGAAAGTAAACTCTTTGAAAAGGTGTGGAAAGCAGACCGTCCTGTTGCACAAGGTCAAGCTCTACCGCTGCCTGTAATTTTTTAGATAGAATTTGCGAAAAGGTAAACCCTAAAGAATAGGAATTACGCGATTTATTCTGAAACTCAGAAAACTGCGGTTGGTAATCAGCATTTCCAGTTATATTATAACTTCTGAATAAGGAAGATGCAAGTCCGTTTCCGCCATTGGCATAAGGACGTAATTCAATCGGATAGATAGGTTTCCAAGTATCCAGAAAAACATTTGCCTTTACACTTAGTTCCGTATTTTTCTCGTTGAATAGACGTGTGTAACTTCCGCCAAAACCTACCGAAAAGTAATCATACTCGTTGGAAAGTGAAACATTGGTAGACCAGATCTTATCGCGATCATCTGAACTATGACTATAGGACGCATTTATATTCGTCCACACATCGCTAGAAGATGCTCCTGAAGAAGATACAAAGGGATCTGCAGGCCCAGAACCATCAAACGGGTTAATATTACTGGAAGATGCAGACGTATAGGCAGAAATATTTGCGTCAATATTCAGCACATCATCTGCATTTAGAGGGATAGCAACCACAATACTGGGAGCAAAATCAGTCAACTCTTCGGTACCCCGACCGCCGGTTACCGCTGCATTGTCCCCATCTTGAGAATAATAGCTGGCCAGTATATCAACTTCGGTATTTTCAAGCACCCGTTTTTTATAGGTGCTGGTAGAATCTGGAGTTTGCGCAAAAGCGCTTGATCCACTGCAAAAAATGACTAAAATCAATAGATATTTGTTCATAGTTATGTGTTAATTGCAGCCACAACCGCCACCGGTCTTGCCACCATTAGCGCCTACCGCTGCCTCACGATATGCATGAAAATTAGTTTCAAAGCGATCTATGTTTTTAGTGCCAAGCACCATATCTGGGTCGTTGATATACACTTTTTCAAATTCCCTAACCGCGGTGCAAGAACTCAGGGCAATCACCATCAGGGCGAGCAATCCTATTTTTTTGATCATTTTGTTTCTATTTTTATATTTTTTGAAGTGCTTATATTTCCTTGGTCATCAATTAGAATACATTCTATATTCGGTAATTGATTGATACGGTCCAGTCCGGCTTCCTTTCCCATTACAAATACCGATGTTGCGAGGGCATCGGCGAGTTCAGCCTTTGGTGCAAATACGGTCGCACTTATGATACCGCTGGAAGGATAACCAGTACGTGGATCTATAATATGCGAATACCGCGTGCCGTTAAATGTTACAAACTTCTCATAATTGCCCGAAGTGACCACAGCGCCTTCTTCAATGGGCAGCAATGCAAATGCATTGTTCTTGTTCATTGGGTTTGTTATCGCCACTTTCCAAGTGCTGCCATCGGGCTGTTTGCCCCAGGTACTCATATCACCGGAAGCATTTATAATACCCGCAGAGACTTCATTTTCCATCAAAAGGGCCTTAGCTTTATCTGCCGCGTAACCTTTTCCTATTGCGCCAAAACCTATTTTCATGCCCGGCAGTTTCAGGAACACGCTATGATCGCTTGGGTCTAAAATGATATTGCGATATCCCACTTTTTTTACCGAAGTCTTTACTGAAGTAGAATCTGGCATTTTAGTCATGCTGCCATCAAATTTCCAGAGTGCATCCATTGAAGCATAACTAATATCAAAGGCGCCATCTGTTAATTCTGAAATAACCTTGGCACGTTTGATAAGATCATAGAGTTCCTGAGCCACTGGGACTGGCTTGATCCCGGCATTTCTATTGATGGCTGATGTTTGCGAATTAGGATCCCAAGAGGAGATAAGTTTTTCTATGCGGGTGATTTCGGCAACCGCCAAATCAATATCTGCTTCTGCTTTTAGTGAATCTTGCGCTACAACTGTAATCTCAAAACGACTGCCCATTAATTTAAGTACGCGTTTATGCGTTTCTTGAGCAGAAATAGAGAGCGAAATCAGCAATATTCCGATAAAAAAGGAGGTTTTCAAATCTATTGCTGCAAAGAATTAAGGGTTTTAATATAGTCTTCTGGAGAGACATGTTTATAACCGGTTTTTCCCAGCACTTTTCCATTTTCGTTTAAAACCACCACAAGTGGAAAATACCCCTCTTTGTTGTAAGTTTCGGCCAATTTGTTATTTTTATCCTGTTGTTCTGGATCTAGAGCATTTTTACTACTGCGTGGAAAATCTGCTTTTAGCATCACAAAATGATCTTTCGAATACTTTTTAAAAGCATCTGTAGACCAGATCTCGCGGTCTAGTTTGATGCAAGGCGCACACCAGTCAGACCCTTGAAACACTAAAACGATAGGCTTGTTTTCTTCGGCAGCAATTTTTTCTGCCTGATTAAGATCGGTTTGCCATTCTTGCGCCTGCAAACAAAATGGGATGCCCAGAACAATAAAAAGTATTGCTATAGTTCTTTTCATCAACATATTTTTCTGGTTTTAATTCTATGGGTTTCTCCCCATTTCTTTTCAAACTTACTCTATTTTAGCGGTGCAATGAAACTATACACAGAATCTTAAGCCAATCTTAAGAGAGTTACAATTAGAATTCCAATTTAAAGTTTAACATTTGTGACATGCGAATTTTAGTTGTTGAAGATGAGCCAGGCATCGCCAGCTTTATAAAGCAGGGTTTAGAAGAAGAATCCTTTTTTATAGATGTGGCAGATGAAGGAAAAAAGGGGCTGGAACTAGCACTTTCTGGTTCCTATGACCTCCTAATTCTAGACTGGATGCTACCGGGTATGAGCGGGGTTGAGATTTGTCGTGAGGTAAGGGTAAACTTTCCGCATCTTCCCATAATCTTCCTGACCGCAAAAGATACGGTAGATGAAACCATTTTTGCGCTACATATTGGTGCCAACGATTATATCAAAAAGCCTTTCCATTTTGCTGAGTTGTTAGAGCGCATCCGCGTGCAGCTGCGCAGTCTATCTTCTGCGGAAAACGAAGTTTTTAAGGTAGGAACTGTTAGGCTCGATACTGGCATCCATCAAGTTTTTAAAGAAGGTAAAGACGTGTATTTAACAAATAAAGAATTTGCACTTTTAGAGTTTTTGCTGCGTAATAAGGGAAAGGTTTGTCCTAGGACTCAAATCATTGAAAGCGTATGGGATATTCATTTTGAATATAATTCTAGCGTTATAGATGTTTATATAAATGCCCTGCGTAAAAAATTAGCGCTTAGCGATGAAGAAAATTACATACATACCATACGCGGCGTGGGCTATATCATCAAAGAATCATGAATTTGAAGTTCAAAAATAGAATAGCTTTACATTACATTTTGGCAACGGCTATTATAATGGCCATAGTTTTTCTGGCGATTTTTTTTGTGGTTAGAAATACGGTATATGCCAATCTGGACAATGATCTCGATTTTGAGGTAAAAAAACATACACAGGAAATTACAGTTAAAAACGACACCATTTATTTCACTAATAAGGCAGAACTGGAAGAACGAGAACACCTTGAGGCTCAAGTAAACCCGGTTTTTGTTCAAATTACCGGAAAAGAAGGCGTTTTATTAGATAAATCGCCCAATTTAAAGGAAAATCGGTTATTTGCTTTGAAAAATCAGGAGGTGGGAAGCCATTATAATGCATTTTTAGCCGGGACGTTAATCCGCCAGGTGCAGGTGCCCATAATTCACGACGGGAAGGCCCAAGGTTATGTGGTCGCAGCAATGTCGCTAACGGCCTCTCTTATTGTAATTACCAAATTAGGAAACGCGCTTTTACTTTTGTATCCTGTCGTTTTACTGGGTCTATTTTTTATCTCCAGTTTCCTTGCAGGGCGCAGTATAAAACCCATTAAATCAATAATAGCAACAACCAATGTAATCACGCGCAACAACCTCAATGAGCGGGTGGCGCTTCCCATCAAGAAAGACGAACTTTATGAACTTTCCGCCGCCATCAACGAACTGTTGGACCGACTGGAAAATACCATTGAGCGCGAGCGGCAGTTTACTTCAGATGCATCGCACGAACTGCGCACACCGCTTTCAACGCTGCGCGGAACGCTGGAAGTACTTGTAAGAAAGCCGCGTAACCAACAGGAATATGAGGACAAGATAAATTTCAGTATTTCTGTGATCGATTTTATGACCCTTACCTTAGAACAATTATTGTTATTGGCACGAATGGAGAATCCCATTACTATTGCCCAAAAAAATAATGTATTTCTATCCACGCTCATCGATGATATTTTAACCAGATACAAAAAGGAAATCACAAGTAAAGAACTGAAGGTGAACCTGGAACTTGACGATGCTGAAGAAAGCCCCGTGCACCGATACTATGCCAATCTTATTCTGGATAATATCATTGAAAATGCAATTAAATATTCAAGAGATTTGGGAACTGTCCATATTTCGCTTGAGCGAAAAGAGAACCGTGTAATTTGTATTATTGAGGACGAGGGAATAGGTATCAGGAAAGATGAGATGGGTAAGCTATACGATAATTTCTATCGTTCAGATGCGCTCGAGCATAAACATATATCCGGCAACGGTTTAGGGCTTTCCATCGTAAAGAAATCTGCTGAAGCAATTGGGGCGCAAATTACGATTGAAAGCGAATTAAAAAAGGGTACATCCTGTACCATAGTATTTTAAGCCAATCTTAAGGTACTGTTGACCAAAGGTGTAGGCAATCTCAATACCTTTACCTTGAATTTTAAAAACAAATAAAATGTCAGCAGTACACCTTCACGCAATGATTATCCATTTTCCCATCGCGCTATTGATGGTCGGGTTTCTCTCTGAGATCATTGCATTGTTTTACAATCGAATCCTTTTTAGGAAAATAGCGTTTTATCTCTTGCTGCTGGGTGCAGTTGGAGCGATAGCGGCCTATCTAAGCGGTGGCTACGCCGCCGAAGGTATCGAGACCGGGAGATTGGCCGAGGCAATTGAAGCCCACGAGGAAGCCGCGCTCATAACGCTTTGGCTTGCCATCATCACGGCAATCTACCGTGCAACCTTACTCTTCTTTAAGTATGAACGTCCTTGGACAAAATGGGTGGGCATCCTCTTGTTTGCTGCATTGGTAGGATCCATTATAAATACAGGTAATCTCGGCGGCAAACTGGTTTATGAACACGGAGCGGGCCTTGAGCTTAAACTCCCTGAATTTAATGAAAAAGTACAATAACATTGAGGGATAGCTAAAGTTCCCTGACAAAATCTATAATTATGAAAAAATCAGTTAAAATAACCGTAATGGCAATGGCCTTCTTGGGGTTACTATTTCAATCGTGCAAAGACAATCCTCAAAAAATAGAACTTCGGGATACCACGGAACAAAATAAGGCCCTTCCCGAGCAATCAAACGGTGCAACTGTGACTATTGAGAATAAAAAGCTCGATCCCAATGGTAAAACCGCCAAAGACCTACAGAATGGCTATAAAGGGGAAAGAACGGCAATAGCTAAATATCAGGCATACAGTAAAAAGGCCGAAGAAGAAGGATATCACGGCATAGCACTTCTTTTTAAGGCGGTATCAATGGCAGAGACTGTTCACGCCGGAAACCATCAAACTATAATGGAAATGGAAGGCATTAAAGTGCCCGAGGTCAACCCTGAATACCCTCTCAAGGATACCAAGGAAAACCTGAAAAACGCCATCGGTGGGGAAAGTTATGAAGCCAAATCAATGTACCCAGGTTTTATAAAAGATGCGAACGGCGAGGGTAATTATATGGCACAGATGAGTTTTACCTATGCCTATAATGTGGAAAAAAAACATAGGGATTACTATAAGGCCGCCTTGACCGATTTGGAAACTGACCATTTAAATTCTTTGGCCAAAGTATATTATATCTGCCCCGTATGCGGAAACACTTACGCTGATAAAGCCCCGGAGCGGTGTGAAATCACACTCGCAAAAGCAGATACGTTCACTAAAGTGGACAAGCTCTAAAATAAAGTTTGGTTAGTGTTGATGGTTGAATTGCCAAAGTTCTGAGATCATTCTCTGTGCTTTGGCTTTTTTATTGGCCGAAATCAATGCTTGTTTTATTTTAAATTCTCAAATTGTTGCGTACGCGCGTGCAATACAAAGCTATCGCTCAACGAAAAAAAATGCCCGATTTCATTGCAAATGAAATCGGGCATTTCTATTAACTTCCTTTTACGGTAATCTTATTCGTCCTTTACGTCATAACGGTCTAACATCATTACCTTGGCCCAAGCTGCAACGAAATCTTTAACAAAGCGTTTCTGCCCGTCATCGGCACCGTAAACCTCGGCGATGTTTCGTAGTTGCGCATTGCTGCCGAAAATCAGGTCGCAGCGGGTAGCTGTGTATTTGGTCATTCCGCTTTTGCGTTCATTGATGTTGAACAACATTTCGTCTGGACCTTGGGGAACCCATTCGTAATCCATGCTGGTCAGCACCCGGAAAAAGTCGTTAGTTAAGTGCCCGGGACGATCAGTAAATACGCCATGCTTAGAATAATCATAATTCTGATTTAGAACACGAAGTCCACCTACCAGAACTGTCCATTCCGGTGCGGTCAATGTCAATAGTTGGGCACGGTCAAGAAAGATACGCTCTGGGGGCACGCGGTAGCCCACCGTATCATTATGATAATTTTTAAAACCATCGGATACGGGCTTAAGCCAATCGAAACTTTCCACATCGGTCAACTCTGGAGTGGTGTCCATACGGCCGGGGGTAAATGGAACTTCAATTTCAACACCAGCATTTTGAGCAGCCTTTTCAACGGCTATGCAGCCACCAAGGACTACTAAATCTGCCAAAGAAACTATTTTGTTTCCTGATTGATTGTTGCCGAAGTCGCTTTGTATCCCTTTAAGCGTTAGGAGTACATTATTGAGTTCAGAAGGTCGGTTGATTTCCCAATTATTCTGAGGTTCCAAGGCAATGCGGGCACCGTTGGCACCACCCCGTTTATCAGTATCTCGATAGATGGAAGCCGCAGACCAAGCTGCAGAAACTAAGGCAGAGATCGTGAGGTCGCTGTCTACTATGTGTTGCTTCAATTCAGCAATATCAGCAGTGTCGATCACATCATGATCAAGGCTCGGTATCGGGTCTTGCCAAATCATATCTTGTTCTGGTACTTCTGGGCCAAGATAACGGTCCTTAGGTCCCATATCACGGTGCGTCAGTTTATACCACGCTTTTGAAAATTCTTGAGTAAAGTACTCGAAGTCATTCAGGAATTTTTCGCATACTTCGCGGTAAGCTGGGTCAACCTTAAGAGCAATGTCTGAGGTCATCATCATGAGGTTGTCCATCTGACCTTCAATGTGGGCATCCGGTGTTTTTGGAGCACTTGGATCAATAGGGGTCCACTGGATAGCACCGGCGGGGCTCTCTATTTTCTTCCATTCAAATTTTAAAAGGTTGGTCAGGTACGTGTTATCCCACTGTGTAGGATTTGGAGTCCAGGAACCTTCTATTCCGTTGGTCATCGTGTACTGGGCGAATCCCGTTCCTTCCGGGTTTTGCCAGCCCATTCCCATTGCCTGAATCGGTGCTGCTTCTGGAGCGGGGCCTATTTTGTCAGCAGATACCATACCGTGGCTCTTACCGAAGGCATGTCCACCGGCAATCAGGGCTACGGTCTCCACATCATTCATCGCCATACGCTTGAAGGATTCGCGTATTGCATGTGCAGAGTCCATAGGTATACCATTTCCTCCTGGACCTTCGGGATTGACGTAGATCAGTGCTTGGTGCGTAGCGGCAAGGGGATTTTCAAGGTCTCGGTTCTCGTCTGAAGGTTCACCTTTCCAGCGGAGTGTCTGTGTAACCATTTTGTCGGGGTGCCCTTCATAGTATTCACCAACTTTGGATTCTTTAAAAGGCTTGCCATTCCAGAACTCCGGACCCCAATACGTGCTGCGGTCAGGTTCCCATGCATCACGACGACCACCGCCATAACCAAAGGTAGGGAAGCCCATAATTTCTAAAGAGCAATTACCGGTCAACACAATAAGGTCTGCCCAAGATAGGGCTGCCCCGTATTTTTTCTTAATTGGCCAGATTAGGCGACGGGATTTATCCGTATTACCGTTATCCCACCATGAATTGATAGGAGCAAAGCGCTGCATAGCTTGTGCAGCACCACCCCGCCCGTCTGCGATACGATAGGTACCTGCGGAATGCCACGCCATACGAATCATCTGAGGGCCATAATTATTATAATCGGCGGGCCACCATTCTACAGAGGTTAACAGTAATTCTTTAATATCTTTTTTAAGCTGTTCAAAATTAATTTTAGAAAAAGCTTCGTTGTAGTTCTCGTCGCTAAGCGGGTTTGCTACCGGCTGCTCCTGGTGAAGCAGTTCGACCTGTAGACGGTTGGGCCACCAGTCATCAATTTGAGGAGCAGTTCCAAGGGCTCCTCCTATTCGGGTTCCCCGAAACGGACACTTGGCGAGACTATCTGGATTATCAATGTTTTGCATAATAAATTGGATTATTGAGTTAAAAAATATATTTAAAATTGACTAACGATTATTTTTATTTCTTTTTCCTTCCTTTAAAGCGATTCTAATTTGCCTATCTACTTATGCTCCATAACCGGACAATGTTTTAAAAATGCCATTTTTGTACTCTAAAACACCAATTTAGAGCTGAAAATAGATTAGGAAATACTAAATAACTAAACATTTCCGGTTTACTTCAAAAAATAAGGATTAAGCAATTATTTTTTTCTTGCCGTATAAATTATCTACATACATATATAACAGCGCTGCCGCTACGCCAGCAGCTAATTGACCTAACAAAAATGCTAAAATATTGCCCCACGTTGTCATGCCAATAGCACTTATGCCAAGAGCAACTGCGGGATTAAAGGCACCGCCGGTAATTCCACCTAAACCATAGGTGCAAGCCATAATTGTAAAGCCTATAGCAAGGCCATAAAAGGAATTCCCTTTATTGTCATCCTCTGTAGAGGTATGTAAAACTGTCCAGACCAATGCAAAAGTGCCCAGAAACTCTGCTAAAGTTCCACCAATAAAATTGAACTGCACAGCTGTACTTATTCCGGTCGCTTGTGGAATAAAACCCAACAGATACCTACCGGTAAATGCAGCCAACATGGCTCCCAGAATCTGCCCAATTATATATCCCGGAACATCTTTGGTTTCACATTTACCGCGTATCCATACCCCCAATGTAACGGCGGGATTAAAATGACCTCCAGATATATGCCCTCCGGCAAATACCATAACCATTAATATACTACCTATCGCCAATGGCGCCATATTTCCCGCAGTACCATTAACAGTCAGTACTATTGTTAAAACAAGAAAAAATGTGCCCATAAATTCTACAAAATACTCTTTCATAATTTTTTAATTTTAGTTAGAGTTTAAAAATTGTTTTGGTTTATTGCTTTTAATTAAGAAATTCATTATAACTAGTAATATATTTATTTTAATAAAAAAATAAATATTTATTGGTAATTAGCTTGTTGTAATTCATTTCCGATTACACCCTATATAAATTCTGTTGGGTTGACCTGCTGATTTATTTTATATGTCAAAGTTATTACCCATAAATATAAAATTGTATTAAAGGCGTGCCAACGCCCTTGATCTTAAGCCAATCTTAAGGAAACGAACGGATTAACGAAGGGTAGTTAATTTAGATTTGTGGTCTCCAAATAATTATTTATGCTCGATAGAATTATTAAATTCAGTATTACCCATAAACTGATCATCCTTCTGTTCACGATCTTTATAATTGGTTTTGGAGTTTATTCTCTTTCTCAAATTGCCATTGGTGCAGTTCCAGATGTAACGAACAATCAGGTGCAGGTAATTACTACTTCGCAAAATCTTTCTACCCAAGATATGGAGCAGTACATTACCTATCCGGTTGAACTAGAAATGGCCAATTTACCTGGGGTTAAAGAAATTCGATCCGTTTCTAAGTTCGGTCTATCTGTGGTCACCATTGTGTTTGAAGAAAATTTGGGTACCTATCTGCCAAGACAGGTTATTGCGGAAAAAATAAAATCAGCTACTGCACAAATACCTAATGGGTTTGGACAGCCCCAGATGGGACCTATCACCACCGGTCTGGGAGAAATCTATCAATATACTTTAGCTACCAAGCCCGGCTTTGAGAATCGCTATTCTGCCGAAGACCTGAGGACTATTCAAGATTGGGTTGTGAAACGGCAGCTTTCGGGCATAAAAGGCGTTGTAGAAATCAATGCTTGGGGCGGCTATGTAAAGGAATATGAGGTTGCAATCAATACAAATATGCTGAATGCAATGAATATTTCTATATCAGATGTGTTTACAGCGCTTCAAAACAATAACAGCGTGGCCGGTGGCGGTTATATAGAAAAGGTAGATCAGGCCTATTTTATACGCGGTCAAGGTCGTGTTACCTCTCTGGATGATATCCGAAATATAATAGTTAAAAACGAAAATGGAATACCTGTTTATGTAAAGAACATTGCCGAGGTTGGTTTTGGGCAAGCTACACGGTTTGGTGCGATTACCGCTAACGGGAAAGGCGAAACGGTGCTGGGTCAGGTGATGATGTTGAAAGGCGCAAATTCCAATCAAGTCATCGAAGCTGTTAAGGAACGTGTAGCGAAGATTGCAGAATCCCTGCCCGAGGGTGTGGTGATCAAACCTTTCTTAGATCGCAGCCAACTTATCGAGCGTACCACCCATACCATTGCCGAAAACCTCATTGTTGGTTGTCTAATCGTAATTTTTGTAGTTGTCCTTTTATTGGGGAACTTTCGCTCCGGGCTTGTGGTGGCTTCGGTCATTCCGCTATGTCTGTTGTTTGCCCTTTCCCTGATGTATATTTTCGGGATAGACGCTAATTTAATGAGCTTGGGAGCAATTGATTTTGGGATAATTATCGACGGCGCGGTAATTATTGTGGAATTTACTGCTTTTAGAATTACGCAAAAAAATAAAGAATACGACAATTTGGTCAAACAGGAACTCCGTCATTTAAAAGACCGGATTACCTTTGATAGCGCTTCACGAATGATGAACTCAGCAATTTTTGGACAGCTGATTATCCTTATTGTTTTTATCCCCATCTTATCATTGACCGGGGTCGAAGGTAAAATGTTTAAGCCAATGGCGCTTACCTTTAGTTTTGCGTTAATTGGAGCCATGATCTTATGCCTGACCTATGTGCCCGTTGCCTCTGCGGTATTTCTCAAATCAGAAGAACCTTCGGAAAAGAATATCTCGGTAAGACTCATTAAATTTTTAAACCGAAAGTATAAACCAATAATGTACTGGGCACTTGGCAAAAAGAAACTGGTACTGGGGATTGCGATACTCCTACTCCTTATTTCGGGCTATATTTTCAGTAAAATGGGAGGGGAATTTATTCCCCAGTTGGATGAAGGGGATTTTGTGATTCAACCCGTTTTAAAAACAGGTACTTCCCTGAGCAAAACCATAGAGACCACTACCCGAATGGAAAATATTCTAATTGATAACTTCCCAGAAGTAAATCAGGTGGTAAGCCGTATAGGAGCGGCAGAAGTGCCTACTGATCCTATGTCTATGGAAGAAAGTGATGTTATCGTATCCCTAAAACCCAAAGATGAATGGGTCTCCGCAGAAACAAAAGACGGCTTGGCCGATGCCTTTAAAAAGGCGCTTTCTGTAATTCCGGGAATGGAAATTGAATTTACCCAGCCGATCGAAATGCGATTCAACGAACTTATTACGGGTGTACGCGCTGATATTGCCATTAAAATATTTGGTGAAAATCTGGATATTCTGAATACTAAAGCGCAAAAGATCAAAAATCTTATCAAAGATGTGAATGGGGCTACTGATATTACAGTTGAAAAAATAGTTGGTCTTCCGCAAATGAACGTGAATTATGACCGTGATAAAATTGCGCGGTATGGCTTGAACATTGCCGATTTGAATAAGATTGTTACAATGGGTTTTTCCGGAGAAACTATGGGCAGCGTATTTGAAGGTGAGAAACGCTTTGATATGGTTTTGCGGCTTCAAAAAGACAGCCGACAGGATATTTCAGATTTGAAAAATCTATTTGTGGACACCCCTTCCGGCGAAAAAATACCGCTCAGCGAACTCGCGGAAATAACCTATCAAAAAGGGGCTGCAAAAATATCGCGAGATAATGCACAGCGACGGATCGTTGTAGGTGTAAATGTGCGGGGAAGTGATTTACAGACTGTGGTAGATAAAATCAAGAATATCGTGGATTCGAAAGTTAGCCTACCACCTGGATATAATATTACGTATGGCGGTCAATTTGAAAATTTACAGAGTGCTACGGCACGTCTTAAAATCGCTGTACCTATTGCTCTGGTGCTTATTTTTATACTATTGTACTTCGCTTTTGGATCCATACGGGAAGCGCTGATGGTGTTTTCTGCTATTCCGCTGGCTGCGGTGGGTGGCATCCTTTTTCTATGGCTACGTGGGATGCCGTTCAGTATCTCGGCCGGGGTAGGATTCATCGCTTTGTTTGGGATTGCCGTACTCAATGGGATCGTACTCATTGAACATTTTAAGGAACTGCGCGATGAAGGAATGAAAAACGATAATGAATTAATTGTAAGTGGTGCTCAGGATCGCCTACGCGCCGTTTTGCTGACGGCTTCCGCTGCGGCATTGGGATTTCTGCCTATGGCGATTTCTTCTGGGGCAGGAGCAGAGGTACAGCGTCCATTGGCAACGGTCGTGATCGGTGGTTTGATTACTTCCACCCTGCTTACCCTAATTGTGCTACCGGTTATTTATTCCCTTTTCAATAAAGAAAAAAAGGATAAGAATAAAAGCAACGATAATCTTCGAATCAAAGCATTGAGCACAGTTCTTCTGCTGGTTGGCTTTTCGGGCTATGCTCAAGAAACCCAGGTAAAAACGATTAAAAATGTTGATGAGTTAACGACTATGGCGCTAGAAAATAACCTGGGCATCAAAGCGTCCGCCCTTCGAGTAGAGGAGTCGCGTGCCAACATCGGAAGTGCGTTCACCTTTGACAAGACCGAAGGCTACTTTGGCTATGACGCGAGTAACAGGGCAGCTCCCGTTGGGGAGATCGGCATAGGCGAGGGAATGCACGTGCTGGGTGTACGGCAGCTGTTCAACTTCCCCACGGTTTATTTCGCAAGAGCGAAAGTGAATCGGGCGATGTATGGGCAACAGACCAGCCAGTTTGAGATCGACAAGCGCAACCTTGAGCAATCTGTAGCGCAGGTTTACTACGGGCTGCAGTACCAGCAGGCCCAGGTAGAAGTTTACCGGCAGCTCGACAGCCTTTATCAACAGTTTGCATACGCGGCTAAAAGAAGGTTTGAGCTAGGGGAGACCAATTATCTAGAAAAGATCACGGCACAGGCGAAACAAAAACAGTTGGAGACACTCTATAAGCAAGCGCAGGACCAGGTCGCCGTATGGTATGAAAAGCTAAAACCGCTCATTAAGACCGATCAGAAGATTGTAATAGAGCCCACGCCCCTACAAAAACTAGAGGTAACCAATCCCGGGATCCAAAATAATCCCGGCCTTGACTTTTATAAAAACCGAAGCAGGGTTTTCGCCGCACAGTCTGGGCTGGAGAAACAACAACTGTTACCCGATATTAGTCTGACCTACTTTCAGTGGGACAATAATGCGATCAAAACCCCGCTGAAAGGATATCAGGTAGGCATTCATATTCCAGTGTTATTTTTTGGGAATTCCTCAAAAATTAAAGCTGCGAACATTGCAAAGCGAGCTGCTGAGCAGGAAAGTGCCGATTATGAAGACCGTTTGAATGCAGAATATAACCAACTTATTCAACAAATGATCAAGCACCAAGAGGCGCTATCCTATTATGAAAATGAAGGGAAAGGCTTTTCCGAAGAGATCATCAAGACCGCAACATTGAGTTATAAAAATGGGGAAATTGATTTTTTTGAATATATCCAAAGTCTTGAAAACTCCTATTCCATCATACTCTCCTATTACGAAAACCTCAACGCATATAATCAAGTCGTTACTCGCATAAATTACCTAATATTATAATTTGATAGAATGAAAAAAAATATCTTCAAGTCCATAGTTCTACTTTTTGTAGTGATACTTGTTTCCTCTTGTGGAAATTCCGAAGGAAATTCTAAAGAAGAGGACAGTAAAGGAGCAAAAGCCGATTCTATCTCCAATAACGGCGAAATAAAAGTAAACCTTGCCCAGTTTAAGGGTAGTGATATGCAATTGGGAATTATGGACAGCATGACCTTTCCCGTAATGGTAGATGCTACAGGAACAATAGATGTGCCCCCAGAAAATAAAGCCATGATAAGCTCTTTTGCTGCTGGTTATGTTAAACAAACCCCTCTTTTAATAGGTGATAAGGTTAAAAAAGGGCAGTTTTTGGTAAGTTTAGAAAATCCAGATTATGTGCAGATGCAGCAAGATTACCTAGTTGCTATGGAACAAATGAAATATTTAAAATCAGAATATGAGCGGCAAAAAACCCTGATCGAGGAAAAAATAACTTCAGAAAAAAATTACCTCCGCGCCGAAAGCGAATATAAACGAAACTTGGCAACGTATGAAGGCCTGCGCAAAAAGTTGGAAATGCTCAATATTAATCCAAAGGCTGTGGAAAACGGTGAAATCACTTCAATAATCAGATTATATGCGCCTATTTCTGGGAGTATTACCGAAATGATGATCAATAAAGGAATGTATGTTTCGCCTGCAGATGTACTCATGCAGATTATTGATCCACTACATTTGCATATTGAGCTCAACGTTTTTGAAAAAGATGTTATGCAAGTTACAGAAGGGCAAGATATAGAGATTACTCTTCCCGAGGCAAAAACAGATACATTGCAGGGTGAGGTTCATCTGGTAGGCACTTCAATCGATGAGGTAAAACGTACCGTAAAAGTACATGGCCATTTTAAAAATGAAGAAGACAAGCACTTTGCAACTGGGATGTTTGTAAATGCGCAGATCATTACCAGTAAAAAGCAATCCAAAGCTTTACCAACCCAGAGCATAGTATCCCTAGACGATAAAAACTATGTATTACAACTAACAAAAAAGACGGACAGCCTTTATTACTTTGATAGGCGAGAAGTCATGCCCGGCGATGCTTATAAAAATTATACTATTATTCAAAACAGTGACGAATTTAAAGAAGGTGATGAGTTTCTGATAAAAGGGGCTTTTAGTCTGATACAGCAATGAGTTGGATTGAAATCTTATAAGCGCTAAAGAGCCTTTAGAAACGTTGGCCTATTCAGAAACGTTCTTCAAATGATCATGTAACGCTTTTCTGTTTAGCTCTTTTTGCTGGCCATAATGTGACTTTGCATACTCGGTATGAAATTGATGACAATCGAGGAATTTTATATTAAGCGTAATCCACTCTTTATCTGTAAAATTTTTACCATTATAAAGCGCCCACTCATTTCTCAATTTGTTATTTTTTGATTCAAAGCAAGTTTTACCCAAGTGTGCCAGATCTGCATCACAGATTATTTTCTGTAACAACGTATGGGGTTTTTGAGGCATTATGGTGGCAAGTATAATATTTTTGATCTTTTCAATTTCTTCGGCAGGATAGTGATAGATGTCCAAAAATTGCGATACATGATCACAGCTACTTTTTTCGTGAGCTTCCATTCCTTCAATCTGACCCACATCATGAAAATAGGCCGCTATAATTAAGGGCTCTAGATCTTTGGCGTCAATATGTTCCGCACGAGCTATCTTTTCAGAATTTGCTACAACTTCGCGGGTATGTTCCCAATTATGAAAGGGAAAATTGCTGCACCTGCTCTGATTAAATAATTGATTGCAGTACGTTCTGGTCTTAGTTATCAATTGCACATCCATGACACTTTTTTGTGATAAATCGATTTGATTTAACATGGTTTTGAAATTTAAAATTAAGGTAGTTGTTGTGCAATATGTAGCATGTCTTAATTAAGAGTAGATTAAAATTCGGCATTAGCTCTTTAGCAAACTTAAAGAAAACCTAAAGGAAATCTAAAGATTTATTTGTTATAAAATAAATTCCATTTCGGATATTCTTTTTTACTATTATATCGTGTCTTAAGAAAATTTAATTGGGGTTGTACGCCTTGTTTTTTACTAATCAACAGAAAGTCGTTTGGCTTTCTAGAAAGGGAGTCAAGTTTAGTAATACTATTTGAATCGTTCAGGTCCCAAAGCGTTTTTTTCCAATTATTGTCATTTTCAAACTGCGTTTCGCGATTTGTGGTGTTTCGCTCATCTTTGAGTGTAATGATTGGAGCGCGAGTATAAAAAGATAAAGAAGGAAGTAAGTGATCATCTACTATTATGGTTTTATTTAAACCCGGTGAAACGTGATTTATAAAATTCACTATGTCGCGCGTACTATTAATCACAGTACTGTTAACACGAAAAATTACCGATGAAAGAAGAACAAGGCAGGCGCCGAAAACGGCAGCCATAATAGCAGGCTTGTATGACTTGCTATTATCCAATAAATAATAGGTGAGCAATGAAAAAATAAAAATTCCAAGTGCAATTAATGAAGCAAAAAAGGTTGATTTTATTAATGAAAAGTCTAAGATCCAGAAAATTATTACTGCACTACATAGTAGGGATATTATTATTAAATAGGTAATATTGATATATTTTCGGCTTAGTGCTTCGATTTTTGGAAGTTGGACAGCAATAAAAACAGCCATCATCCAAAACATAGGCAAGAGGTAAAAAATAAGTTTCGTAGTAAAAGCTGAAAAGATCACAAAAAGGGTAACGCTACTGTATATGAGAAGCAGGCTTTCTCTGGGAAGATTTTGAAATGATTTTATTTTTGATTTAAACCTAGGGATTAATGAGATCCACCAGGGGAAAATGAGTCCTATTAGTAATAAAGCATAGTACCAGACCGGCTTTGCCCTGTTAAATGAATCTGCATTCATTCGGGAAGCTAATTGCTTCTGTATGAAATAATCCCATAATTTAGGATTTTCTATAATGACCATCAGGTACCAACTTGCACTGATGGTCAGACACACCAAAATACCAAGTATGTGATGTACTCCAACCTTAAAAGCACGGTTAAAAAGTGTTTTTTCAGTTACTATATATACAATGATAAATAAAAGTGCCACGGGACCTTTAGTCAGTAACGCAAGGCCTACCAATGTGTAAAAAAGGTAAAGCACCCATATCTTAGCATAGGTGACATAATATTGCCAGCAGTAGATGGCTCCGAGAATAAAGGTTGTCAGATAATTATCCGTTGTCAGGTTTCGGCTGGAGATTAGGACAATGGGCATAGAAAAATAGATGAGCCCAGCCAAGAATGAAATTTTACGGTTTTTATATAATAAATTAGAAATACCATAAACCAAAACCAACTGAACGATAATCGAAATCTGTAGAAAAAAGCGTGCCCCAAACTCATTTATTCCGAAAATCCTATACCCTAAAGTCGTTATATAATAGGTTATAGGAGGTTTGTGAAAATGGAAAATACCCAATAGTTCTGGATTGAGATAATCACCAGAAAGTAGCATTTCCCTGCTTATTTCAGCATATCGAGCCTCACTGGTTTCAGCGAGACCATAAGACCCCAGACCAAAGAGGAGACATATAAAGACCAAAATTAAAAAGAAAATGTAATATTTATCAATATTTCGTATTACCACAGCAGCATTTTATTCAAAACTAGCGTATAGCAATGTATTATCTTCACCATTACCATAATCTTAAGCAAATCTGAAGAATTGGTCAAATTAATTATTTCCAAACTATATTCTTAATAATATCCATACGCTAATATTAACGCAGTAAAACCGAATATTTTCACTCTTAATTGTCTAACAGATTAGTTAAAAGAATTATGCTACAAATTGATCAAAAGAAAATATATTCCTTAAAAATTTAAAGAAAGTATGGGTGATATTAGATGTTCAATGGTGAAATTTAAGAACTGCGATGGATCGATCGTATGCACGCGCAAAAAAAAAAGGTAGGGAATTAATTCCCTACCTTTTTACTTAATTGTTATAGAAAGAAATCTATTTTTTGGAACCACTTTTTTTAGGGCTTTGTTTTGCATCCCCCTTTTTTTTATCCATTCCTGAATTTCCTTTGTTGTCTCCTTTTTTGTCTTTCGAATTTTTGTCGGGCGTTGCCATAGTGTTTAAATTTATAGGTTATAGTAATATAAATTAGAATATTTTAGGTGAATTATATGACTTTAAAAATTATTTTTTTGACCGAATAGCACAATTAAATAAATCAATGCACATTCTCTAATGGCCGATTTATATAGGCTCTCAATTTCTATAAAGTATAATTTTACAAACTGAAATCATTCGAATATAAGAGATGGTTTTTTATCGTCTACTTTCGTGATAATGGACTTGTTACCTTCATAATAGTCCTTTTGCAGTACATTTAAATGACCAGATTAAACTAAGGATCCACCCAAAATAAAGAGGCGAAATTATATAGCCTAAGATCTTATATGCTTGACAAGTTCAGACGGCGTTTTGATAAGAAAAGGGAATAAAATTCACTATCTATACAGTAGCGTTATATGGATAAACACAAAGGAATGAAATTAAAAATAAATTGGTCTAGCTTCAAAAAAAAATGGAGACTAATTCTCCAGATTGCGTTGGCAATTCTTTCCATATTATTAGCTGTATATTTTGTAAAGCAGGAGCGTGCGGAGTTGGGACAGGTAAGGGCTGTTCTGCTGCGGGCAGATTCCTATTGGTTACTATCGGGAATAATACTTGTGTTTTTATTTGTGGCCGTACAGGGCTGGATGTACCAGCACAGTTTTAAAGCCGTACAGCGCAAAATACCTTTTAAGACCGCTATACTGCTTTATTTAAAGCGCAACTTCATCAGTACGTTCATTCCTGCAGGTATGTTGACCAATATTATGTTTTTCAATAAGAGTATTGAGGATAAACAGGGGATCGGGAAGAGCTATATTTATTATGCCTCCGTCATATTTTCTATATGTTCCATCCTTTCCAGCATACTTGTTGTGATCCCGGCTCTTGTCCTATTGTTTTTTAAGGGTGATCTTAAGGGTGAGATGGTTTATGGGATTCTGGGAGTGGCATTGATTTTTGGTCTGCTCGTCTATATTCTTATAAGTTTTGTAAAAAAAGGGTTTGTGTACCGCCAGATTGTACAACGTGCTCCGTCGCTGGCCAAAACAATAAACGAACTGCAACAACAGCCCCTCGATAAAAAGCATCTCCTTAAAGTCCTGCTCTTCTCTTGTGCAATAGAACTGATAGGCATTGCCCATCTCTATATTGCAATGGGTGCCCTGGGGCTCAACCCTTTGTTGATCGTCGCTTTGACGGGCTATGCCCTTGTACTGTTGATCTTGATCAGTTCGCCCTTTCTGCGCGGTCTTGGCGCCATAGAGTTGGCATTGACATATGCTTTGACCTTATTTGGCTTTAGTGGGATAGGGGCACTTTCAGTGGTTTTCCTGTTTCGCTTTTTTGAGTTTTGGAGCATCATGGTCCTGGGTCTTTTTGCGCTCCTGTTTAAGAAGGACGGCCTGTTCATGCAATTGCTCGCCCCGGTGCTGTTGCTTTTTTTAAGTATCACAAACATACTTTCGGCTCTTACCCCTGCGCTTGCTGAACGATTAAAAATTCTTAGGGATTTTATTCCTTATGATGTGATCGAGGTTTCAAATACTGCCGTACTGGTCATTGGTGTGATTTTGATGGCCACATCTGCCGCCCTTTTCAAAGGTTATAAAAATTCGTATTACTTAGCGCTTTTGCTCTCCACGGTTTCCCTGATAGGACATTTTTTTAAGGGAATTGATTATGAGGAGGCTATTCTGGCAGCCATTACCATAATTGTGTTGCTGTATCAGCGCAAGACCTACTATATAAGATCCATTCCACTTCAGGCTTTAAAATGGCAGAACGGTCTGATCTTAATGGCCTGTGTTCTGATCTATGGCATTGTGGGGTTCTATTTTCTAGACGTGCGCCATTTTAATATCAATTTTACCTTTACCGAATCTATCATCGATACGATCAGGAGCTTCATACTAATCGATGAAAATTTAAGACCAGTGACCGCTTTTGGGCGTTATTTTCTGTATACCATTAATATGCTCGGGGTGGCGAGTATCCTTTATTTCATATGGCTGCTCTACAAACGGTTGGCCCAAAAGACGAAAA
>Ga0314772_1000470_pt1 | contig 22018 bp, 24 predicted proteins | sample MetaGCBIW2018_FD_204520 | JGI IMG/M metagenome (GOLD analysis project Ga0314772, IMG submission 204520) | Cryopeg brine microbial communities from Beaufort Sea near Barrow, Alaska, United States - CBIW 2018 | ecosystem: Environmental > Aquatic > Marine > Coastal | place: USA: Alaska | collected... | reverse complement strand
AGCTGATTGAGGACGGCGTGACGCCGATGCGCGCCCGCATCGCGGAGCAGTTGGGTCACGCGGGACCGACCGTTTCACAGACCATTGCGCGCATGGAGCGGGACGGGCTGGTGGTGGTGTCGGGGGATCGGCACCTGGAACTGACAGCGGAGGGCGAGGTGATCGCCGTCCGCGTCATGCGCAAGCACCGGCTCGCGGAATTACTGCTGACCAACGTCGTGGGCCTGGAGCTCCGTTATGTCCACGAGGAAGCGTGCCGGTGGGAGCACGTCATGAGTGACCGAGTCGAGAGACGGCTGTTGGAGATCCTCGATCACCCCCGGGTTTCCCCATACGGCAACCCCATCCCAGGGCTAGCAGAACTCGGGATGGGCGTCGAAATCATCCAAAATGTCCCCGGAATCTCGCTCAATCAAATTATTTTTGACGGGGTTTCAGAGGCGACTCTGATCCGGATCGGGGAGAACCCTCAGGCCTCCCTTGGCTTCCTGGAGGAGGCAGTGAAAGCAGGGCTCGTACCTGGGGCGATGATTTCAGTCGTCGCGTCCGATGATGACGTTTTGGTTACGACTGATAACGGTATGATAACGATCAGTCACGAAGCTGCACGGCACGTCTTCGTGTCTCCTCGTGAGACATGACCCCGTTTTGTTCTGTACTGTTGTTCAAGTTACAACCTGAGGAACTTCCTCCTGGTGCCTGCACGACGGAGGGAACGCCCCGAACCTGAGGGGCGTTAGGCACCAAGACAAAGAACGCGCACGTGGCGCGGAAGGACTGAAATTTGACGCACGGATACATGCGCGCAAGAGCGCGAGCGGTCGCTGCAGCTGCAGGCGCCGCAATTATTGTGGTTCCCCTTACCGGGGCCGCAGCCGTTGCACTCGTGGCCACTGAGCCAGCGAGTACCACCACTCAAGTGACCGCAGAGTCGACACTGAGTTTCGCGGATGCCATTGCTCCCGTAGAGGCCGGAACGTCGTTCACCGTTGACACGGGCGATGTTCCCGCAGTAGTTGTCTCTGCCGAGGCCGAGGTGCCCGCAGTCGTGGCCGCATCCGACGACGTCGAGCTTGCGCTCGACACTCCCGACCTGACGGTGAAGAAGAACCCAAAGCCAAAGCCCAAGCCGGTTGCGACCACGAGTAGCAACTCCACTCGCAGCTCGGGTAGCGCCCGGCCTGTATCGAACTCCAAGTCTGTCAAGGCGGCTATCAGCGGTAGCGCGGTCATCGCAGAGGCGTCTAAGTACGTGGGCGTTCCGTACGTGAGTGGCGGAAGTTCACCCAGTGGGTTTGACTGCTCCGGTTTTACCTCCTACGTCTTCGGTAAGTTGGGCATCAGCCTTCCCCATTCGTCAGGTGCGTACTACAACGTTGGCACCCGCGTATCATCGCCCCAACCCGGCGACATCATCGTCACGCCCGGTCACGTCGGCATTTACGCCGGCAAGAACCTGCAGATCGACGCCTCAACCACCAAGAATCCGGTTCGATTCAACCCGATCTGGCAGAACAACCCGGTCTACATCCGAGTTAGCTAAATCCACTTCGCTCAAAGGCCGTCACCAATTGGTGGCGGCCCTTGTCGTTTATATGGCGAGCTGGCCATCAAAATGAATTCTTGAGTGGTAGCGTCGATGCCCGCTCGTGCTCTAGCGTGGGGGCATGCACATTAATCGCATTCCTCGCCTAGGGCGAACAGTCTCTCAAGTGGGGCTCGGTTGCTGGCAACTGGGCGCCGACTGGGGTGACGTGAGCGACGAGCAGTCGCAAAAGATTCTTGCTGCGGCCGCCGACGCAGGGACGACTTTCTTCGATACCGCTGACGCCTATGGCGACGGGCGCTCAGAGCGCGCGGTGGGGGCTTTTGTGAACTCCCACCCCGATCGCGCCAGCTTTGTGGTGGCGACCAAGATGGGGCGGCGGGCTGACCCGCACGTCGCATCCGAATACAACCTCGACACCTACCGGCGTTGGACGGACCGTTCGCGCGAGAACCTGGGCGTCGAGCGGCTCGACCTGGTCCAGCTCCACTGCCCCCCGTCGGCGGTCCTACACGATCCGCAAACCTTCGACGACCTACGCACGCTCGTCGAGGAGGGTCGGATCGCGAAGTGGGGCGTGTCGGTGGAATTGGTCGACGACGCGCTGCGAGTACTCGGCGAGCCCGACCTCGCAGCCATTCAAATCATCGTCAACGTGTTCAGGCGCAAGCCACTCGAACGGGTTCTCGCCGAGGCCGATAGCGCCGGGGTCGGCATCATTGCCCGGGTGCCACTGGCATCGGGCCTGCTGTCTGGAAAGTACGACGAAAATACCGAGTTTGCGGACAACGATCACCGCAACTACAACCGCGACGGCTCGGCCTTCGACGTGGGAGAGACCTTTGCCGGAGTGCCGTTCGACGTAGGGGTCAAGGCGGCACGCAAGGTCGCCGCACTTACCCCCGACGGCTGGACCACTTCGCAGCTCGCGCTTGCGTGGTTGGCGTCGGTGGGTGTTTCCACCATGATTCCAGGTGCGCGCTCGCCCGAACAGGCCAGGCTCAACGCCGCAGTGGGCGACCTACCCCACCTCAACGATGCCACCATGGCGGAGCTCGCAGCGATCTACAACGGCGACATACGTCAACACGTCCACTCCAGGTGGTAACCCCGGGTAGGCTCTCCTCCGTAAAGCGCTTGTAGCTCAGGGGATAGAGCACCGCTCTCCTAAAGCGGGTGTCGGCAGTTCGAATCTGCCCAGGCGCACTACGAAGTACCTGGTAAATCCTTAGGTTGGCGAGATTGATCAGGTAGTGACTGTCAAAGGTTGCTGTTTCATCCACATTCCATCCACAAGCGCCTTGTTTCTGAGGGTTCCAAGGGCGACGGCCACATCCTCGAGGGGCGGTTTCTAGCCAGCGTCGCATCACCTGAGGTTCAGGAGAAGCGATGCCAGTTAGTCCAAGAACGCGGCAAAAGGGCACCGGTGCACTGCCGATGGTCGAGACACGCAACAAATATGCTCAGCTGATGAGGCAAGGAATCAGCAACGCCGAGGCGTGTCGAACACTGAACATAAACCGGCGCACGGGCATGCGATGGCGGCACGGGCGGACAGTGACGAACGCGCAAGGACGCGCGAAGACGTACGCGCCGATCTCGCTGAAAGCACCACCGACGATTTCGCCGCGGTGGGCGCGTCAGCCGGGCTCATCTCGGTTGGAGAGTTGGTGGGGGCTTCCTGGAGACCAGACAGTGATGCGACGCTCTACTGGGTCGTGTTCCGAGGTGGAGCAGGTGACGATGCAGTTCCACCACCCGACGTGCCAATCGCTGTCAGGAATCTTCCACTCGGCGAGCCGCTCTGCGTCGACCTCGAAGATCAGGCTGTCGACCTCATCAAGTTGCTGCGGCAACTCTCGGTTGCGGGGCTGCAAGTACCAGTTGAGACCGAACGTGCGCTCCGGGGACTGTTCTCCGTGGGTCTTGAGCGTGAGGTTGAGGAGCATCACGTCCCTGACGAAATTAAGAGTCGCCCCGCGTTCGTAGGGAGAAACCGAATGCCATGTCGTGCCCGCCCGCTTGGTTCATCTCGAACTCGAACGGATGCGTATTGGAGTGCGCCGCGACTTCGGTGCGCTGCAGGGTGAGTGCCTCCTGTGATGCTCTGGCGGCTTCGAGAGCAGCGCTAGAAGAAGTCTCAGACGCTTCGGCGGCTCGGCGGTTCGCCTTCACCACTCCATAGGTCAAGAAGGCATACACGCCAGCGATCAACACGAGCGCGATGGTTGACAGAAGTAGCCACGCCTGGATGTTCACGAGCCAACGCTATCGGGCGTGCGACGAAGGGGCCGTCCGGGCGGGCATGGGGTTGTTGCGCTGTAGGCAATTCAGGACTCCGCGAGCATCCTTGAATTCACTCGTTGACTGGCGGCTCGGGCCGTGGTCGTTTCGGTAGACGTAGTCGCGTCGGATCCCTACCTCATCAGTCAGGGTGTCAGTATTCGCTTCGGTCACTCGGTCCTTGCCTTCCGAGCCCCATCCGTCGAGGCATATTCGGTGCGTCACGGCTCGGCCTTTTTTGGTGGTCGTCATCGTCGAGTCTGAACTTCGCCGGGGGACTGCTTCGACGGCGCTGAGGCGCGTCCGCGACACATCGATGCGTTCTCCAATTCGGTTGCGCATACGCTTCCTCGAGTTACGGTCCATGCTTTGCCGCCTCGAGACTGCAGGATTGGCAACGCCGTGATCTCGATCCGCCTTGTCGCTTTGCATGCATTTCGTCGTCAACGCGAGGTGCCTTCGTGGCGTGCGACCGCGCGCTGCTGTTGCCCTCATGGCCAAACGTGGACGCGCGCGCCGGGTTGGGGTCTCGCAAACCTAGCCGGAACTAGTCGTTCTTGCTCGTCGGGTTCGACAACGTTGGCGAGGACTCTCGCCGGAGACGGTCGCCTCGCTGTGCCTGAAGTGATTGCGACAACCAGCCGGGGGACTTGGCGATGTAGATCCTAATCCCGTCGATGTCGGGATAGATCGTTGACCAGTCATATCTGTAGGTCCGAGCCAACACAGTCGCGATCTCTTTGGCTGGTCCGGATAGGGCCTCGCGGACGGCTTCGTCGTCCTTCGCAGTTGCAGCGTCGGCCGAAGAGCGCGATCTCCGTCGCTAAACGGCGTCCTGTGCTTCGTTCGCGTCGCTTGATTCCTTGCCTCTTCGCTTATGGTTGCGCGTCGACGCGCCGACCTTTGCCGGCGACGCTTCTCAGTCCTATGAGTCACGCACGGTTCAGGCTCGCGTTGTCGGTCATGAAGGCGAGCGTTGCTGCCGTGTGCCTGAGGGGCCCGCCGAACCGATCGGTGACAACTGACTTGTACCGACGAGGGTCGCTGCCACTCGGGATGGTTGTGAATGCGAGCGGGCGGTCGCGCCACGAGGCAAGATCCGCGGTGCCCCCACCGCGGCTACAGGTCGGGGTCTTCGCGGGCGGCGACCACGCTCAGTGCCGTAGCGACGTGGCCCTGCCGCTGATGGTCGACGTGCTGATATTGGGCTGCTGTTTTTGGTGAGGTATGGCCGATATGGGCCATGACGTCGAAGCCGGAGGCTTGGCCTGTCTGGGGCGCATCCCGGGTGCGGGTCGGGTTCGTAGTAGCGACCCGAGCGTTGACGTCGCGGCTAACGCCACGCCGGACCTACTGCAGCAGCAAGTCCCGGCGACCGCACTTGCCAGAATGTCACATTCTCCCTAGACTTTTGTGACAAGAACATGATGATCAGCACGATGACGATGACGATGACGAAGAAGAGGAGGAGCGGGATCACACTCATGACGAAGACGACGACTAGGCCTTCGAAGTCGAACGCGTCGATCAAGAACTCGACGACGCCTGCCGCGGCGATTCGTGCACTGCCTGCGAGGTCGTTCGTGCGTTTGAGTGATCTTCCTGGCGCGGATACGGCTCGTAGGAAGGCGGTATCGCGCGCGGTTGAGAGCGGCGACCTGCTCAAGGTGCGTCGCGGTCTGTACTACCGTGGCAAGGCGACCCGCTACGGGATGACGCATCCCTCTACCGCTGATGTCGTCAATGTCGTGATGGGTAGCATCGGTGTTGGTTTGGCCGGATTCTCGGCGGCCCGTGAGTGGGGAGTGACTACTCAGTTGCCGGTCAGTGTTCACGTCGCGACCTTGAAGAGAGTTGAGGGTCTCGGGGGCGTGAAGCAGACAGTGCGAAGCAACTTGGCTCGCGCTGATCTCAACGCCAAGGAGATTGCTCTGCTGGAATTGATGCGTGAACCTGACGTATATGTCGAAGCGGGGTGGGGCGCACTTGTTGCGGCGGTTCGCGATGCGATCCGTACCCACACTGTCCGGGTCAGCATCCTCAGGCTCGCGGGGCACAATGAGTATGACCTTGCGACTCGTTCGAATCTTGACCGACTTCTCGTCAACCTCAACGAATCGACTTCCGTTGTCGCAAGTGCGGCATGAGCCCGCGACTTCGCGAAGACGCCGATAGCCTCAACGCGCTTGTTGCGCAAACTGCACGCGCTCGTGGGCTGGACCCGGCCTATGTTGAGAAGGACTTCTGGGTCACCGAGGTACTCAGGGCCGCTGCCGTCGACCGCGCGGTCAACGGGGCCACTGATGCCGCACGAGTTGTATTTAAAGGGGGCACGAGCCTCAGCAGGGTCTTTGGGCTCATCGATCGGTTCTCTGAAGACGTCGATCTGCTGGTGGCATTCCCTGAGGGTCCAAGTGCCAACGCCCGACACGCGGTGTTCAAGAAGATCGACGCTGACGTGTGCTCTTGGCTTGGCGCAACAAGCAGAACGGGGCCTTCGAGCACTGGGATCCATCGCACTACTACCCACGAGTACCCGACCTCGTTCGGGTCGAGCGCAATCAAGGAGGGTGTCAGGCTCGAACTTGGCAGCCGCGGTGGCGAGATCCCAGCGAGCGAGCACCAATTTCGCTCGATGGTGGCGATCTACGCCGAGGAGACGTACGGCGATGACGAGAGTGTTTGGGAAGAATTTGCCTCCTTCCCGGTCACCGTGCTTGCCCCCGAGCGCACTCTGTTTGAAAAGTTGGCGGCCGTCCATGCCGCAGTGACCAACAACGACCAAGAGGCGATCGCCAAGTTTGGGCGACATTTCTACGACATAGGACAACTGCTCAAGTCGCAACAAGTTCAAAGTGCTCTCACCGCGCTCGGTCCTGAAGGAGTCGCTTCACTGATCGACGACATCAATGCGCATAGCGCCGCAGCGGGGTGGAAGTGGATCCCGCGGCCGGATGGCGGTTTCGCCGACAGTCCCGCGTTCGACGACAAGCACGAGGCTCACGCGATTGTCCAACGCGGCTATACGGCCGCTCTGGAGTTGGTCCACGGTGTCGCCCCGTCCCTCGCTGACGTCTTCGACACAGTTCGAGCGAATCGTACGCTTCTCTAGTGCGCAAAACTGCCCCCTCCTGGATAGTCGCCTTCGCTGTGGCCGGTAGCCCGAACGGCGGCCCTCGTTAGACGGCATTGCTTTGCCTTCCGTCCACAAGCCATCCACGAGACGTCCGCAACCATTCGTGGTTTGCCGCAGTTAGCCGTACCGTTGAGGGGCGACCTTGTGCGGCAGTCGTGATCAATCGGTGGTGACCGAAAGTTGTCGGTAGTCGATTGACCGCTCTCCTAAAGCGGGTGTCGGCAGTTCGAATCTGCCCAGGTGCACCCCGAAATCCTTCGTGTTGATGCTGACACCATCTCGGAGTCGAGGCGGACAGGCCCATTAGTCCGCAAACAGTCCGCAGAAGCTTGTGTCCGCGCCAGCGCCCAGGTCGAGATGGTCGACCCGATTGCGCTTGACCCTCCAGTCAGACGGAAGGTCTAGCATAATATCGGACGCACATGTAGGGAGGTTCCTGTGGTTCCACCGAATGCGCATGACGCAACGACCGGAAACCGGCACGACGACACATTAGAGGCGAGTTCACGCCCCAAGGAGGATCGCGCCAAGCACGAGCACAGCGGTGACCACTCCGGCCACGCCGAGATGTTCCGCCACCTGTTCTGGTGGAACCTGCTGTTAGCCATCCCGGTCATTGCCACCAGCGAGATGGTCGAAGGCTGGTTCGGCTACAACCTACCCGGCTCCGCTTGGATCGCGCCGCTGATTGGAACGGCAATTTTTGTCTGGGGCGGACGACCGTTCCTCACCATGGCCAGGGACGAGATCCGCGCGAAGTCGCCGGGCATGATGACGCTCATCAGCCTGGCGATCACGGTAGCGTTCCTGGCTTCGGCGGCGTCCACCCTCGGCATCGGCGAGCTCGACTTCTGGTGGGAGCTCGCCGCGCTGATCGTGGTGATGCTCTTGGGCCACTGGCAGGAGATGAAGGCTGTGGGTCAGGCTCAGGGCGCACTCGCAGCACTCGCCGAGCTTCTGCCGGACCATGCTGAACGTGTCACCGGTGACGACGAGACGGAGCACGTGTCGATCTCCGACCTCAGTGAGGGCGACACGGTGGTGGTGCGGCCCGGCGGGAGGATCCCGGCCGACGGCACGATCACCCGCGGGGAAGCCGCGGTCGATGAGTCCATGATCACTGGCGAGTCGGCCTCCGTGAGCAAGTCCAAGGGCGACAGCGTGGTGGCAGGCACCGTCGCTACGAACGGCTCGCTTCGCATCGAGGTCACCGCCACCGGTGACGGCACTGCGCTCGCGGGCATCCAGCGCATGGTGATCGACGCACAGGAATCCAAGTCTGGCACTCGCATGCTCGCCGATCGCGCGGCCGCATGGCTCTTTTGGATTGCTTTGGGCTCTGCCGCACTTACGTTCGCAATCACGGCGGCCGTTGACAACCCCGCAACTGGTCTCTCGCGCGCCGTTTCGGTACTGGTCATTGCCTGCCCACACGCGCTCGGCCTCGCGATACCACTGGTGATCGCGATCTCGACCGCGACATCGGCGAAGCACGGGATTCTCATCAAGGACACCTCCGCGCTTGAGCGCATGCGTACCATCGACACGGTTCTGTTCGACAAGACTGGCACCCTTACGGCCGGCTCACATGAACTTACCGAAATTGCCACGGTCGACGGTTGGGACGATGCTCGGATGCTCGCCCTTGCCGCTGCGGTAGAGTCCGATTCGGAGCATCCGATCGGTCGAGCAGTAGTTGCCGCGGCGAAGGCTCGCGGGGTCGATCTCCCGTCGACCGACGCCACAGAGACGATGCCGGGGCAGGGTGTGCGCGCGACTATTGACGGTCGTCAGGTCGCGGTTGGGGGACCGGCGCTCATCGAGTCACTGCACGCCACCTTGCCAGACAGCCTGGACGATGCGGCGCGCACCTGGCGCGGCAATGGCGGCGCAGTGCTACACGTCGTTGTAGACGGCGAAGTCGTGGGTGCCTTCACCACCTCCGACCCGGTGCGCCCAGAATCGAAGGCGGCCGTGGACGCCTTGCATGCCCGCGGTATAGCTGTCGCGATGATCACGGGCGATTCGCAGGCGGTCGCAGACGCGGTCGCGAAGCAATTGGGCATCGATGACGTCTTCGCCGAAGTACTGCCTGAGGACAAGGACAAGGCGGTAGGCGACCTTCAGGGCCGCGGCAAGCGCGTCGCCATGGTCGGCGACGGGGTGAACGATGCACCGGCGCTGGCTCGCGCGGATGTGGGCCTCGCGATCGGTGCCGGGACCGATGTGGCGATGGAGGCCGCGGGCGTGGTGCTAGCGGGTTCGGACCCGCGAGCAGTACTCGGCGTCATCACCCTCTCGCGCGCGTCCTACAAGAAGATGCGCCAGAACCTCGTGTGGGCCACCGGCTACAACGCGATCGCGATCCCGCTCGCGGCCGGTGCGTTCTCGTGGGCGGGCCTTACGATGCCGCCCGCGCTGGCGGCCGTCGCGATGAGCGTGTCGACCATCGTCGTAGCGGCGAATGCGCAGTTGCTGCGCCGGGTCAGCCTCAAGCCAGAGGATCTGGCGGGATAGGAACCCGGTCGCGTTTTGTGTAGCCAAGGGCGACCGGGGCGCTGAGGCGAGAAAACTTAATGGTCGGGGCCGGCGTGATGTGGTTGCGCCGGTCCCTGATCGCAACGGGTAGTACGGCGGTAATTTTCGCTCTCGTGCGGCGCACCTCAGATTCACTCGGTACTCCGAAGACAGCTCCCGACGGCGAGGCGCTGGTCGCGCCGCTGGCGTCGAACTCAAGTTGCGCGAGTCTCCATCGGGCCAAGAGCAATTTGCCCAACGTCCTCGAGCATGGTGACTAGAGTCGGCTCGAGACTGCGCCATCCACCGAAGCGACCCCGGCTCACTGATTCCAAGATCCTTCCCGATCTGGCCAAAAGGCTTCTCACCCGACCGAGCAAGCACGATCGCTCGACGGCGGAACTTCTCCTGCTTAGCAGCAGGCATCACGGATTCCTTGCGGGACGATCATCGCCTCAACTCAGGTGTCCGAGAAACTCGGGACAGGTCGGAAGTCCACTGACCTTCGGGGACGTCAACCCCTCCTGCCCTCAACCAACCACCCAGCGCCACGCTCACGCCACAGTCAAGGGCGGAGAACCTGCTACTGTGAGAGCAGTTCCCATTATGTGGGAGTCCTCCCCGGCAGATACCAATGAAGTTATAACTTTGGAGATATTGCACATGCGTCGACTCAATTTCAAACTCTTCCTTATTCCCGCACTCGCGTCCGCGCTCCTGCTTTCAGCGTGCACCTCGCCCGACAACGGCGACGGCGGAGGTGCGGCGGTCCAGAGCCAACTCGACTCAGTGATCAAGAGCGGCACAGTGCGGGTTGCCGTGCTCCCCGACTACCCGCCGTGGAGCGTGCAGACGGCGGACGGTGGCTTCGAAGGCTACGACATCGACATCGCTCAGAAGCTCGCAGAGGCCCTCGGCGTCGAACTTGAACTGGTCAGCACGGACGGCACCAGCCGCCTCCCCCTGCTAAAGTCCGATCGGGTTGACGTGAACATCTCCGAGTGGACAGCCACCGACGAACGCGCCAAAGAAGTGGGCTTCACCATTCCCTACGTCGCCCACGGCGCCGGCGTCCTGGTCAACGCTGCGGACCCCCTCGCGAGTTACGCAGATCTAGCGGGCAAGACCGTCTCCGTCGCCCGCGGCAGCACAAACGACTCGATCATGACCAAGTACTTCCCCGACACGAAGATCGAGCGGTTCGAGACCATCGCCGACGCTGCGGCGGCATTGCGGGCCGGCAAGGTCGACGCGCTCGTCGAGGGCTACTCCACCGTGACGCAAATGGCCGAAGAGGACCCGAACTACGCGATCATTGATGCGCCCGCGCTCTTTCCCTCCCTGGTGTCCATGGGCGCGTTGCAGGAAGACCAGGTCTGGATCAATTACCTGAATAACTTCATTCGCAACCTGAATGCTTCCGGCACGAATCAGGAACTGTTCCAGAAGTGGGGTCACGCGGACCTTCCCGACATCGTTGGCTAGGTTCATGGGCTCGTCGACCGGACACGTCCGGTCGACGAGCGCCCAACGCAGTGACGTGGCGCTCAAGAAAGGCCATGCATGAACCTCTACTTCGGCGATATTGTCCAGTATCTGCCTGTGATGCTTGAAGCCCTCTGGGTAAGTATCTACGTCACGCTGATCAGCTTCGCGGCCGGCAGCGTGCTGGGTATCTTCATCTACCTGGCTAAATCCAGCAGGTTCAAGGTCTTGCAGCTGATCAGCAACGGCTACATCGAGGTGATCCGCAACACCCCGCTGCTCGTGCAGCTCTACCTGATCTACTTCGGCCTCGGGTCCATCGGCATCAACTTCAATCCGCTCTGGTCGGTATTGATCGGGATGACCCTGAACAACTCGGCTTACACCGCCGAGATCTTCCGAGCCGGAATCAGTGCGGTGCCGAAGGCCCTTCGTGAGGCGGGAACCGCCCTCGGGATGCCCTTCCACCAGACATTTCGCTACGTGATGCTCATGCCCGGAATTCGCAACGTCTTGCCGTCCCTGACCAACCAGTTCATCGTGCTGTTCTTGTTCTCATCGGTCGGCTCCGTCATCTCCCTGGATGAGTTGACTTCCACGCTGATGAACCTTAACTCGCAAACTCTGCGCACGCTTGAGATCTTCTCCGTCGGTGCCGTGCTCTATTACCTGACGTCGGCAACCATCGCGTTCGCATCCAGAATGACCGAGAGGTTTGCTTTCAGATGGTAGGGCAGAGCTGATGGACTTCGTACAATTTCTACCGCCCCTCTTGCGTGGTGCCGGGCTGACCCTCGTCATCTGCGTGGCCGCCGGGGTACTGGGCAGCTTGATCGGAATCGTGCTGGGCACCGCCAAGGCGTCGCCGAGCTGGATCGCGCGAGCGATCAGTTCCATCTACGTCAACTTCCTCCGCGGCGTCCCAATTTTGATCATCTTGCTCTTCGCCTATTTCGCCCTGCCGCTGATTCTTCCCGCCCTCACTTTCTCGCGAGCGTTCACGGCGGTTGCGGGTCTCTCCGTGTACGCGGGGGCTTACATCGCCGAGATCGTGCGTGGCAGTATCCAAGCGGTTCCCAAGGGACAGTCAGAGGCGGCGGAGGCCCTCGGGATGCACTATTTCATGCGACTGCGCTATGTGATCTTTCCGCAGGCGGCGAAGATCGCCGTGCCGCCGGGCATCGGGTTTCTGATCGCGCTGGTCAAGGCCTCCTCTCTGGTCTCGGTGATCGGGTTCGTCGACCTCACCCGGGCTGGTCGCATCGTCACAACGATCAATCAGCAGCCGCTGTTGACATTCCTCGTCGTGGGCGCGCTCTACTTCGCCATCTCGTATCCCATTTCGCTGCTCGGCAGATGGTACGAACGGAAGTTGGTATGAGCGTCTCACCCTTTTCACCCGCCGAACGGAGTAACGCATGATCATCACGGTCGAAGGTTTGCACAAGAGCTTCGGGAAACTGGAGGTGCTCAAGGGCATCGACTGCGAGGTCGCCGAAGGGGAGGTGCTTTGTGTGATCGGCCCTTCCGGGTCTGGCAAGAGCACCTTCCTGCGCTGCCTGAACTTTCTCGAATCATTCAAGGAAGGGCACGTGACCATCGGCGGTCACAACCTCACCGGCGCAAAAACGAACCTGAATGCGGTACGTAAAGACGTCGGCATGGTGTTTCAATCCTTCACCTTGTTCCCGCACATGAAGGTGATCGACAACATCATGCTGGCTCCGATGAAGGTCGGCAAGGTCAGTCGCGACGATGCGCGGGCCCGGGGCATGGTCCTGCTCGACAAAGTCGGCCTCACCAACAAAGCGGATGTCTTCCCCAGCACCCTCTCGGGTGGGCAAATGCAGCGGGTCGCCATCGCTCGCGCGCTGGCGATGGAACCCACGGTCATGCTCTTCGACGAGCCCACCTCGGCTCTCGACCCAGAGACCGTGGGTGATGTGCTCGACGTCATGAAGAAACTCGCCAAAGAGGGGATGACCATGGTGGTTGTGACCCACGAGATGGGGTTCGCCCGCGAGGTCGCCGACCGTGTTCTGTTCATGGATGACGGCCTCATCGTGGAGGAGGGCACCCCGGCCGAGGTCTTGGACTCACCGCAGCAGGCCCGCACCAAGGCCTTCCTCAGCAAGGTGCTTTGAGGTGAGCTACCCCGCTGAGGCCGATCGCCTCCGGGTGGTGATGGCCACTCCCCTCGATCAAGAGCTGTGTGACCGCATCGTCGCGCTCGAACCGCGCATCGACCTGGTGTGGGAGCCAAGTTTTATGCCACCCCGGCGGTTTGCCACCGATTACCGCGGCGATCCGGGCTTTTCCCGTACGCCGCAGCAGCAGCAGCGGTATGAGAGCATGATCGATTCTGCCGACGCGTTGTACGGAATCCCCGACATGGACCCGGTGGCACTGCGACGCACGATCGCGGCGAACCCGCGATTGCGGTGGGTGCAGACCATGGCGGCCGGCGGGGGAGGGCAGGTGAAGGCTGCCGGCCTCAGCACGTCCGAGCTGAATCGCGTCACGTTCACCACGTCGGCCGGAGTACACGGTCGCCCCCTGGCAGAGTTCGCTATGTTCGGACTTCTGGCCGGTGCCAAAATGCTGCCGCAATTGCTTGAACAACAGAAGGAGCACCTCTGGCCTCCGCGCCGGGAGATGCGCCACCTCACCGACCAGACCATTCTTGTGCTCGGCACCGGGGGCATTGGCCGACAAGTCATCGGCCTACTGGGCGCGTTCGGGTGCACCGTGATTGCGACGAGCCGGCGGGAGACCGCCCTCGCCGGTGTTGACGAGGTCGTGCACCCCGACAATCTGAATGATGTGCTCTCTCGCGTGGACGGTCTGGTCGTGACGCTGCCGGGCACCGATGCCACAAGGGGGTTGGTCGGCGAGGCTGTCCTCTCAGCCATCAAGCCGAGCGCGACCGTGGTCAATGTGGGGCGGGGCACCGTTATTGACGAGTCCGCGCTCATCGCCGCTCTTGATAGCGGTCGAGTCGGCTATGCGGCCCTCGACGTCTTTGCCCACGAACCTCTGCCCGCGTCGAGCCCGCTGTGGGATATGGCCAACGTGTTGATCAGCCCGCACACCGCGGCGCTGTCGGCGGCCGAACCTCGGCTGATTGCCGAGCTTTTCGCCGCGAATGCGGGCAAGCTGCTCGACGGACGACCGCTTCTCAATCGGGTCGACACCGTTGAGTTCTACTAGCCCGGCGAGCGGCACGCGCCAGCGCGGACTCGGCGACCGCCGCGCCGCCGCGGGAGACCTCGCCCGCATCCTCGGCCCGACCGGCCCGCGCCCGGTGGTCTGGAGGGACGAGCAGTGGTGCGGCATCCGTGACCCGTTTTCCGAAGTGTTGAAGCTGACCGGTCATAAGTTCGGACAGGACGTGAGGCTGCTGGCCCCCTGCGAACCGCGTGTGATCCTTGGCATGGCCCATAACGGGCCGGGCGATCGGGTGCTGCCCCCGCAGGCATTCCTAAAATCAGCTCGCACGGCGGTGGGCCCGGGCGATACAATCAGCCTCGATCCGCGTGCCGGAACCGTCAACATCGAAGGTGAACTTGCCGTTGTCCTGGGGCGCACCGCACGTTACCTCCAGCCCGACGACGTACCCGGTGCCATTCTGGGCTACACGATCGGCAATGACGTCACTGCCATCGACCAGGTAGCCTTCGACGAAAAAATGACGCAGGTTAAAAACGGCGACGGGTTCACCCCGCTCGGCCCGTGGATCTCGACACGTCTCGACTGGCGAGACCTGAGTATCGACGTCGAGGTCAACGGTGTCCTGCGGGCGCACGGCACCACGGCCGACCTCACTTACGGTGTCGTCGAGCAGCTCGTCTATCTCAGCTCGATCATGACCTTGGGTGCCGGCGACGTTGTGCTCATGGGGGCGCCTCGAACGGCAACGAGCGTCGAGCCGGGAGATAACGTGGCGATCAGCCTCGCCGGACTCGGAACTCTGCGGAACCCCGTGGCCGCTCTTGCCGGTCGGCACCCCGTCACCGCCCCCTCAGATCAGGAGTACTCATGAGCACCACCCCGGTGACCGAAGCGCCCGGAACGGATGCCGTTCTGCTCCGGCTCGAACAGGCCGGAATCGTTCTCGTGATCGTCATGGACGACGCCGAGCACGTGACCGACCTACAGGCAGCCGCCGTGGCGGGCCTGAACCACGTCAACTTCTTTCCGGCCGGTAAGTCGGGCGGGCGACCAATGATCGGAACGCTGGCCGCACCGTTCCCCGACGTGCGCTTCATGCTCAGCGGCGGGGTGAGCACCGCGAACCTCGCCGACTACCTGGAACAGCCCGTCGATCTTCGCGGCCGACGGCAGCTGGATGACCACGCAGTCACTCATCGCGAACGGGCAATTCGGCTCATCGAGACCAATTGCCACAGAAAGGCGTAGGACCATGCCCGACACACAAGCAGCGGGGCCCAACCGCGACATGGTGGGCAAGGCCCTCTCGCTATTGACGCTTCTCGGTGACCACCCGCACGGCGCGGTCGCTTCCGCCCTTGCTCGTCAGTCGGGCTTGCCGCTCAGCACAGCCCACCGATTGCTCGGTAGCCTGGTTCGCGAGGGTTATGTCAAGTTCGACCCATCGAGCAGGCAGTACACGGTGGGCTTGCGCATTTTTCAACTGGCACAGACCGTGTCGGTTGCCTACGGCTTCGCCGGCATGACGCGGCCCATTCTTGAAGGCGTTTCAGCCTTGACTCGCGAGGTCACCCTGCTGGCGGTGCTTGATGGCAGCCAGCAACTCTACGTACACACCGTGCAGGGACCGCAGCAGGTGCGCGTCGTCGGCGAGCCGGGCACCCACGGACCGCTCCACTGCGCCGCCAGCGGGAAGGTGCTGATTGCCTTCTCGCCCGACAGCGTGCGCAGCCACCTCGTCGACACCATCGCGCTCGACAAATTCACCGCGAACACGATCACGGACCGCAACGCCTTCCGCGCCGAGATCGACATCGTGCTTAGTCGCGGCTACGCCATCGCCGATGAGGAACACGAGGTAGGAATTCGGGCAATCAGCGTGCCGGTTTTCGTGAACCAGAACATCGTCGCTGCCGTGGCAACGGCCGGCCCGGCATTCCGCACCAGCGTCAATCAGCTCGTTCAGCACGTGCAAACCCTTGAGGAAGCGGCTCGGTCGCTCTCCACGGTGATGGCTCTTCACAATTGAGGATGTAGTTGGGGTGCGCGCGTCGGTGCGGGGGCAGGGGTCGAGGTCTTCCGATGGTGGGAGTTTTTACGCTGCCAATCTGCAACACCTCGACATGGCCAACGTGATCGTCGACGTCGCTCAGGGCCGACGGCCCAAGCACGTGCTCAACCCGCGCGCCGTGCAGCGGCTGCGTCCCCGGGACTGAATTCCGCTGCGACCGCCACGCTGCTGCACCTACCGGGCTGTTGGGAGTCCTAAGCTGGGCGCATGACGCACCGCAGGTTGGTGGCTGCGGTCGATCAGATCGACAATCAGGAGAGCACGATGCCGCAGACCTCCTCCCCGTTGGAGAGCGTCGACCGCGCTGGGTCGCGCCCTCCGCGCACACCGGGGCTCCGACCGGTCGAAGCTCGCGGGCTATGCGCGCGCCGCGGGCGGTGCCACACCCCTTGACGTCGAGCACCTGTGGGGCGCCGTCGAGCAGGCTGCCGTGCGGGGCTACGCGACCGAGGAGCAGGAGAACGAACCCGGTATCAGCTGCGTCGCGGTGCCGCTGATGCGCTCGGTCGGTGAGGGTCGCACCCAGGTTGAGGCCCTCGACCCACACGTGATGGTTACCCTCACAGGTAACGACGGGCTTGAGGCCGTCGCTGGCGACGCAGCCTCGCGGCTCAGCGCTGCTCTTCGACGTCTGGAATAACCACCGACGGTGTGACCGCCTAGACCAATATCGCGAGGACCGTCCGGCGCTTGTAGCGCGCCCAGGTGTGGCTGACCACCATCCTTCGCATGCTCGAGGAAAGTCTTGACGGTGCGGACACCACGGATGCTCAACGACCCAAGAAGCGCTTCCTCTCACCCGCCTGAGTTCAGCGCGCAACGAGGGGCAGCCGCCCTCGATGTCCGTGGTCCACCACGGGCACGTGGTCGCCTTTTCGGCGCGGCGCGGTTGTGGCGCGTCTGTGGCGCGCGCGGCCGCCTGCTGCCGGGGTCTTGTGCGCGTTGCGATAGTGGTGGCACGGGAGATCTTGAGGAGATCTTGAGGAAATGTCTTGGGGCATCTTGAGATGGCCGCACCACAATGGGAAGTGTTCACAAAACAAAACTCATAAGGAGGTTGTCAACATGATGGGATACGGATTCGGCATGGGTGCCGGGGGATGGATCGCGATGGCAGTGTTCTGGATCGGAGTGATCGGTCTGGTCGTCTGGCTGGTGGTTCATTCCTTCCCGGGTAGCCGACGCGACGATGGTGTGGGCGGCGCCCAGCCGGGCGTTGCGCAGAGCGAGACCCCCGAACAACTCTTGGATCGTCGATTCGCTGCCGGTGAGGTCGACGTCGCGGCCTACGACTCGATGCGTGCGACCTTGCGCGCGAACCGAAGCGGGAAGTAATGGCCACGATGAGTCGGCGGCTGCGGAGGCTGGTCGTTCCGATTGTCGCGGTCGCTGCGATACTGGGTTCGGGCGCGTGGATGCTGGTCCAGGGGCAGGGTGTTGGCGGTTGGGGCACTGGGATGGCAGGCGGCGCATCGTACGGGATGATGGGCGGTGGCGACTTCGGGGGCGCCAATTCGAGCGGGGATCGTGAGCCTGTCGTCGACCTTGGCGGCGCGCGCGAACAGGCTCAGGTGTTCGCGACGGAACTCCGGCCGGGTCTGGCGGTCGGTGAGGTGATGCAGTTCGACAGGCAGTACTACGCTGAACTCGTCGAGGCAGATGGCTCGCTTGCCACGGAGGTCCTTATCGATCCCGTCTCAGGCGACGTCCAGCTCGAACTGGGGCCAGCGCGGATGTGGAACACGCGCTACGGAATGATGGCACGCGGCGGCTCGGACCTGCGGATCAGCGGGATCGAGGCCCAGCAAATCGCCAACGAATGGCTCGCGGGCCAGGCCGACGCGGTCGGGCTCACGGCGGCCACCGGTGATGCCTTTCCCGGCTACTACACGCTCCACACGCTACGCGGCGGCGAGCTCGACGGCATGCTCTCGGTGAATGCGACGTCCGGTGAAGTCTGGTATCACTCGTGGCACGGAGCATTCGTTGAGATGTCCGAGGCACCGTGACTTCTCCTGGATCGCGTTCGGTGGCCCCGGTCGATGCTCGCGCACCGGCCGGGCGTCGCTGGCGCGTGCTCGTCGTCGAGGACGACGAGCCGATCGCGCGCCTGATCTCTGAGTACCTCGGCGCCGAAGGGTTCGAGGTGGACGTGGCCCCAGACGGTGAGTTGGGCGTCGCCAGGGCGCGTGCGTGGGAGCCGGACGTGCTCGTTCTGGACCTGATGCTCCCGGGTATCGACGGGATCGAGGTGTGTCGCCAGGTGCGGGGCTTCTCCGATACCTACGTCATTATGTTGACCGCGCGGACCGACGAGCTGGACCGGGTGATCGGGCTGTCCGTGGGCGCTGACGACTATCTGTCCAAGCCCTTCTCTCCGCGCGAGCTCGCAGCCCGTGTACGCGCCATGCTGCGGCGTCCGCGCAGTCCCGACACGGGCGCCCCCGGCCGGGTCTTCGGGGACCTGGTGATCGACGTGGCTGGCCGAGAGGTCTCCGTGGCGGGAGATCGGATCGAGTTGACTCGTACGGAGTTCGACATCTTGGACACCCTGTCGAGCCGACCGCGGGCTGTGCTCGCGCGCCGCGCGCTGCTGGAGGCCGTGTGGGGTGAAGACTGGTTCGGTGATGACCACGTGATCGACGTGCACGTCGGCAATCTGCGTCGCAAGCTCGGGGACGACCCGGCCGAGTCCCGGTATGTGCGGACGGTCCGTGGTGTGGGCTACAGGATGGGTGGGGCCAGTTGAGGGCCGCCAAGAGGCGAACAGGGTTCGGCGCACGCCTATTCCTGGCCCAGGTCCTGGTCATTCTCGCAGGCGGGGTCACGTTGCTCGTCGTGGCACTGGGATTGGCCCCTGGGATGTTCCGCAGGCACGTCGAGAACACGGTCGGACCGATAACTTCCGAGATGGCCGCTCACCTGGACATGGCGTTCTCTCAGGCGATTTTGCTCTCCCTCGCCGTGGCGATCGCCGTCGCCACACTCACCGCCCTCGCAGTCGGATGGTTCGTGTCCCGCCGGGCCGTCCGTCCGTTGCGGGAGTTGGCCGAGGCGGCGGGCGCGGTCGCTTCCGGCGACTACACGGTGCGTGTGCCTCGCTCGGGCTATGGTGCCGAGCTCGACTCTCTCGCCGACGCCTTCGGGCAGATGGCAAGCAGCATCGCCCGAACCGAGAAGTCGCGAGCCGAGGTCCTGCGCGACTTGTCTCACGAACTTCGTACCCCGCTAAGCACCGTGCGCGGATATCACGAGGCGATCGCGGACGGGATCTTGCCGGCCGACCGGGCCACCTTTGAGCGCATCGACACCGAGATCTCCAGGGTAGAACGACTGGTCGACGACGTCGGGCGTGTGTCCAGTGCGGAGGAACGCGGCCTCGATCTTCACGTCAGTGATGTCGTGGTACGTGACCTACTGAGAGTCGCCGCACGCGCCGAAGCGCTGGCCTTCGAAGCCAAGGGAGTGCACCTCACCCTCGGACTTGACGCCAGTGCCCGATTGGTCGCCGTTGACACGGACCGCATGCAGGAGGTTCTCGCCAACCTCTTAGAGAACGCTCTGCGCCACACGCCTGCAGGAGGGCAGGTCGAGCTGTCTGCACGATCGGTTGCTCAGGGGGTCGTGATCACCGTCAAGGACTCCGGAGACGGAATCGCTGCCGAGTACCTCCCGCGTGTTTTCGAACGCTTCTTCCGCGTCGACGACGGTCGCTCTCGTGGCGCCGGTGGCAGCGGGATCGGTCTCGCGATCGCTCGTGCGCTCACCGAGGCCCACGGTGGCCACATCCGAGCGGAGAGCGCCGGGGCAGGGAAGGGCGCCAGCTTCGTCGTGACCCTCCCGGCGCGAGGCCCGGACCGCAAATGCCAGTGACCTCGCCACTGCGCTCGTGGTCCCGCCGTCCTCATGGCGGTAACGCCCGCCCAGCAGCACCAGGGAATGTAGGTCGTGCCTGGCGCGGACGAGGTGCCACGCCTAGGCAAGTCGCGGCGCCGCGCAATCCGATCATTCTGGATACTCTTCGCTGTCGCCGTGGTTGCGTCGGCGCTCGCCCTCGATATTCGGATACTCGCAGTAATCGATCGGGCAAGGCGAAGGAGGCCACGACCATGAACCGCCGGACACCGGCTTGCACTAGCGCTTTACGGGTCAGCGCCCTCCGTATCCGCACTCAACGACCATGCGGCGTGCAGGGCCGGGCCGGCCCTCAAACGAGCTGCATGGTGGTCACACAGGTCGCTGCTTTATCGCCGCTCGTCGACAGGTCGGCCGTGGCAGAACGGCCGTCGTAATCGATCGTGACGTTGACGTCGATGTCGCGCGGAAGCCAAAGGCCGACGAAGCCATTGTCGAACGTGGTGCGCGTCTCGTCCACCAGAATCTCGCCGGAAGCCGCATTGGTGACCAGAACCTGTACGTCACTATTCTGAATCTCGCCCTTGCACGTGGTAAGACTGTGAAAATAGCACTCGTGGGTTTCGTTGTCGTACGGCGCGATCGAGACATAAAACTGATCGTCGGGCATCGGGAGGGTCATCTCGCGCTGCGCCGCGTCCGAAAGGGTGAGCTCGTTCGGCCGGATCGAGACCATGAGGTCGTCGGGGCGTTCGGAAGTCGGCAGTGCGTCGAGACGGTCGATGATGGCACGTGCGTCCAGCCCATCGAGCTCGTGGTCCTTCATCATCGCGTCGCGGACCAACTGGATGTCGTCAGCCTCGACATTACCCGCCGAGGTTGAGGTCGAGGCGGCCGCGCTACAGGCAGTCAGTGCCAGCATGGCGGCAACTGCGACTGCGACCACCGTGACCGATCGGCTAGCTAGGCGGGACGTGGAGTGGTGTGGCATGAGTAGTCCTCTGGTTTCGAGCGATGGTTGGCTATGGTCGGTGAGTTCGAGCTGTTCGTTAGGCCGGATCTCCGGAGCCGCCGCTGCACGGTGCGCCCGGCTCGGGCGTCTGTTCACCCTGAACGTACTTGACTAGGAACGGCTCGACCCGAGGATCGGAGGCGTCGTCGACTTCCAGTTGCACGCCCCAGGCGGTCAGGACCACTGGCGAACCCAACGAGCTCATGGGGCTCAGCAGCGTGTAGTCGCGAGTGCTTGCCAGCTTCGCGAGCGCGCCTACCTGCTGCGGGTCTAGCTCCGACTGGTACGTGATCCATACCGCACCATGCTCCAGTGAATGCACGGCCTTAGCGGTGGCTACGGGTTCGGTGTAAACGCCACAGTTTTGCACCACCGGATCGTGTGACCCACCGGTGGGAGGAAGGACCGTCCCCCCAGGCTTTGCAGGCGTCGGTTCCGGGACAAATTCGACGTGCTCGCCGGGGAGAGCTGGCGCCTCTTTCGCGCCACTAATGGGCTCACTCGCCGCCTGCTCAATCGCGGCATTGTGTCGGATCTCGCCAACGAAGACGGACGTCACGACCGCGGCGAGCCCGAGTACGATCACGGAAGCCACCGCGATCACGATGACGCGGCGGCGCCTATCGCGAGTCCGTTGTGCGGCGCGCACGCGCGCTACCTCGCTTGCGCTCCGGCTTTCAGCCGCAGTTTTTACCATGATTCTCCCGTGTGGCAAGCGACTTCGTAGAGACCAGGCGCGTGGTCTGCGGGGGCCCAGCCTGTTGTGCCGGGGTCGCCGCCCTCACCCAAGCCTGCAGCGCTGCCAATGTCGTGGAGGTGCATCATGCCTCCCATCCATCCATGGGGGTGCTCCATCATCCGGTGCCCGGCGATGTCCAGGGCGGTCACGTCGACGCCAGTACCGGCGTCGCGGGCCGGGGGATTGGGTCGGCTGATTGTCGA
>Ga0314772_1000458_pt1 | contig 22175 bp, 19 predicted proteins | sample MetaGCBIW2018_FD_204520 | JGI IMG/M metagenome (GOLD analysis project Ga0314772, IMG submission 204520) | Cryopeg brine microbial communities from Beaufort Sea near Barrow, Alaska, United States - CBIW 2018 | ecosystem: Environmental > Aquatic > Marine > Coastal | place: USA: Alaska | collected... | reverse complement strand
ATTGCCGAGGCAGACACGCTGGAAAAGCTGGAAGCACTGCTGCCGTGGAATGTGAATCTGGAGCGGGCTTCAAAAAAAGTGCCGCAGATCGACTGAGGGCAAGTGGGTCGATTTAAGGGCGCTTACCCCATAACATCAATTTTATCAGAAACAGCGGCATTGAAAAGTGTGACATTAGAATGCTGGAAAATACGGGTATTCGCCGCAAGAAGTGAAAAAGTTACGGGCACCGGCTCAAATGCCATTACACGACCGCTCTTCCCTACAAGCTCTGAGAATCGTTTCGTGTAGTGCCCCACGTTTGCCCCAACATCAATAACCCAGTCGCCTTCTTTCAACAATTCCGGCAGCTTTCCATACTCAGGCTCGTCAGTATAAAAGGAAGAACTCATAATTTGGCGCGCAAAATATATACGTTTCATCTCATACTGAATAAACTTCGGTAGACGAGCAGCAATCGCTTTCAATATTTCCACGTAAGGCTCCCTATTGAATCCATTTTAATCTTTTAAAATTAGAAACTACCATGGTAGCTCTGCATGTCAACCTCATCTATGACCGCATACTGTCAAGTAACTGGACAGTTTAAGTACGATTAAAGACGCGAACTGAAGCGTAACGCCGGAATTACCCAGAGAACCGACATAGGAATCTGCCGCGCCAATCCACATATTCCCTGGCCATCAACCAAAATAACAATAGGATGTTGCACTATTACATGATCAATGAAATAGACTTGTCCGCTTTTAGCCAGGACAATTTGAATATCATAGCCTTCGAGCTCGACCCCCGACCCCCGACCCCCGACCCCGAAAGTTACTCGGCCTCACGGCGCCGCTGGAAATATTTATGAACTTCTCAAACAAACCCAGGCCGCCTCAACTAGGATTCATTAACTGGGTGTTGCACTTGAAGCTGGAGACCGTACAACTTTCGCTCCATACATTCCCTTGTGCACTTCAATTTCTCTTTCATTTTCCTTGAATAGCCGCACTTTAATTATCGCCAGACCCAACAAAAGATAGATGTAGGGGTAAAACGTGATGGACATAAAAATCGCACCTATAAAATAAGTCAGTATGGCTCCATTCAAGGACACCCTGAAGCTCTCGAGGAATAGGTGCTCAGGCCCAGGTTCTTTGTGCTTCTTTAACAGGGACCTGATGGAAAATACTGAAAAATGAAACCAAATGTACAGAACAAGAGCGGGTAACCCAAGGGTGGAAACTACCTCAATAATCGAATTATGGGCGACCTCTTTTCTATTCGAGAGGTAACTTCCATCCAGTACCTTATAATGACGGTGATAGTGCTCTGGAAACGTCCTAAATCCTACGCCGAGCAATGGATAATTCTTCGCCATATCTATCCCTGCCTCCCAATAGTCGAGACGAGTCGTGGAGGTCTCATCTGAACCCGCGGTTTCAAAGCGGGCTTTCTGTTCTGCCGGGAAAAGCGCCCAGGCGACCGATGCGAAGACCGTGACATACAACAAGTTTTTAAAGCGAATCTTCTTGTACGCCAATAACAAATATATGAGGCCTACGAGCAATGCAAGCTGCCCTCCCCTGGAGCTTGCGGCCATAACCGTCATAACCGCCGTTAATGGGAACAACCAGTACAGTTTTGTTTTTGGTTTCATATATAGAATTAGCGGAATCGACATAACCGCACATATCGCCATCAGCAAGCTGAACTCGCCGCTGTTCTGAAAAAATCCGGCTGGGCCCTGTATACCCCAGGCCGCAAAGCCAAAACCACGGCTAACCCAGGTACGTGCGCCAAAAAAAGACATCTTGAAAATACACAGGAAAAATACAATCAACAGGAGCTGAAGCTGTTTAACATTTTTCACACAGTTCGACAGGAATAACACCTCAAGGGCAAATATAAAGGGTGTGGTTATGTTCTGGGACGAGATGTCTGGGTAAAGCGAGTTCATGGCCGATAGCCACGCCAGAGTTGCAAACAGGAAAACCAGAAAGTGGGTACCTGTGAATTTAAGCCTGCTATTACCGGCCATGGCCAGAAAGCCGACCAGAATGGTGATCTGGAGCCAGGGTATTATATTAAGGCCGGGAATGATGACTTGGGGGCGCAGGTAATAAAGCACAATAAAAGCCAGCCCGAGGTAAAAAATCAAGTCCTGCCCTTTCAAAGCCTGCCGAAATGCTTTTAAGTCGTTTTTGAGTACGGAGAACACCAGTTACCTCTTTAGGCTTTTTGCCAATTCAACAGTGTGGTAAACGATGTCGTCAATGGTTTTGCCCATGAAGGTGTCGTTAGCGGAATAGGGATCGTTGATGCGGAACGTCTTCTTTTTTCCGAAGGATCCCAGCAGCAGGAAAGGCCCGTTGTACCCAAGGCTTTCAATGGCTTTGATATGACTTGCTTCCATACACACGAAAACGTCGCCGACCCTATGTACATAGTCTTCTACGCTCGTAGTTTTATGGGATGAGAGGTCTATGTTCCTAGTGTCATGCGCAATTTTTAACAGACGGGGATTCGCACCTTTACCGGTGTTCGTGTTCAGGCCCAATGATATAGCGTCTACATCCGAATGGCTTTTGAAAACCCATTCCGCAAGCGCGCTTCGGCAAATGTTTCCCTGGCAGACGAATACCAGCCGTTCGGGTGCCGTTTCCCATCGAGTGTAATGCTGAAATAGTCCAACCCGGTAAGAGAGCTCGTCCCGTAAATAACGCAGCAAACCCTTTTTACTACCAAAGTTATTCATAATGTATTCACGGAACATTACGCTGCTCCGATTTCATAGAGATTGGTGTACCGCTGACGCATTACATCCTCGCTGTAGTTTTCCTTTACGTACTTTCTTCCTTCAACCAAGCGCTCTGACCCTTCAGTGCTCTGAGTGCTCTGCTGAAGTGTTTCCAGCGCTGTAAACAGCGAAGCTGCAGTGTGTTCTTCGGCTAGACACAGCAGGTGCTCAGGCACCACACGCTCTACACCATTGCGAGTGGAGAGAATTGGCTTGGCCGCTGCCAGGGCCTGGGTCAACGCCAGTGGATGCCCTTCTGACGAGGACGTCATGAGAAACACATCAATGGATCCGAAGAAACCCGGTACGTCATCGATAAAACCCAGAAACTCGACGTTATCTTCTAACCCAAACGCTTTGACCTTCTGTTTAAGCTCGACGGCACCGCTTTTAGTGTCGTCACCGGCGATTCGAAGCCTGACATTGATACCCTTGCTTTTCAAAAGTCGGGCAAACTCAATGGCCAGGGGGTAGTTTTTCGCGGGCCTTACATTCCCCAGGCAGCCAAGAATCAGCGGCTTGTCGGACTTTACCAGTGAATGAACGGGCAGTTTTTCCAGTTCACTTAAATCAATGCCGTTGGGAATAACGGTTGGATGAAGCCTGCAGTAAGAACCGGTGGTGAGATTAATGGTATTTTTCAGATCTTCCGTCACAGACACCACATGCCTGGCGCCCATTTTTATGAGTGCCAGCTTTGCGTTGCGAAATCGTTCGTTCGGCGAAATGTCTACATGGCCGTGAAAAGTAGCGGTGACGGGAAGCCTGGTAAAGAGCCCCATAATGGATGTGTAAACGTTGGAACCAAGCAGATGGGACTGAATGTGGGTCACTTTTTCCTTGCGGATAATGGAGAACATCTCAAAAAGAAACTTGAGGTTCAGTGATCCCTTGCAGTCTCGGATGTAATAAGGAATTGCGCGCGCTTTGAGCTGTTGCTCCACCCAACCCGGCCCACGAATTAACGCTACGCTCCGGTAGCCCTGTTTGATGCAGCCTTCCGCAAGTGCCAGGAACACCGTTTCCGCCCCGCCCGGACCCGTCGTGTCGATTACGTGCAGTACGGTGGGGGTTATTCCACGTTTGGCCATTCCATTGATCCGCTCTCTGTATTCGTTCTATGTTAACCTACGATATTACGTGGGGCCACTGCTGTTTCTACACGGATTTGTTAGACTTGTTAACTTGTATTTCCAAGAGGTGGTGAATGGATTCTAATCTGCCCAGCGTGCTGGTTCTGGATGCCAACCAGCGTAGCGCTCTTGCGGTTACTCGTTCCCTTGGCAAGTCTGGTCAATTCTCCATTACTACGGCTGACGCTACCGCAAAGGCGCTGGCTGGTGCCTCGCGCCATAGCCAAACGTACCTGCAACATCCTGACCCGGGCCACCAACCCCGAGACTTTATAGCTTGGATGAAAGACCTCATCGGCCGCCAACATTTCGACCTGGTTATGCCGACCACCGAGGTAACCAGCCAGTTGCTGCTGGCTTGTAAGGATGAGCTGCCGGGAATCGAGCTTCCCTTTGCGCCCTATGAAACCGTAATGGCGCTGTCTGACAAGATTTCTCTGGTAGAGCTTGCGAAGAGCTTAAACATTCCCGTACCCGAAAGCCAAATGTTCAAAAATGCGGCTGAGCTGAAGGGAATTTCACTCAACTACCCTTGCGTTCTAAAGCCTGCATTGTCGCGCATTTTTACCGGGGAAGACTGGATACACACTCACGTAAAGGTCATTCATGACGAAGCGGGCTTACAGCAGGCTTTGGAGCGCGCGCCGTATCTTAAAACACACCCTTTTATGCTACAGTCTTTTATCCCCGGTCACGGCGGCGGTATTTTCTGCCTGTACAACAACGGTGAGCCGGTGCAGTTTTTCGCCCACGAGCGGCTCCGGGAAAAGCCGCCCGAGGGTGGCGTTAGCGTTCTTAGCCGGAGTGTGCCGGTAGACCACGAACTTAAGGTTAGTGCTCAGAAGCTGCTGGGCGCCGTCAACTGGCATGGGGTGGCGATGGTCGAGTTTCGAATCACCCCGGAAGGTAAGGCCTATCTTATGGAGGTTAACACGCGCTTCTGGGGGTCTCTGCAACTGGCAGTGGATTCCGGCGTGGATTTCCCCCTGATGCTGGCTAAGGCTCAGCTTGGACACCCCGTCGCCAGCAAGAACGATTACCGCATCGATCAGCGATTGCGCTGGCTGTTGGGCGATGTCGACAGCTTGTACCTGACTCTAAAAGGCCGGCAGCCCTGGATGAAAAAGTTTATGAGACTGATGAGTTTTTTGTCCATCAGGCTTCGCCATCAAAAGCACGAGGTTAACCGTTTGCATGACCTGATGCCGGCCTGGCTGGAATTCAAGCAGTACATAAAGGCACTCGTTAAATAATGATGTTATCCACAGCTGCGATTAACATTTTAACAAGCAGGCCGGCTTGCAAACTGATGCAGCCGCTCAGAAGAAACGTGGTACCGGTTTTTCTGTTACACCGGTTCGCGGATGAATCTCGGGGCATTAAAGGCCACTCACAGGCTCATCTTGAAGCCGCCCTCACCTACCTCAAACGTAATGACTATGCCGTGGTGTCTGTACGCCAGGTTGTAGAGGCGGTTACTAACGGTGAACGGCTGCCCCCCAAAGCGGTGGCGTTTACCCTTGATGATGGTTTTTATGACCAGGCTAAAACCGCGCTACCGGTATTCGAAAGCTACCAAGCGCCGGTCACAGTGTTTTTGGCCACAGACATGCAGGACCACCGTTACTGGTCGTGGGACTACAAACTCGAATATGCGTTCAAACACACGCGCTACCAAAGCTTGGAACTTGACCTCGGCAAAGGCGCCACCTATGTGACGTTCGCAAACTCCGAGGATAGACGGAATCTGGTAAGAAGCCTGCGGAACTTCAACAAACGCCTACCAAATCAGGCCGCTGAGTCGGCGGTCAAAAATTTCGCTGAGCGCCTTGAAGTGGAACTTCCTGCCGAAGCCCCAGACGAGTATCAGCCGATAAGCTGGGAGCAGGCCCGCAGCCTTGAGTCGCGCTACGTTGAATTCGGGCCACACACGCAACGCCATCCGATTCTGGCTCAGGTCAGCGATGAAGAGGCAAAGAAAGAAATAATTGGCAGCTGGAACGCTTTACAAACCAATATGGCCAACCCCGTCCCGGTTTTCTGTTACCCAAGTGGCCGGGAGGGTATTGATTTCGGAATCAGAGAACAGGAAATCGTGAAACAGGCGGGTTTAATTGGGGCGCTGTCAGCAGACCCTGGATATGTTCGTCTCAAAGAGGCAAATAACAATCTTTATGCCCTGAAGCGGTTCAGTTTTCCGGACGATATGGCTCACTTCAAGCAGTATTGTAGCTGGCTGGAGTACGCCAAGGAGCGGATGTCACGCCGATAGGCATTCTGGGAGAGGTAAAAAAGTTAATGGGCGTCTCTCTTTCGGTCCTTCAGGCTGTACAGCAGTTTCAAAACTGGGTGTTTGACTAACATCAGCGAGATCAGCGGCTCACTCTCGGTTGCCAGGCGTTGTTTGTAGTTTTCGTTTTTCCCCGAGCCCGCCAGCATATCGAAGGTCTGCGTGCCCTCTTCCTGAAAAGCCCTCTCAATGGCGTAACCGAGATGCAAGGTGCCAATGGCGAGCTTGGGGTGAAAGTTCTCTTCAAAGCCACTTTGAAGGTTATAGACACACCCCTGATATTTCACGTTATAAAGCACGGATATCAGTTGCTCACCGCATCGCAGCGCCAGAAGCTGGGGCTCGCCACCCTCGCTGATCACTCTGTCTAGAAAAACGGTGTTAAAAGCCAGGGCCTTGTGGTTGTAGACCGGTTTCCCCCAGCGGCGCTGGTGGAAACCATTCAGGTGTCCAAAAAATGCACTGGGGTCGCGGCTCGTCTCATACAGGTTCTCGTGAGAAATTCGGCCCAAGGATTCCAATACTCCGCGGCGATTATAGACGCGAAGCCGGGTATTTCGCCCAAGGTCTTTCAGGTAGTCGTTAAAAAACCAATCTGTGCGAATCTTCCAGGCGGTATCCGCGGCCGCAACCCTTACCAGCCACTGCTTGTTGCGAGCTAATGCGAGTAGTTCAGCTGTCTCGTCTGAACCTGCACACAAATCATTGAAAATGGCTTCTGCCCAGGGGCGCGTGTCCAGCAGCTTTTTTAACTGGTTAATGGCGTCTGCCGGGGTATCACTGGCTGTTGAAAAAGTGTTGTATTCCGTTCGGGTAGACCGAATTTTTCGGTAACTGCTTCCTACGAACTCAATAGAACGCACCGGTAGAAAGCCTTTTATGCGGTATGTTGACGTATAAACGCCGGTTCGGCCATTGCCCCAGCCTGTTACCAGTTCCAGCCCGTTTTCCACCCCCCAGGTATCCCACCAGGCGCTTTGCCATGCGTCGGTTTGAAAGAGGCTCATATCAGGGCAGGCTCTTCACAATGTGCGGGCCGATTAGCCGTGTAAGCCATACTGGCAAACGCTGCCATACCGCTATCAGCAGTTTGAATTTAGGATTGTTCGGGTTCAGTTCCGGCAGGCTTTCCCCGGGGGGCAAGCAATAATCCCAATGCATGGGAATAGGCTGGGCGCCCCATTGCTGCTTGAACTTGTAAGTGCCGGCATCTTTACTGCAACGGCCGAAATCAAACACTTTGTAGCCCCGGGATATGGCAAATTCAAGCACCTTCCAGTACATGAACATGTTGATGCCGGTGGTATTGAACTCCCGCAGCGTAGATGCCCAGGGGATCTCCATTTGCTCTGCGTAACCCATCAAAAATGCACAACCTGCAGGTTTTCCATTCAATTTCACGACCACAAGACGGGCTGATTCGCCCAGATGCTGGAGCAGATTTCCGAAAAAGTCTTTGCCGTAAACGGGGGTACCAAGGTCTCTCATGTTACTGGCGAATACGTCATAGAACTCGTCAAGCAACTCTGAACCGCCAATCATGAATTCCGGCTCTTCCCGCTCGGCCCGGCGTATCTGGGCGCGAAGCTTGGGGCGGAAGCTCTGCCAGAGCAATTCCGGGGCCGTCGGCAAGGGCAGCAGGAAGGTGACTTTATCGCGCCTTTGTTGCAGATCAAGCTCGCTATCCTGAAGATGACGCAATTCGATGTGGCTGGCACCTATACTTTGCCGCCACTCGTTCGCGGCAGCGACCAGCCTGACAGCGGCATCCTGGCTGTTAGCCAGCAACCCCCCGTAATTAAAATAAGGTACGGAAACCACGAAATTTCCAAACAGTTTGCTGCTGAGCTGAACGAGCGGCAGAACACCCAGTATTTCCCCATCCGCTGACAATGCGGAGCAGTAATGGGTGGAGTGTCCGTATGTTTGCTCAATAAAACGGCGGATGTTGATAAAATGGTAGGGTGTTGCTGCCGGATGATTTTTAACAAACTGATCCCACGCGGCTTCCGCTTCTGCGCCGCGAACAGCCGCCACTATATGGTGAACCGGTTTGGACGAGATGTTCCGAATTGGGTTGGCAAGCGCCGGAGTGAAGCCTGATAACGTCGATACCGATGACACCGATGTGTCTTCGACCTTGTTTAGCTTGTTCTTCTGGGCTTTTTGTAGAGCTTTAACCTCATCGGACACAGCTTTTAACCGAAGGATCAGTGCGTCTGAATCCTCGCCGGCTTTCTTTGCTTCACCAATTTGGCGGCTCAGACTTCCCTTGAGGGCCTTCAAATCGTCTAGTTGCTGTTTGGGTGGCGATGTAGCTGCCACTAAAGCCTGGCTCCGGTCAACGAAAACCCGTGGCTCAATACCAATCGCAGCTCAAACTGATCCTGATCGTTTCTGAGGCCTTTTGAGCGTAAATATGACTGATAGAACTCAACACCAAACGTTGTGTTTTCCGCAATCCGTCGAGTCCAACTGGTGTTAAAGCGATGAATCTGATCGACGAAGTTCGTGGCACCGTCATCTGCATCGCCTTGCCAGCTGTAGCCGAAGTTAAGCCGCTGAAGTGACGTTAGCTGAAAACCCAGATTTATGCCGGTGCGGTATTCGTGGGTTGTTGTACCGGAAATCTGCGATTCAAGTTTGGCCCCTTCCACATAAACGCCGAGGTCACAAGCGTCACACACCTGTTGGTTGTTATGGGACAACAACAGCGAATCTTTTACGACCAGATCTCTTAAGCGAACGGTGTCTGGCAGAAAAGAAAATTCAGGTGGCAGGTTCAGGGAAAGGTCTGTGGCGCTGTCCGACAGGCTACGATCGTATTTCAACGATGTACGCCAATTGGATGTTACCCAGGCGCGCTCGGCAAAACCGGTTACCGCGTCGCTTTCGCTGGTGGTGCCGCCGGCAAGTTCCGTTTCCGCCTGACTCCCCCCTACGCCTAGCCTGAGGTAGCCACTCTCCATTTGCAGGCTGTAAACCAGCTGCGCTGAATCAATGGTAATGTCTGTACCACGTTCATCAGACCAGCTTCGGCTGGCGTTGATACCACCCGTGGAACGCTCGCTCAGCCGTCGTGAAAGTTCACTGCCAGCGGTGTAGGATTCCTGATTATCGAGAGAGTCATCGCCAAAGCTTTGCCCGGCCTGGCCGAAAAAACGTAGCGTTGTTAGTGCTCCTGGATTGAAGCGTACTCCTGCGCCTGCACTCAAGCTGTTTTGGGTGTCATAGCTAGAAGGATTTACCTCGAAACCCGTGTTGTTGCGTACAGAGTTTATGGTGTGCCCGAGGTTAAAATCTACGCGGCTGCCAGGATCAAAGTACGTATAGCGGGCAGCGCCTGTAATAGCGGTATTCCCCCCTTGACCGCCGCCGACCGTGTTCTGATTGGTTTCAAGCGTCCCGCCGTATTGCAACGCAAGCGCATTGGCCCCGCTTTCAAGCGTGCCGCCTATTCGCCCTGACACACCCACACCGGGCTCTGTGTTGGAATCTGTTGAAGCTCCACGATCCGTTCGGGTGTGAGTAATTCCGGTAAACACCGACGCCGAGCCTGAAAGCGTACTGATATTATCGCTAAGGCCTTGAGCGGTTGCCGCACAAGACCATGCCAAACAAAGGGCACCGACATAAACACCGCTGAGGCTGACTTTGCTTGCGTTCCCTGCTCTGGGTTCCATGGTGCTACTCCTGAAAAATCAGGCCGGAGAATTTGTCAGACCCTAGTGCCGCCACCGAATCTGCGATGAATTCTCCGGTCACCTCCCCAAAGGGAACACCGAAGATTATCTGGTCTGCAAAACGTTCAATAATCCGCGCTTCCGTGTTTTCCTTAAATGGCGGCGCGTTCAACACAATGCACCGGTCCGGATAACGGGCCTTCAGCTCAGAAATCAACTCCCGCATACGCACAGACGAAAACAACTCAACCGCTGAGGATGCCTGGGTGCCTGCCGGTATGACAGAGAGGCGTTCGACGCCACTGGGGTACAGAATCGATTCGATCGTCATTGAGCGATCGGCTACAAAATCCGTAACGCCGGCGCCCAACAAGCAGGAAACCAGGCCATCCAGCTCGCGGCTGTATGGGTCGCAATCCACAAGCAGTGCCGACGTGTGCGAATCCAAAGCAAGGGCAGCGGCAAGGTTAAAAGCCGTCAAAAGCCCGCCGGAGGCATTACCGAGGTTGCTGAACATCACCGTGAAATTGCCTTCCCCGGCGCGATTACGGAGCTGGATACGCAGTTCGCGATAGGCATCCATCACTTCTTTGTCCGGCATGCCGGAATAAATTATTTTCCGCTCCCGTAGCTGTTCACGGCGCCAAGGGCTTGGATTACCAATCAAACCAAGAGATACCGACGAATCGTAAACCTTTGGAGGCTGCTCACTACCCTCTGCCTGCAAACGAGTGCCGGTAGGCTTGTCGCGCTCCGAGCCAGCGTAGGGGCGCTCTTTGCGGAAACTCTCTTCGGGCTTTGCTTCTCCGCGGTCGTGTTCGAGCCGCCGGCGATCGTCCTGGCTCTTCAGGAGCGCATTGTAGAGTTTGTTGTCGTCCTTCAATTGCTTTCTCCTCCAAGGCTACGCACAAACTCAAGCCCAAGCTCGGTTAATTCGCCCGCTTGATTAATCAGTTCTTCCGAGGTCATACCCAGTACTTTGAAAACCAGAACGAAAAGATAAGCTGTCATGAAAGCTGCCAGTACAAACAGAATCGCGAGCACGTCTTTACGCAACATGCGATCTTTCCAGGTGCTGCGATAATGGGGAATGGTGGTCAGCACTGGAATGGATTCCGGCAGAGACATCTGCAGCGCGCGAGGCGACCGCACCCGCTGATCCAACATCACCAGCAAAACCAGCAAACCCAGTACCGTGGCGCTGCCAAGAAACGGGCTGGCGAGGCCAACCTGATAAAGCTGAATGCCATCCCACTGAGTGGGGTACGAAGCCGGCTCCTGAATCTTGTAGCTTATACCCTCACCCTGGACGTCCAGAGTCAACGTCAGCCGGGCTTTTTCCCTGCTCTGCAGCATGTCTTCGTAAACGCCACGAGTGACGTCGTAGTCACGGGTCAGCTCAGAGAATTCTGCCGAATTTTCAGCAACCCGCTGAGAACGTTCAAACGCCTCTTGAAGCAGCCGCTCCAGAGATGACAGGCGGTTGGTTTGCACGGCCACCCGGGTAGTGCTTTCGGAGAGCTGAAGTTTCAGGTTCTCGTAGACCGGGTTCTCCATGACTTCGGTCACAGCGCCTTCGCGGGATGACTCGCTTTGACCGGAAACCTGCCCCTCCAGATCTGCAATCTGAGATTTGGCGCTGATCACGTCTGGATGGCGTTCGTGAAAACGCAGCATCAGCGAAACTAATTCCATTCGCAACGAGGCCAAACGCTGCTCGGCGCCGGATTTCCCCGGGTCTAACACAATACGACGTACCGGTTGTTCCTCTGATAACTGGGAGCGGGTCAACCGAACTTCGTTGTTCGTTTGCTGAATTTCCAGCTTAAGGTTTTCAATTTCACGGCGCAGATTTTCAATGCGCGCTAGGGCACTGTTTTCGTTGCCGTCCTGATTGGCGCTCTTAAATTCTTTCAGCCGCTCTTCCGCTTTTTCCAACTGGCCCTGATAGGTCTTTACCTGAGAGTCGATGAAATCGAACGCACCCTGGCTTTCCGAGCGCCTTTTACGTTCAGTGCGCTCGACAAAACGGGTCAGTACGGCACTAAGAACGCGGAAGGACTGGTCGGGGCTCTCGCTGGTGTAGGAAAGCTCAAGGAAGTTCTGGTTAGATTCCCGTATACCCACCTGACCGCGCAGACTTTTAATTTTCCCGTTCCGAACAGCATCTGTTTCGCCGCTTTTGATAATCTCGGTATCAAAAGCAACCTGTTCCAGAAACGACCGGCTTTGCATCATTTCTCTGGCTTCGTTGATCCGATCGACCTGGCTTATCTGAGCCTTGCCCTTCAGCAGCGGCTGAAGAATATTGGACTGATCTGCATACAAGAGCGCCTGGGAGGTATAACTTTTGGGTATAACGTAACCCGTTGTTAAAATGCCTGTTGTTACCAACATGAAGACAATAGCTGCAGCCAGCCTGTGGCGGTAAAGCTCAAGCTTTACCGCACGCAGGATGTCAAAGATAAACTGTAGATCCATCAGAGTTCGCCCCGGAACAACTGTTTACGCGGCACGCTGATCACATCACCGGCCTGCAAAGCGTGGTTGGTTTGCATATCGCCTTCGGTGAAGATGGCACCCAAATCCAGGCCGTAGCTTTTATATTCGCCATCTACCTGGCGATGCAATACGGCGCGGCCGTCAGCGGCAAAGTCGGTAACGCCGCCAGCCATCAACACCAGGTCTAATACGGTCATACCTGGCTGAAAAGCAACTGACTGGGGTGACGCCACCTGACCGGTTATGCGCAGTCGGTTGCGAAATTCTTTACTGGCCGGCGATGTGACCATCACGGACACCTCGGGGGTGCGGATGTACTCACTAAGAGCGGTGCCTACTTCGGCGGCCAACTCTTCCGGGCGTTTGCCATCGGCTTCTACATCGCCCATTAGCGGCATGGATATAAAGCCGTCCGGACGCACCACGATGCTCTGGTTCAGTTCCGGGTTACGCCATACGTGAACCGTAATGGTGTCGCCTACGCCAATCTCATAAGCTTCCACTTCCATTTCTGAAGAAGGTGGCATTTCTGCGGAAGAAGGCAAGCCAGAGCAACCCGCTAACACCAATGCAAATAATGCCGTACATACCGCTGCAATTGCTTTCAACCTGCCCATAATTTTCTCCCGATCCCTGTTTTTTTTCGTTGCTGTGTTGCTGCTACCGCACGCCCTTACCCAGAAGCACCACTTCCACTGTCTGAATCATAATGAGTATATCCATCAGCAGGCTGTGATTTTTTGAATAATAAAGGTCGTATTCCAGTTTGCCTTTGGCGTCTTCTACCGAGGCACCGTAAGGGTATTTAAGTTGGGCCCAGCCCATTAATCCAGGCTTTACGTAATGCCGTGTGTCGTAAAGCGGTATTTTCTCTTTCAATTCAGAGACAAATTCCGGCCGTTCCGGGCGCGGCCCGACAAAACTCATTTCGCCTTTAATCACGTTGTAAATCTGCGGCAGCTCGTCCAGCCGGGTATTGCGTATGAAGGCGCCGACGCGGGTGATGCGATTGTCGTTTGCCGACGCCCAGCGGGCCTTACCGTCTTTTTCCGCATCTTGGCTCATGCTGCGAAACTTATAAATGCGAAATTCTTTGCCAAACAGGCCAGTTCTTTGCTGACTATAGAGCACCGGGCGGCCAGTCTCCAAGAATACTGCAATCGCGGTAAGTATAACGAAAGGCGACATGATTGCCAGCAGCGAAATACTAAGCACCAAATCTAACAGGCGCTTTGTGAGGTCGCGGGTGCGGGATGCGCTAAAGCCGTCTGAAAACAGTATCCAGGAGGGGTGCACCATATCAAGCTTGGCTTTTTTTAGCTCACGCTCGTAAAAATCTACGCCGTTGGTGACGCTGATGCCGCGAAGTTTACACTCCACCAGCTCGGTTACAGGCAGCCAGCCGCCCTGTGCCTGGCGCCGTTCCTGGGGCGCGATAACAATTTCAGACACTTTGTTGTGGCGGCAAAACTCGTAAAAATCGACAGGGGTTGGCAGCAAGTGATCTTTTTTTACGGCGGCCTGGTCCGGATCATCTGCGATGCAACCGATAATGCGAACGCCCATAGCGCGCATATTTTGTTCATACTCTTGCATTAAATTAGCAGCGAAAAGGCCTGCGCCAAACACCACTACTCTGCGCACCAGTTGCTCCAAATCCACTACCTTTAAAAATGTCAGGCGACACAAAATCACGATGATTGATGACAGAACAACGGCGTAAAATAGCGTGGAACTGCCAGGGTCCAGTGGGGGAACCAGCAGATAGATAACGGTAAGCCCCAGGCCGCCCACAAAGCAGTAGGCTACCAGGGTTCGGAAAAGGAGAGATGTGGCATTTTCATGGGCAAGAGATGAATAGCCGCCCATAGACAAGGTGCCGGCGCTGAGCATTAGCGAAAACACTAATCCCGCCAGGGTTTCAGAGGCGAGATCGGGGGGCAAGGACACGGCCAGATGAATGCCCGAGGCCAGCAAGCGGTACACCACGAACAGCAGACAGAACTCCAGCGCCCCAAGCAACAGATAGGGGATGTGTAAAAACTGTTTTCGAAAACGAATATACGACACGCCAAACTTCCTTGCTGTATGACAACTGGAGCGACCTGGATCAACGCCGTTATCTGATCAATGTTAAGCCGTTTGTATCTTTAGGAAAGAAGTATTTACTGTTTCTTCGGCAAGGTCGGGATTTTACGGGTACGGCGATTGTTTTTGAACCTGCAGTAGGTGAGAATTACAAAATACTTGCAAAAAGGATGCCCGCGCCCATGTCAGATTGGCAAAATAGTGAATTCAGCGCCCCATCTACCGCATCAGGCGACACAAAAAACAGCGGGAAAACGCTACACGCCATGAGCATTGACGTGGAAGACTACTTCCATGTGGCTGCTTTGGCAAAGGTGATTCGCCCGGACCAATGGGGCAGCCTACCCAGCCGTGTCGAACGCAATACCGAGCGCCTACTGGCGGTGTTTGAACGTAACAATGTAAAAGCCACCTTTTTTGTGCTGGGCTGGGTGGCTGAGAAATATCCGCAGTTAGTGCGAAAAATTGCCTCCGGTGGTCACGAAGTGGCGTCCCATGGTTACAGCCACCAACTGATTTACAGCCAGACTCCGGATGTGTTCCGCGAAGAAACCCGGCGTTCAAAAGCCTTGCTGGAGGACATCACTGGGGCAGAGGTGAGCGGCTATCGCGCTGCGAGCTATTCGATTACCCATAAATCGCTGTGGGCGCTGGATATTCTGGCGGAATGTGGTTTCACCTGGGATTCCAGTATTTTCCCGGTGCGTCATGATAATTACGGCATTCCGGGTTCGCCCCGTGAGCCTTATACCATTGAAACTGAAAAAGGCCATTTGTTGCGGGAGTTCCCGCTGACCACGGCCAGAATCGGCGGATTATCGATACCCGCTGCGGGCGGTGGCTACTTTCGTCAGTTTCCCTACCCTGTTTTCCGTTATTTGTTTAATAGTGCGTCTGATGGTGGTAGCCGGCCACAGATGTTTTATTTGCACCCCTGGGAGATTGATCCAGACCAACCGCGCTACAACGACGCCAGCTGGTTTTCGCGTTTCCGGCATTACACCAACCTGGATAAGTGTGAGCATCGCCTCGAAAGGCTGATGCAAGACTTTCGCTTTGGTACAGTGTCACAAAGCTATAACGCCTATAAGCCCGAGAGCACTCAGTTGAGTACGCGGTTGACCACGCAACAGATGGTCGGGCTCACCTGACCCAGACAGGAATTGCCCATGTATTTAGAATTTTTCGGCCTGCACAGACACCCGTTCCGGATTACCCCGGAAGACGATTTTATTTATATGAGCCAGCAGCACTCGCGGGCTTATGTGTATATGTCGTCCGCTATTTGGAGCTCAGAAGGTTTTGTGGTGATCAGCGGTGAAATCGGCTCTGGTAAAACCACTCTGCTGAAGAAAACCATCCGCAATATGGATGGCGATTTGAGGCTTCTAAACGTAGCCTACACCAACTTGGAATCGAAAGACCTGTTTAGCCTGATTCTGCGCAAAGCGGGACTGACGATCGAAGACGACAGCAAGGTTGGTATGCTGTTTCAGATTACTGAATATCTGGAGCATATGGCCGCAGCCGGAACTCCGGTGGTACTGACCATCGACGAAGCCCAGAACCTGACCCGGGAAAACCTGGAAGACGTGCGCATGCTGGCCGGTATGGAAAGTATGGGCGGGCCATCCATGCGGGTGATTTTGTTGGGCCAGCCTGAGCTTAAGCAAGCCGTGACCGCTATTCCCCAGCTGTCGCAACGGGTGAAGCTGTTTTTTCACCTGGAAGGGCTTACGCCAACTGAAACCGCCGAGTACATCGATTACCGACTGCTTGTTTCGGGCCATGGTGGTAACAAGCTGTTTGATAAAGACACCGTGCAGGAAATTCACGAACTGAGCCATGGTATTCCACGCCTGATTAACAAACTGTGTGACGGCATGATGATGTGCGCTTATGCCGAAGACCGACCGTTTATAGACCCTCACGATTTAAAGAATATCCGCAAAGATCTGTTGGGCGAAGACGATCAGCCAAAAGCAAAATTGCCAGAAAGTGCGAACCATAAAACAGATGTTGCGCCTGCACAGGCTAGTTTGCCGACTCCCGATGGCTTTGGTGATATGGCAAAAACCCTGCACCGAATTGCCAGCGCTCTTGAGAGCATTGATGGTCGCTTGGCGAAGATGCCACCAGAAGTGAGCTCCTCACAAAAAGAACCCGTTGGCTCCGCTGACAATGTGAAGCCGCTCACGCCCTTCTGGAAGAAATGATGCCTGTTTAGATAACAAACAAGGCCGTAAATTCGTGAACAGCCATACCTTCGAGTTCTGCCTGGCTCTGTAACGCCTCGGAGATTCGCTGGCACTGGTCCGGCGGAAAACGGGTTGCCAGGTTTTGCTGAAACTTCTGTTTAAGCAGCGGAATGGCGGCGTCACGACGACGACGGTGGCCTATTGGATACTCGACGACCACATTGTCTGTGCTTGAGCCGTCTTTGAAGAAAATCTGTACCGCATTAGCAATAGATCGCTTGTTTGGGTCCAGATAATCCGCTGTGTAAGCCTCGTTTTCGACCACCTCCATTTTGCTTCGCAGCTGATCAATCATTGGATTGGCGCTGTGAAAGCTGTCTTCGTAATGCTCCGCTGTGAGCTCGCCAAATATCAATGGCACGGCGGTCATGTATTGCAGGCAGTGATCGCGGTCTGCCGCATTGGCCAGGCTGCCCACTTTGGAAATAATGCGAATGGCGGATTCGTGGGTGGTCAGTACTATTTTATCAATATCTTGCAGGCGGTCTTTCACGTGCGGGTAAAGTGTAACAGCGGCTTCCGCGGCGGTTTGGGCGTGGAATTCTGCAGGGAAAGACACTTTAAACAGGATATTTTCCATTACGTAAGAGCCAAAGGCCTGTGATAAAGAAAGCTGACGCTTATCCGCAGGTTTGATTTTTTGGTCTTTGTTGGTTTTGCTGAACAGAACGTCGTTAAAGCCCCACTGAGGTGCTGTGAGCGCACCAGGTATGCCCATTTCGCCGCGCATGGCGATATCCGCAAGGCGAACAGCCCTGGAAGTAGCGTCGCCCGCGGCCCAGGACTTGCGTGAGCCGGCGTTGGGGGCGTGGCGGTAGGTGCGTAGCGATTGGCCGTCAACCCAGGCGTGTGACAGCGCTGACAATAGCTGTTCGCGGTTGGCGCCCATCAGACGAGCCACCACAGCGGTAGAGGCGACTTTTACCAGCAAAACGTGATCTAGCCCTACCCTATTGAACGAGTTTTCCAGCGCCAGCACGCCCTGGATTTCGTGAGCCATGATCATGGCTTCCAGCACGGCTTTTATGGCGATGGGGGATTTGCCTGTGGCTACGCGCTTTTGCGACAGGTGGTCCGCGACTGCCAATATGCCGCCCAGATTATCCGAAGGATGCCCCCACTCCGCTGCAAGCCAGGTATCGTTGTAATCCAGCCAGCGAATAATACAGCCAATGTCCCACGCTGCTTTGACCGGGTCCATGCGGAATGATGTGCCGGGGACTCGCGCGCCATTGGGTACAACGGTACCTTCTACCAATGGCCCCAGATGCTTAGTGCACTCGGGAAAACGCAGGGCTAGCAGGCCGCAACCCAAGGTGTCCATTAAGCAGTGGCGGGCGGTTTCCCAAGCCTCTGCACTGTCGATTTGATAGTTGAGCACATAATCAGCAATGGTTTGCAGAATGGTGTCGTAGCCGGGGCGTTCATTCAAATCAAATGTAGAGGACATGGTTTATTCTCCTATCTTGCTAATTACAAAACTCTAATCAAAAGGTATATGTAGTCAAAACACTATGAATAGCGTTTACATTAGGGTTTGTTCATTAACTATTACCCCACACCCCCCTATTTCCGATCAACTCTCTGTTTTTAAACCTATTACCCACTAATTACGGCCATGAATACTGTAATGTTACAACATGGTTTTGCCAACCTTATGTCGACTATAATCGATTGGCACAAGATGAACAACTGGACAGTAAACTTTAACGACGTAAACCTAAAAGTCATTGGAAACCCATTAAACAGCCTCTAACTACTTCAATGGAGTGTGCAGCGGCTGAATGGGCAACTATCGTCATAACAGTTCCCTGAGCGGGAAAACATCGAGACACAGACATGCATACAGTCCTTTCTTCACGGCAGGGAACAGAAAGTACGCAGCACTTTCAGGCTAACGAAAACGTTAGCGCTCTTTTCAAATCGGTATTCAATGTGCAGTTGGCGACGTCGCCTAAGGCAATTGACGAGGTTTTTAAGCTTCGATATCAGGTTTACTGCATCGACAGACCTTTTGAGGATTCAACGTGCTTTGCCGATAAACGTGAGCGTGATGCATACGACCCGCAATCTGCTCATGCTCTGATCCGACACCGAATAACGGAAGACAGCGTAGCTGCCGTTCGTCTTGTTATGGCGGACACCAACCTGAAAAAAGCCGATTTTCCAATGGAAACCCCCTGTCTGCATCTTATGGACAAGTATGCACGGGAGGCATTTAAAGGCACATGCCGTAAGCAGATTGCAGAGATATCACGGATGGCGGTCAGCCGGGAGTTTCGACGGCGTCTTAATGAGAACATTTCCGTGACTGGCATCAGTGAGCAGGCCCATTATAGCGATTCGGAAAATGGCAGACGCGCCATGCCGTATATCTGCCTTGGGCTTTTTTCCGCTATTCTTCGAATGTCGATCAAACACGGCATTACCCACTGGATGGCCGTTCTGGAACCAGCGCTGCTGCGCTTGTTAAAGAGATTTGGGGTCGAGTTTGATCATGTGGGCCCGGTGCTTGAGTATCATGGCCGACGCCAACCGGTGTTCACGGACGCCGAATCGCTGATTAGACGCGCAAAAAGGCTGCGCCCGGATGTCTGGTCGCTGGTTACTGATAATGGGAAATATTTGCCGGTAAAACCGAATACGGATGTCACAACGAGTAAAAGAAAGGTTGCCTGATGCGAAGAAAGAAACGTAAAAAAGCCCTCACGTTTTAGGGCGAGGGCTTTTTTATACAGGTGGCCTGCTTAACGTTATAGTTGTTTAAACGTTATGCTTTTGCCGCCTGCTTTCTGCGTGACAAACCAAGCCCAGCGAGACCCAGGCCCAAGAGTGCCAGGGTACCAGGCTCAGGCACTTGCGTGGCCGTGATAGAGAATCTGGTATTGAAGGCTGTAGTAGCCTTTTCTTCGGTCACAAAGCCCAAACAACCGGCGCTCGCGCCTGCGGCTGCACAGACGGAGGGGCTCAGGGCAGTCAAGTCCGTCAGCTCAAGTAACACTGTATAAACGTAGTCATCAATAGTGAACGATGGTGAAGCGATCGTGAGGCTGTTGCCATTCAGCACACCGAGGTCGCCGAGGGTGAAAATATCAGCGCACGCGACTGTGCTAGTTGTGACAACACAATCTTCAAGAGCTACAGTATTGTCAGTTTCCTTGAAGAAGCTCGGAAAGACAATGGGATCCAAACTCTGTTGAACGCCGCTACCAGCCGCGGTCAAGGTCAGCATGGTGTTCAGATTAAACGACTTCAGGGAACCACCACCAGCGATAGGGTTATTGCCGTGAATGAAAACGCCGCCTGCTATGGAGTTTCCAGTTTGTAAGGCGCCAGCATCCGTCAAGAGGCCAGAATTGCTAGATACACCATCAATCATAAGAGAAGACCGACCGGCACCCAGATCTCCACCCCATGTCAGAGTACTACTGGTAATGTTCCCGTCGCCATCTGTCGCATTAACAGCGTTGATGGCATTGTTATTAACGTCAACCGCATCAGATAGTTCGTTGGTGACCTGATAACCCCAGTCAGTGATTAGCGCCCCACTGGCAGATTGAGCGCCAATAACAAAAGGCACGATAAGCGTAGACAACAAAGTTTTTCTAAGAGTAATTTTCATTCGATTTCTCCGTGATGATGAACACTGGCAGCTAAACTTCTTAAACTTCTTAGTCAGCAACTCAGCGGTGTATAAGTAATAGCATGTATCATGCCACAATTTTAAATTCTTTCTATTTCAAATACATATTATAAATAGAAAGAGGTCTGAAAATACAGGTGTAAAAATTTTCGACGTTTTAATAAATTAAATGCGGCGCGCAATTAATCATGTCTTTTAAAGCGAAGCATTTATGCTCGCTGCACATGGAAAAAGCGGTTTTGAAATGACACTTTTAAATTATTCTACGTATAGAAAACTCCAAAACAGTAGGTAAGCTTTGATGTGCGTAAAAAATCCTGACACAAGGAACGCAGGGCTGGGACAGACTACGAAAAACACGCGGGCAAAAAAATACCCCCGGTTTAGCTCCCGATGCTTTAAAGGCAGTCGGTTCTTAATTCGGGGGTATTTTCCGTGTTCTTTAATAAGGCGTTAGAACGAATCTTCGGGAATTCTTACCCAGCCTTCCATCAGCACTCGCGCGCTGCGGCTCATGATGGCCTTGGTGGCTGTCCACTGGCCGCTTACTTCTTTGGCTTCTGCGCCCACCTGCAAGGTGCCAGACGGATGACCAAAGGTGACTGAGGTACGGTCACCGCCGCCGGCCGCCAGGTTTACCAGGGTGCATGGAATAGCCGCTGCCGTCGCGATGGCAACGGCCGCAGTACCCATCATGGCGTGGTGTAGCTTGCCCATAGACAAGGCTCTAACGAGCAGATCTATATCATCGGTGGTAATGGCTTTGCCGCTGGAGGCGCTGTAGTCCGAAGGCGGCGCAACAAACGCCACTTTTGGCGTGTGCTGGCGCGCGGCGGCTTCTTCGATGTTCTGAATCAGCCCCATTTTTACCGCACCGTAGGCGCGAATGGTTTCGAACATGGCCAGCGCTTCGGGGTTGCCGTTAATGGCATCCTGAAGTTCGGTGCCGTTGTAGCCTACTGCGTCTGCATTGATGAACACCGTGGGTATTCCGGCGTTGATCATGGTGGCTTTCAGGGTGCCAACGCCTGGTACTTCCAGATCGTCCACCAGGTTGCCGGTGGGGAACATGGTGCCTTCGCCGTCGGCCGGGTCCATGAACTCCACTTGTACTTCGGCCGCTGGAAAGGTGACACCATCCAGCTCGAAATCACCGGTTTCCTGCACTTCGCCGTTGGTCACCGGCACTTTGGCGATGATGGTTTTGCGTATGTTGGCCTGCCAGATGCGGACGGTGACTATTCCGCTTCCTGCACCATTTCCGGGTAAGCGATCTTTTTCCACGTAGCCACTGTTAATGGCAAAGGCGCCGACCGCTGCAGTGAGGTTGCCGCAGTTGCCGCTCCAGTCCACAAAGGGCTTGTCTATGCTGACCTGGCCGAACAGGTAATCCACATCGTGGTCTGGCTGGGTGCTTTTGCACAGAATCACGGCTTTGCTGGTGCTGGAGGTTGCTCCGCCCATGCCGTCGGTCTGCTTGCCGTAGGGATCCGGGCTGCCGATCACCCGCAGCAGCAAGTTGTCCCGGGCAGTGCCCGGAGTTTGTGCGCGCTCGGGCAGGTCGTCCAAACGGAAGAACACGCCTTTGCTGGTGCCGCCACGCATATAAGTGGCGGGGATTTTTACTTGTGGTGCCTGCCTCATAAGACCGCTCATGCGACCGCCCCTTCTGCCTCAAGGAAATCCTGAGCGAAGCGCTGCAGCACGCCGCCGGCTTCGTACACAGACACTTCGTCTGCGGTATCCAGGCGGCAGGTAACAGGCACGTTCAGGGTTTCGCCGTTGGTACGGTGAAT
>Ga0314772_1000454_pt1 | contig 22281 bp, 18 predicted proteins | sample MetaGCBIW2018_FD_204520 | JGI IMG/M metagenome (GOLD analysis project Ga0314772, IMG submission 204520) | Cryopeg brine microbial communities from Beaufort Sea near Barrow, Alaska, United States - CBIW 2018 | ecosystem: Environmental > Aquatic > Marine > Coastal | place: USA: Alaska | collected... | reverse complement strand
CAGCGGTCTCGTGGTGGATTGACGGCACTTCCGCCGCAGATGTGGCTGAGCGGCTTGGCGTCACCCACCGCTCGGCGGTAGATATGTTGCACCGCGCGGGAATCGCGCTCGCCGCTGCCGGTGGGGGCACGGCCCCGGACCGCGCACACTATGAAGGTGGCGGCGACGTCGTGACAGTCGAGGTCTCGCAGGCTGGTCGTAGGGCGTGAACGACAACATCGCGCGGGGCCTCGGCGACCTCATGCGCAAGGCACAGGATCGCTTTGAAGCCGATGCCGCGCAGGCTTCCTCAGAAGTGGCGGGTGTGGCCCGGTCCCGGCGTCGCCGATCGGGGGCCCTGTTCACAACCGTCACCGTGGTGGCGTGCGTGGCAGTGGGCGCCGCCGGCATCGGCATCGCGCAAAGTGGTTCGACTGAACCCACCCCTTCGTTCTCGGCGTCACCCTCACCCGTCCCAAGCGAGGACTTGTCGTTGCCCCGGGCGACAGCGACCATTCCAATCTTGGGTGGCCCCCAGTACCAGGGCATCGACTCTCTCCTGGAATGTGGGGCACCCGCGCCCGCGCCGACTGGAACAGTTGAGCACTTTGGGGTCACCATCGCTGAGCCTGCACCCCTCACTATTGCGCCAGATGCACTGCTTACGGGCCAAGACGCGAGCGTCGAGACGTGGATCACGTACGACTCCGCCGACACGGTGCCGGTCGCACAGCTCCCCGTCACCTTGGTCCTGGTCAAAGACGGGAAGGTAGAGGGTAGCTTCACCGCCGACTACTCCGCACAGCAATATTGGACGTACAGCGACCTCGAGACCTACTACGGCGGGTCATCGCTGTCTCCCTATGGCGCGTTCTGTCCCTCGGTCAGCACCTCGGTGACTGACGACGGCTCCTGGGCCACCCTCAACCCTGGCGAATACCAGGTAGTACCTATGACCCGGGTGTGGGCGACCCCGGAGGCCGCAGCGCTGAAGTACCTCTACAAAAAGGGTATCAACGTCGTCGAATACCCTCCACGGACTCAACTGCCCGAGTTCATACCCGGATCGTGGGACTGCAAGCAGACACTCGCCTACGGACTCGTCCCCAGGGTGTGCCTGGGCGACGCCATGGCAAACGCGATCGTCGACACGACTGCGGGTACTGTCACCCTCCCGTACGACCCCGACCAACTCACCAAGACGCTTGATGTGACGCTGGTGGGCAACCCCGTCGCGCTCAGAGTCACAGGGCCGGTTGAGCCGCCAGATTCAATCCCGTTCGAAGTTAAACCACTCGACGTCGCGGACCCCATCGAGTGCGGCACCACGTTTGACTACACGACTCCCGAGGCTCCGCTCCTAGTGAGCGGCACCATGCCGAACACGTTCGGGACCGGCTCGGGCGCATACAACGCCGTCAACGCGGACATCCTCGCCATCGTGCCGGGCACGGGCGAAGTAGAACTCGAGTACGGCGCCAAGGCCTGGCTCGTGTCGGGCGTGGCCCCGGATTACAACTACTTCGCGCCACGCGCGGGAAACGAACGGATCGTGGGCAGCGCAGAGGTGTCTATCGCGGGCGGCAACACCGTCGAGTACGACCGCTACGCCGGACCGACCCGGGTAGACCTGGTCTTCAGCAACGTGCAATTGTGCGAAGACTTTAACTCCGAGCTTGGCCTCGACTCGGCCATCATCGACGGCAACATATCAATTACGCCGACGGGTGAGCCGCCGCGTGACCCCAAGCCCGAGCTGTTGTACTTCCGCGAGTATTTCCAACCGTAGCGACCCAATTTGAGAACGATTTCCGCGCCCATGCGTGTACGGAATGTATCCGTAACAAATGTGGGTTAATCTCGCCTTCAATGCGATTTGGGTGAGGGCCTGGCGCGACCATCCAGAATGCCTACAAGGAGAGACCATGCCCAAGCCACTGATCGTCGTGGCTGCACTCCTGGTCGCCTGCCTGTCTGCCGCCGCCGGCTGGTTTGGCGTGAAGGCGTGGCGGGACTCACAGGCGCCCGCCCCGCCGCTAGCCGCTCCCTCTCCCACGGCATCGGCCACTCCTGAGCAACGGACTGTAAGCCTCACATTCGACATCGCGGCCATCAACCGCTCGGTGGCGGGCCTGCACACGGTTCCCGCCTGCGGAAATACCTACGCGCCTGACGCTCACGTGGCCAACGGCGTGCACGCACGAGTGGACGGCGCGGTCATGCTGGAGGGTGACGTCGAGACCCTGGAGGCCAACCCCGGCTACCGAGTCACTGGTGAGGAGCCGCTCGCGTTCCTCGCGGGTGAGGGCACAGTAGTGGTCACGCGCGACGATGTGGTGGTCTCCCCAGACTGGGGCGCCGAGTTCGTCCCGGAATACTACGTCGCGGAGCCCAACCAGACCACCTTCACCGAGGGCAAGGTCACAATGACCGGCGGCGACCTGTGCGACGTCGCGGGAGAGCTCAGCGCCATCTGGGACGGGCTCGACTGGTCGACCGCGACCGAGGCTCAGATCGCCGCCACGCAAGCCCAGGCCGCAGCCTTTGACGAGGCTCACAAAAAGCTTCCACCCGGCGAATACAAGATCTACTCCCTGTCGCCAGTCATTCTGGGTGAGCCCGCCGCGATAGCGCGCACTCTTAGCGAGGAGGGTGTGTCCGGGCTCGCGACTCTGCAATACACGATCGCGTACTCGCCCCTGGCGGACGACCCTGCGGTCACGCCGTACTGCGAGACCGTCACCGACGATGCGGGCAATCCCACCGAATGGCAGTGCAACGTGCCAACCGATGTCCTACTCGAGGTGCTGACGCGCGACGTGCCAGCGGACTACGTGGTGGACGGAGCGCCGGAGGAGGCGGTCTCTGCGCCCTACAGTCTCACGGTTGAGTAGCGGCACAGTTAATTAACGGCACGCGGCCGATGCTACGGACGCGGCTTCTCCGGTTTGGTCGCCCACTTTGACTTGAGGATGGGCTTCTCCAGCAGGAACCAACTCGCGCTGGCCACGGCGTAAGACATCAGCAACACGGCGAGGACGAGCCACATGTGCTTGACCGGGTTGAGGATGCCGCCGTAGACAAACTGGCCGTCGGTCAAATACGACACCAGGTGTAGCAGCAGGTAGTGCCAGATGTAGATGCCAAAGCTCACCATCGCGGTGTAGCGCGCAAGGCGGTTATCCACGATCCGATGCAGGAACTTGGAGTGCGCTAGACCAATGAGCGCCACGCCGATCAGCACGGCGAACCACGGCCACAGGTACGGCTGCCCCTGGACATTGGTGGTGTGGTCGGGTTCCGGCGGCTCACGGTTGATCCACGTCAGCCAAAACGCGCCGCCGAGCCCCACGATCGCCACCACATCCCACCACCACGTGCGCAGGAGCCCATTGTGATGGCGCCACATGACGATGACAGCTGCGACCATGATGCCGATCAGGAAGTGCGCGAACAGGGCGACCGGGTTGTAGTCGGGCCACCAGAGCGCCCCGCCGCCGATGTTGCCCTTGTCCCAGCCCTGATACGCGTCGTCGGTCACAAGGTGCGTCACCAGCCACTGGTTGACGGCGACGACCACGCCCAGAATCACCACCCAATACCCGATGCCGATGCGCTTGCCGCGCCGCCCGCGCCACCCGCGCCTACCCAAGAAGAACAGCCCAACCATCGCGATCGGCAACAGCACGTAGCTGATGACCTCGAAGCCGATGGACCACAGCGGCCCGTTGACCTCAACGGGGAAGAACGTGATCCACGACAGCCCCGAGGTAAACGTGAAGCCGGAGACCAGCCGCCAGATCGTGTACGGGGTACCGGGCGCCAGGTACAGTCCCACCACAAAGCTGACGGCGAGGCTCGCGTAGAAGCCGGGCGCGATCCGCGCGAACCGGCGGCGGGCGTAGTGACCCAGCCGCGGCATCGGCTCTCCGCGCAGGTACGCGTTCCAAAACGGGAAGCTCAACAGCATTCCGGAGAGCACGAAGAAGATCGAGACGCCAAAGGAGCCCTTCATCATCACGAGCTTGAAGTCGAGCAGCCAGTCAGGAAGGTTCGCGATGGTCAGTCGCTGGTAGGCGTGGCTCAGCACTACCCAGATAGCGGCCAGCGCGCGCAGGCCGTCCGCGCCACAGATGCGGTGCAGGGCGCTATTGCCTGCAGGCGCCCCGTCGGGAGCGTCGGGAGCGGCGGGTGGGGAGACGGCGCTGGGCGTCGCATCGGTAACTATAGAGACCGTCGTTGCACTCACCTGATGCAACTTACCCGCTCGAAAGCGTTCGCACGCCCAATGAGCCCGCACCGCGTCGAATCGTTACGAGATCGCGAGAAAATTACCCTACGCCGATGCCGCGGCGGGGAGCCACGAGACGGCAGGGCAGCGCCGATAGAGCCGGGCTAGACCGACTTGCGGCGGAACTCCGTGGGCGCGTGAGCCGAGCCGTTGCCGCCCATAGCCACGTCGGGTGCCTGGGGGCCTCCTCCGGGGCGAGCCTTCTGGCCATCGTTGCCTACGGCATCGGACATCGCCTGTTGCGCGTCGGTGTCCTCGACCGCCTTCAAGAAAGCCTTGGCGTCGTCGCCGCGCATGAGCTTGGACATCTTGCCGTGGTGGAAGATGGCGACCTCGCCGTTAGAGCGGGTCTTGTAGTCGTAACCTTCTGCGTTAGCCATGCCCTCATCGTGACATGCATCCGCCCGATGCGCTTGCCAAGCAGCCAGTGCGTTTTCCAATACGTCGCTGCCCGGCGAGTTGTCCACCGGCTGGCGTGCGGGAGGCTGCATGTGGGTGCGCGGCGTTAGTCTTGGGTTCAGTCAATACGAGACGTGACCTAAGGAGGCCAACATGTCGTCAGCAGCGCCAGCATCTGGCTCCGGGCAGGACGCGAGCGCGTCGGAGGCCGCCATGGGCGAGGTCTCCGCAGTATTACTGAACCTTGAGCACACCATCGCCCGCGCCAAAAAGGGCCTGGCCCGCGTCAAGAAGTCGGGTGGCGACCACAACGTGGAGCTCGCGCTGAGCGCCGCGATCGACGACCTGTCCAAGCAACACAAGCGACTGATGCAGGACACGTATTACGCCGGGGACGCCGTCCGGCTCGTATAAATAGTGTCGACTCAACTAATCACGAAGTTGAGTGACCGTCGCTGCGCATAGGTGTTCGAGTTTGGGCAACAGCCGGTCGCGCAACTCAGAAAATTTATTTTGATCGAGCTCACCAGCAAACGCGGGTGGGACGGCCTCTGCCTGCCGTCGAATCTCTTCCCGCAGCCGGCCCGGATCAACCTTGAGTTGCCGGGCAAGTCGATCCCAGTGCCTCCCGTGTACGGTGCCAAAGTGCCGTCTTCCGCCAATGGACATGGCTGCCTGATCTATTTCCGAATCGCCAGTAGCGTCATAAGCCAGCGCCGAAGCGACGTCATACAGCGGCGTGATGCGGGTCAGCTCAGGCGCATGCATCACCGAGTAGTTCTTCGCATGCGCATCGGGCGCGCCTATGAGGTAGTTGTAGACCAGCGCCTGCGCGAACTCCCAGACATCCCCCTCGCCGTCCGTGGAGTTGTCGCGCAATAATCTTGCGATAGCGGCGGCTGTGGGTCCGCCACTCGCCTCATACTTGCGTCGCGGATACACCGCTAGCGCCTGACACATATCCTCTTGGTGGACACGCACCACGGAGCCATCGCGAGCGCGGCGCCGATCGAATCGTGTCACTACGAGCGCGTGGGCTCCATCAAAATCCATGTACTCAGTCTTTGCGGCGCGTAGCCCTACCGTGCGCGCCGCCCGCATCGACACGTGCTCATTAAGCGCCTGATCTCGGTAGGCTGAGATTCCTGGCTTAACAATGTGTGTGGACGGCTCAGCTCCCGCCGCCTCTTCCCACTGTCCCTCACTGCGGCGCGCCAACGTGAACTTACTCTGTGCCCCTGCGAGAGACCACCGCTCGCCGGTGGCCAGCCAACCTGCCGGATCACGCGCTAGGCCACGCAAACGCTGACCAACATCGGCATCACTCAGCGGCTTAATCCCGCCGCCAATGTCTGGCTCTTCGTCTCGCAAAAATTCCACTGCGCCGGCACAATCGCGACCAACGTGGGCGAGCAATGCAAAAGCGTTGCGCGGTGACACTTCGAAACGACGCGACCACGCCTCACGGACGTTCTCGTTGTCCGGCAGCAGACCCTCAAGAAACGGCACAATCGTAGATGGCGCGTAGGTGGGTGCACCCAAGGGCATCGAAAGAGAAAGTGGGACACTCAGACCGCCATCCATTGCCTCTGCCTCGTATGTGAATGACATGCGTCCACGCAGATCCTGTTGCACGGTGCCAAGCCGCTCGCCATAGAGGCGGACGTCGAGTGACCGAATCGCGCTCACAGTTCCTCCGTGTCATCCAGGAACGATGCACCGCGCTCCTCGAGCGCAGTGATCGACATCTCGAGGTCAAGCGCCCTCATCACTGAGAAGAGGCCGCTGATGTCGAATCTCGCACCTGACTCAATCTTGATAATGGTCGCGCGACTCAAGCCTGATCGCGTGGCGAGTTCGGCCTGCGTAAGGCGCGCGTTGTGCCGCGCGCCGCGCAAAGTTGCTCCCAGTGACGAGATAGTTCGGATTCCGCGCATAATGTCACCTTACTTGGACAATGCGGAATGTCAACTATCGCATACATTCCGGAATATCTCCTTACAGCGACACGATCATTTCTCGTCGATGGTTAACGCAAAGAGTCCTAACAAACTATGCTGGGTGGATGGTCAACGACGCCCAAGCCCTAGAAAACCTGCACACCGAGACGCGCTCCTTCCCGCCGTCCCCCGAATTCGCCGCGCAGGCGAACGGGAAGCCTGAGCTCTACGAGCAGGCCGCCGCGGACCTCCCGGAGTTCTGGGCCGAGCAGGCCCGCGAGCTCCACTGGGACAAACCCTTCACCGAGACTCTCGACTGGTCAGACGCCCCCGTGGCCCGCTGGTTTGCGGACGGCACCCTCAACGCGTGCGACAACGCCGTAGACCGCCACGTGCGCGAGGGACGCGGCGACCGCGTCGCCTTCCACTTCGAGGGCGAGCCCGGCGACACCCAGACCCTCACGTACTCAGACATGCAGCGCGAGGTCTCCAAGGCCGCCAACGGCCTGCTGTCGCTTGGCGTCGTCAAGGGCGACCGAATCGCGATCTACCTACCCCAAATCCCCGAGGCCGTCATCTCGATGTTGGCCTGCGCGCGCATCGGCGCCATCCACTCCGTGGTGTTCGGGGGCTTTAGCGCCGAAAGCCTGCGCCAGCGCATCGACGACGCAGAATGCTCACTGGTCATCACCGCTGACGGCGGCTTTCGCCGCGGCAAGGCGTTCGCGCTCAAGCCGCTCGTCGACGAGGCCCTCGCTGCGGGCGACCACCACCCAGACGTGTGCGCCTCCGTCAAGCACGTCCTCACGGTGCAGCGCACCAAGCAGGAGACCGCGTGGAACGATGGAATCGACGTGTGGTGGCACGACGTGGTGGGCCCGGCATCCGAGACCCACACACCTGAGATGGTCGAGGCCGAGCACCCGCTATTCATCATGTACACCTCCGGCACCACCGGAACGCCTAAGGGCCTGTTCCACACCACCGGCGGCTACCTCGCAGGCACGGCGTACACCCACAAGGCCGTGTTCGACATCAAGCCAGAGACGGACGTGTACTGGTGCACCGCCGACGTGGGCTGGATCACGGGCCACTCGTACGTGGTCTACGGACCCATGATCAACGGCGCGACGCAGGTGCTTTACGAGGGGACCCCCAACACCCCGCACGAGGGCCGCTGGTGGGAGATCATCCAGAAGTACGGCGTCACCATTCTGTACACCGCACCCACAGCGATTCGCACGTTCATGAAGTGGGGCGAGGCGATCCCGAACAAGTTTGACCTTTCCTCGCTGCGACTGCTCGGCTCCGTGGGTGAACCCATCAACCCCGAGGCATGGATGTGGTACCGCCGGGTCATCGGCGGCGACCGTTGCCCGGTGGTCGACACGTGGTGGCAGTCGGAGACCGGGGCGATCATGATCTCCCCGCTACCCGGCGTCTCCGCGGCCAAGCCTGGCTCCGCACAGCACGCGATACCCGGCATCGCCGTCGACATCGTGGACGACGCGGGCCAGTCAGTCGGAGATGGCGCCGGCGGCTACCTCGTGGTGCGCGAGCCGTGGCCATCGATGCTGCGTGGAATCTGGAACGACCGCGCCCGCTACGAGCGGACCTACTGGGAGCGCTTCCCCGGGATGTACTTCGCGGGCGACGGCGCCAAACACGACGCGGATGGCGACATCTGGCTCATGGGCCGCGTAGACGACGTCATGAACATCTCCGGCCACCGCCTGTCGACCACCGAGATCGAGCACGCGCTCGTGTCCCACCCCTGGGTCGCGGAGGCCGCCGTCGTGGGCGCCGCGGACGAGACCACCGGACAGGCCGTCGTGGCCTTCGTGGTGGTGCGTGACGACGCCGCGGGGGCCGATGCCTCGGGCCACGACATCGCCGTCGCGCTGCGCGCTCAGGTCACCAAGGAGATCGGCTCGCTGGCCAAGCCGCGGTCCATCCTGGTGGTCAGCGAGGTTCCCAAGACGCGCTCGGGGAAGATCATGCGCCGACTGTTGCGCGACGTTGCCGAACATCGTCCGGTGGGCGACGTGACGACGCTCGCGGACTCGTCCGTCATGGACGCGATCTCTGAGGGCCTCGAGTCGGGCAAAGCCGACGACGACTAGTTCCGAGCGATCGCTATATCGGCTGAACGATACGAGGCTGATTTATGAAGTACCGCGAGTGAGTCTGCCGCAGGTCGTCGAGCGAATCGGCGAATAGCGTCACTATTTCGACGTTGCGATCTTGATTCGAGGCCTCTAGGAACGAACGTGCTTTGCTCGCATGCGCGACCGCATCATCGCCAGAAAATGGGGTGATCTCCGCGGAGAGCCGCCTACGGTCGTAGACAACTAGGAATGCAGTCACGCGTCACCCTCCATATTGCTCTCGCGGCGCACGGCCGCTTCTTGCTCCGCCATCCTACGCTGAAGGAAGTCGGCACGATCCTCGATGTCGAGTTCGCGCCGATCCAGCTCCTCTCGCGGTACATCCTGATGTGCCAATGCACGGCGTCGAAGCTCTGCCAACTCCTGCCTCGCACTTTCAATCTGCGCCACCTGGAAGGTGAGGTTCCCCTTGACTCCTTGCACGCGTTTGCGCGCCTCTTCGTCTTCGGGCTCGTCACCATATCTGATGCCACGCCCATACCGGTCTGACAGCGCGTCGTAGAGATTCGCCCAAGAATTCTGCAATACCGTTCTGACCTGAACTTCAAGATATGCATTTCCCAAAGTTGGGAAACGACAAACCACGTGTATTGCCCTGTAACCCGCGTGCTCGCCATCGAGCCGAGACTCGATTGTTGACGCCGGCTGACGTAGATCGCGCGCTATGCGTTCGGATACCGCCAACTGCTGGTCGAGCGACATGTCGGCGATGACACGGATTCCCGCCAAGTCCTGAATGTTGGAAAGCGGACGATGGTGGTCACGAGTCAATTTGTCGCGAACCGTCTCAAGAGTCTTCGCTCTTGAGGCAATGCGAAACTCGATCCCGTCCGGCCCCAGTTCGTGCACAGCGGCGTCGCGGACTCGCGGCAATGCCGTGAAGATGAGCTCACTGTTCCAATCCACGAGCTCCCCATAGGAAACCGCGTCAGTCGCCGAGGAACCTGTGGCTATCGCCCTACCAAGTTTCTTCAACTGATTCGTAGTCCACGGGCGCAGCGTTACCTGATCAGACCATCTTCGCTCGCTACTCATGCAGTTACGCTACTGCTGCATACCGACAAAGCAAGGGCTCACATCCGCTCGAGTAGCGGGGAAAGCACTTCAAATCCGATAGGCCTAAGGCCGCCTGATGCGCGGCACGAGGTCAGGGTGTCAGGCGCCGGGGCGGATGTCCGCTCCCACCAGCCAGGCACCCATCCCAAAACTCTCCGCGGCATCGTCCGGGGTCGCGAACAGTGAGTCCACGTTGACCCCCTCCCATTCTCCACAGTTGTACGTGCTCCAGTACTCCCCGTCGGCCAGCGTCACGCCGCCGCGCCCGCCGGAGAAGGCGTAGCTGTACGAGAAACCGTCGTCGCCCACCACTGGCTCATCTGTCAGGACGAACGAGCATGTCTCCCCTTGATCCGCCCCTAAGAGAGGCTGGGCTAGGCGATACGTGCCTGCGGCCAGGTCTGCGCCGATCACATAGTCATGCTGCGGCGCGCCCACCTGCCCATTGCCGGACTCGGCGGGCAGCTCGGGCATAGCTTTCGAGGAGGTGTCCGCCCGGTCCGACCCGGACAGATCAGGGATTTCGATGCGGCTCAGCAGCGGCCCACCGAGCTTGACTGCCGTAAAGATCAATGCCGCAAGCACCACGACGAGGACCACAACAATAAGTCCACCAGCCCTACTCTGGGACCTCGACGTGGCCGATGCTGGCTCGCTAATCCACGCGTGCGCCACCGAGGGGGGAGATGCCTGGGGCGTACCAGGTGCAGAGGATTCGGGCGGAACGGGCGGTTCGAAAGGGGGTAGGTCGGGGGGCAGGCTCATGGTGATCTCCGTCTCGCGGGCGCACGATTCGCCTGTGGCTCAGACTCTAGACCCTTCTACCGGACGCCCAGGTTCGCGCCCCGCACGCAGGTCGAGTAACCGGGATGCCGTCACCACGAGCCCGAGCGTCACCAATCCCAGGCAAGCCCCAGCGAGCACGTCGCTCAAGAAGTGATATCCCAGGTATAGCCGGCTACCACCCACCACCACTATGACCACCACGGAACCCGCAATCCAAGCCGCGAACCAACTCTTACCGCCGCGCCTGCGCCACAGCAAATACCCGGTGACGAGCACGAGCGTCGATGCCCCGGTGCTGTGCCCCGAGGGGAAGGAGAACGAAGTCTCGAACCCCGGGATTATCTGCAGATCCTCCTCGGGTCGCGGTCGGTGCACCAGCACCTTGACAATCGCGGACAGCACGGTCGACATCACCATCGCACCGGCGAGCAGGATCGGGTCCCGCCAGCGATGCGACAGGGCGCCCCAAATCACGCACGCGATCACCACGATGATCGGCAGAATTACTGGGCCGAACATATTGGTGACAAACGTCATGACGTCCGTGAGCCAGGGGGTGCGAACCGACACGATCCAGTCCAGCAACGGTTGATCCCAGCTGGAAATGTTGTCCTTCTCTAGCACCGCATCCAGGAGCCAGGCAAACGCCAGCGACCCGAGCACCACGAGGACCGCGCCAGGCAGGATCGCCTTCCATACGGGGGGCGTGCTGTCACGAATAGTCATTGGACTATTGTGCCTGCTGACCTTAAGAAAACTTTAAGAGACATCACTTTGGGGTGAAGGGGTGCCCGTGTCAGCCAGGGTCTGCATTGCCGCGTGTTGCTCGGGGTCACCCTCGAGGTGAATCTCAGGCACGATCTTCTGCAGCCACTTGGGCAGCCACCACGCCGCCTTGCCCATGAGTGCCATGGCCGCGGGGACTAGCGCCATGCGGACCACGAATGCGTCGATCAGCACGGCGAACGCGAGCGCGAAGCCAATCGACTTGATGATTACGTCGTCATCGAGCATGAACCCAAAGAACACTGACCCCATGATCAACGCGGCCGCTATCACCACCCGTGACGTGTGCGAATAGCCCACGATGATCGCTGACTTGGGGTCGCGTCCATCTAGGTGCTCCTCGCGCATGCGGCTGACCAGGAATACCTCGTAGTCCATCGACAAGCCAAAAGTGATGCCGATGCCGATGATGGGCAGGAACGCCACGATGGGCCCAGTGTATTCGACGCCAAAGACGTTGGAGAGCCAGCCCCACTGGAACACTGCCACGAGCGCGCCGGTCGTCGCGGCGAGGGTGAGCAGGAACCCCAGTAGCGCCTTGATGGGGATAAGAATCGAGCGGAAAACCACCAGCAAAAGGATGAGCGCGAGGCCAATCACGACAGCGAGATATCCCGGCAGCGCGGCAGAGATTCCTTCCGAGACGTCGATCTGAATGGCGGTCTCGCCCGTGACGCCCAGAGTGACGTCTCCGACGGGCTTCACCGCACGAATATCGTGAACGACTCGCTCGGTTTCCGCGCTGTCGGGCGCAGTGGTGGGGATGACCTGAAACAGGTAGGCGGTGCCGTCAGCGTTGGGGATCGGCGGCGACACGAACGCGACGTTGTCAATAGTGGCGAAGTCTGCCGCAGTGGCAGCTACGTTAGCCGCCCCGTCCGCAGCATCGTTCGTTTCCGCGAGCACCAAAATGGGGCCGTTGAAGCCCGCGCCGAACCCTTCGCCCAACAGGTCGTACGCCTGACGGGCAGTGCTGCCCTCCGGCTGCGATGCCGCCGAGGGGAGACCGAGTCGAAGATCGAGGGCGGGCAAGGCGATGACGCCCAACCCAACGACGCCTGCCACCAGGACCATGGTGGGGCGGTGAGTGACGAACCGTGCCCAGCGATTGACACGTGGGGCGGTCGCGACTACCGGCGCGTTGCCCTGCTGGTTGGACTCAACTTGGGCGCGCATCTTCTTGGGGAGAATGCGCGTGCCGGCGAGCGACATCACCGCGGGTAGCAAAGTGAGAGCCGCAATGACCGCCAAAGCGACCGTCGCCGCTGCGGCGTTACCCATGGCGGTGAGGAACGGGATGTTCGCCATGAACAGCGCGACGAGCGCCACCACGACCGTTGCACCCGCGAAGACCACGGCGGCGCCGGACGTGCCGATTGCCTTGGCGATCGAGTCGCGCGTGGGCATGCCCTCCAGAAGTTGGCTGCGATGCCTCGCGAGAATGAAGAGTGAGTAGTCGATCCCCACCGCTAGTCCCAGCATGAGCGCCAGGACGGTCGCGGTTGACGGCACGTCGACGAAGCCGGTCAAGACCATCACTCCCCCCACGCCAACGCCGACCGCAGCGATGCCCGTCACGAACGGGAGTGCCGCGGCAATGACTGCTCGCAGCGTGACGTAAAGAACCACGATCGCGACCAGGATGCCGATGGCTTCACCCGATCCCCCACCTGGACCTTGCTGCGCGAATGCGCTGCCCGCGAACTCCACCTGCAGTCCCGCGTCGAGCATCGGCGCGGCGGCCTCGGTCGCGTTATCCAGCGCACCGGCGGGCAACTGTCCGGCTGCCTCGTCGTAATTCAGGGAGATGTATGCCACACCCGCATCAGGCGATACCGCCATTGCCTCGAACGGATTCGTCGCGGCGGCGACGTCGGCGGCGGCGTTCAGTTGCCTCACCGTTTCGCCGATTGCCTCCTTCGATGCAGGATCGATAAGTGCCGCGCCGTCCGGTGCCGCGATCACGATCTGTGCGGAGGCTCCCCCCGCCGCCGGGAACTCCTCCCCGAGCTTCTCAAATGTCTGAATGGACTGCGTGCCCGGGATGCTGAACGAATCGTCCGCCGCCTCCTGAAATACGACGGCAGCCGCGCCGACTCCGACCAGGAGGACGAGCCAGGCGGTGATGACGGCCCACGCTCGGCGTGCACTGAACGCGCCGATGGCATGCAAAATACGACCCATGCGGGTGACTCCTTGAAGCAATAGGGTGGTGGCGCTGAGGATGCGCGATGTCTTCACGCTAACCCGTATTTTCCATAATTGCAACCACTGCATATTTGCAGTTAGTGAAATAGTGCCTAGGATGGGGTCATGACCGAGACGGAAGTGGACGGCGGCCTGCGTGAGCGCAAGAAGGCCAAGCGTCGCCTCGCGCTGCACGAAGCGGCGGTTGGGCTGTTCGAGAAGCACGGGTACGACGCCACCACGGTGGCGCAGATCGCGGCCGCGGCGGGCGTGTCACCCCGCACCTTCTTCAGCTACTTCCCCACCAAGGAGGCAGCGCTATTCGCCCCTCTCGACGACGCGATCACCGGGCTCGAGGCGGCCTTCGCAACACTTCCCGCCGAGGGCGACGTACTGAGTTTCCTGCGTGACCGCGTGATGGAGATGTCCGCAAACGGTGGACCGCTCGGGCCACACGCGTCGCGCGTGCTCGACACGCTAGCCGCGGACCACGACCACATCGTCGGCCATGCGCTGCGCTACCTGGACCGCATCGGCCAGGCGCTGTCGCGCGCTCTGCGCGCGGAACTAGGGAGCGCAGACGACGATGCCCTACCGGACATCGCAGCGGCCGCGGCCATCGCGGCGCTCTCCGCATCCATGCCGACGGGCCACGACTTCCCGCACAAGGGAACCCGCACCTCCCGTCCAGGCCCCGCGGCGGTAGAGGCGATCCAGCGCGACCTGGACCGCGCCATCGCGTTCGCGCGCGCCGGCCTAGCCGCGACGCAGTAGCCCTGGCACCGCGACGCACCACCTCGTAGCGGTCCTTCGACGTACGTTTTTGGCATTGTGATTTTTCTAGCGGTCCCGCACTGTACGTTCCCCCCGTTGCACTACGCACCCCGCCGAATGCGTGCACGCGGGTACGTTTCGACACAAAAACGTACCCGCGTGCACCCGCAGGGGGCTGCGGCGACGCGGCATGGCGCGAAGCGGTGTGTGACGGGCACGTAAATACTTCGTCAAACGCTAGTCAGCACTCGTCAGCGCATGTCACGATGGGGACATGTCCGACAGCCTCGACTCAGCATCGTCCGTCCGCGCCCCCGGCCCCTCGACCGATGCACCGCCTCACATGGTCTCCGACGAGACCTATCCGGTGCCCACCGTCGCCGTGGCAGAAGACGACGATGAGGTGCGCGACCCAGCGCTGCCAGAGGACCGTTTCCTGGACCGTGAGCTCTCGTGGCTCGCATTCAATGAGCGCGTCCTTGAGCTGGCCGAGGACTCTGAGACGCCGCTATTGGAACGTGCGCGCTTCCTGGCGATCTTTGCCTCCAACCTGGACGAGTTCTTCATGGTGCGGGTGGCGGGCCTGAAGCGCCGCATCGCTGCGGGCTTCGCGGTGCCATCCGCGACCGGGATGAGCCCTAGCCGGCTCGTCGAGGCGCTCACCGCGCGCGCGCACGTACTCATGGATCGCCACGCCGCGGTGTTCGAGGAGCAAGTTGTGCCCGCACTATTCGACGAGGGCATCCACATTGTGCGCTACGACGAACTCGAGGATTCGGAGCAGGAGCGCCTGCGCAAACTGTTCCGCTCGGACATCTTCCCAGTGCTGACTCCGCTCGCGGTGGATCCCGCGCACCCGTTCCCGTACATTTCGGGGCTGTCGCTTAACCTCGCCGTCGAGCTGCGCGACCCCGAGTCGGGAAAGGAGCACTTCGCGCGCGTCAAGGTGCCAGAGACTCTTCCCCGCTTCATCTCGGTGGATGCCCGCGGCCGCGCATCTCAGGTGACCGACGCATCGTCGCTGTCGGACGAGCCCCGCAGCTTTGTGCCGCTCGAAGACGTCATCGCCGCACACCTTGATTACTTGTTCCCCGGCATGGAACTTACCGACCACTACACGTTCCGCGTCACGCGCAACGAGGATGTCGAGGTGGAAGAGGACGATGCTGAAAACCTGCTGAAGGCGATGGAGAAGGAGCTCCTGCGCAGGCGCTTCGGGCCTGCGGTGCGCCTTGAGGTTGCCGAGGACCTGCCCCCTCGCATACGCGAGTTACTGGTGCGCGAGCTGGGGATCACGGAGGCGGACGTCTTCCACCTCCCGGCGCCGCTCGACCTGACCGGCTTGCACGTGATCGCTGACCTGGACCGACCGCGGCTACAGTTCCCCGCCTTCCGCCCCACCACTCACCACCAACTCGCGCCCGTCGAGACCGCAGACGAGCAGAACATCTTCGCCGCGATCAGCCGTTCGGACGTGCTGCTGCACCACCCGTACGACTCGTTCTCCACCTCCGTCCAGGCGTTCCTAGCGCAGGCCGCCGCGGACCCCAAGGTACTTGCCATCAAGCAGACGCTGTACCGCACGTCAGGGGATTCGCCCCTGGTTGACTCATTGATCGAGGCGGCTCGCAACGGCAAGCAGGTGCTCGTACTAGTGGAGATCAAGGCGCGCTTCGACGAGCAGCGCAACATCTCCTGGGCACGCAAGCTCGAGCAGGCGGGGGTGCACGTGGTCTATGGGCTAGTGGGCCTCAAGACTCACTGCAAACTCTTGCTCGTCGTGCGTCAAGAAGACGATGGCCTGGCTCGCTATTGCCACATCGGCACCGGAAACTATCACCCCAAGACCGCACGCCTCTACGAGGACTACGGACTACTGACTCGCGACCCGGAGGTGGGAGCGGACCTCACCAAGCTCTTTAACCAGCTCTCCGGATACGCACCCAAGGCGAAGTTCCGGCGACTAATCGTCGCTCCGGTGGGAATGCGCACGGGGCTCATCGAACGCATCGACGGCGAGGCCAAGCGCGCGGCCAAGGGCGAGCCGGCCTGGGTCAAGATCAAGACCAACTCGATAGTCGACGAGCGCACCATCGATGCCCTCTATCGGGCATCACAGGCTGGCGTTCGGGTGGACTTGGTGGTGCGCGGCACGTGTGCCCTGCGCCCTGGCGTCCCGGGTCTGAGCGAGAACATCAGGGTCCGCTCGATTCTGGGCAGATTCCTGGAACACTCGCGCATCTTCGCCTTTGCTGGCGGCGGAAGTCCCGAGGTATTCATCGGCTCGGCGGACATGATGCACCGTAACCTCGACCGCCGCATCGAGGCGCTGATCTCTATCATCGATCACCAACAACGCGCGAGCATCTTGGAAAACATTGACATGGCGATGAGCGACAAGTTCATTAATTGGGAACTGCGCGAGGACGGCTCGTGGGACCGCACATTCGAGGACGGCGAAGGCAACCGCCTCAAGGACGCGCAGTCCACGTATATTAAGCGGCAGCCCAAGCGTCGGGCCAAAGGGAAGTGACTAAGTATCCTCCCGGGATCGTGATCTCGGCGGGCGCGCTGGTGTGGCGCGTTCGTGAAGGAGAACTTCAAGTATTAGCGGTACACCGTCCTCGCTACAGCGACTGGTCATGGCCCAAGGGCAAACTGGACGATGGCGAGACCTTGCCCCAGTGCGCTATTCGCGAGGTGGCCGAGGAGACCGGCAAGCAGGTGACCCTGGGTCAGCCGCTTCCGGCGCTCCGCTATCCCATAGCATCGGGAAAGCAGAAGGTGGTGCGGTACTGGGCGGCCCAAGTGTCCTCCGAGGGCTCTTGTGCCGTTGTCGCCCGGCCCCCCGTCAAGGCGGCGTCCAAGAACGAAATCGACAAGACGCGCTGGTTGACAGTGGCCGAGGCGCGAAGAACGATCACTTTCTCTGACGACCTACGGCCCCTCGAGGCGCTGGTTAAGGCCTACGAGCACGACCGCCTGGACACGCGTGCGTTCGTGCTCGTGCGTCACGCGCGAGCCAAGCGTCGCAAGGCGTGGGGCGGGACGGATGATGAGCGTCCTATCACCAAGGCCGGTGCACAGCGTGCGGTGCAATTGGTTCCCCTCATCGCCGCGTTTGGCGTGAAGCACGTGGGCTCCTCGCCGGCCGAACGATGCATGGCGACGGTGCGCCCGTACGCTGAGGCCGCCGGGATCCCCATCAAAACCTACGACGAACTGACGGAGCCCGGTCACGCGAGTACGCCACTCAGGACCGCGTCCACGCTGACCAACCTGTTAGGAAAGCAAGTAGGCCGCGTGGTGGCCGTCCACCGCCCCACGCTGCCCACGGTCGTCGAGATGGTGCGCGCGGCCACTCGTAAGTACACCCGCGGGGCACTCCCCCGCAAGAACCCGTACCTGCCGGCCGGGGGCGTGCTCGTGGCGCACATTCTGGACACGGACTCCGGCCCGCGGGTTACGGCCGTGGAGACTCACCTGTTGCACGTCCACCCGTAGCGGGCGCCGATGCCGTGGCTGGCCCCCGTGTATAGCCGCAAGTCACCCCGAAGCCGAGCGAAGATGTCGGGCCGGGGGTGACGTCCTCAAGTTTGGGATAACGACGCCGGACTGGGAGCGCCAGTCGGCGCAAAGGCCGCTCGAGGCGGCTGGTATTGGAGCCCGGGGCTGCCGCAGTCCGACGTCAACCTCAAGCGTACGCCCGCCTTGTCTGGCGCGCATCCATCCTGGGGAAGACTTCGCGTAGCGCGAACTTAGCACCAGCTCAGCGCTGCTCCCAACAGCACTCACCGTGCTCTGCTCACCCACAGCAACCTGCGGGTCGCATTTGGCACGGAAACTCCGACCCAATTGCGCTGTGGGTCACCTTTGACACGCCTTAGCGTTGGTCCCCGATGCTTCTGCCCACCAAAAGCAGCATATTTCAGGACGGCTACTCGTGGGTCGCGCGGATCTCGACCCACCACTCGAGCGGCTCGCGGGGTGCGAGGTACGCGACGCGATCCAGTGCCACGGCACGGTCGAGTGAGTCGTAATAACCTATACTCGGTTCGATTGCAATCACCGGTTCCCGCGAGTGCAGGGCGTGGTCGAACCACACCCCAACGTAGGGACAACTTGCCGACCAGGAAAGGTCAAGCGAACGCCCATCCGCCTTGACCAGGCTGGCCGCGAACACCGGCTCCGCTGGCGAGACGTACCACTTGCGGCACTGGCCATCGGAAAGCGTGTCGATGGTCGCATCGGCCGCTTGGGGAGGCCGTGGTTCGCTCACCGGCTCCCAGATGTCGACGATGAGGCACTCGCCAAGTTCCACCCGCGTGCCAGGCGGAGCGCTGAACTGTGGGTGTGCGGCCCAGAGGAAGGGTACCCGCTCGCGTAACGCAGTCGCGCGATAGCTGAGGTGAATCCCCTCCGCCACCTCGGTGATCGATCGCTCGAACGTGAAACCCAACTCGTCGCGTTTAATGTGTGCGTGAGCGGCCGATCCGGTGAACTCTTGATCCCAAACGTCCCCGTGATCGGGAATTTGCACACCGTCGACCAAGCACTCCTCGATGGTCGGCGCGCACTCGTCCCACCCCGACATCTCCGCGTCCGTAAATTTCGTGCCGGCAACGGGTACCGCACCCGGCACCGCTTGCGCGAGCCATTCGTACCCGGTGCTGTCCTTCAGCGACGTGATCTTGGCACCGCGTTCTAGGTCGACGGCCAGCTCAAAGTGCGCGGTGCTCAGCGTGGTCATGGCGTGCATGCCTCGCGGGTGGTCGCCACGAGCCCCTCAACTTTTGCGCCGCGGCTCACGTTGGCCGCAGTCAACGCGCTGCCCACTCCGGCCTCGATGCACTCCTCGGCTAATTTCATCATGTGTTGCCGCCCAATTCCGCTCGCTCGAGAATACCTTTGATATCGCCGAGAGTTCCGATCACGGCGCGCATTTCGGGACCGCCAGAAATCTGCGGGCTAGAAATTCGTACATTTTTGGACCGCTACTGGGATGGGCGGGGCTTCAGGAACGGAACTCGAGTAGCAGCGCGGCGCCCGGATTGAGCAGAGGCAGTGGCAGACCAACCTCCGCGAGGAAGCGCCCAGAAGCCCTCAGAGGCGGCGATGCCACTGCCCAAGACGGATCGGATACCGCTTGCCGGCTAGCTTTCCCTAGATCTTCGCGGAGGCTGATCGCGTACTGGCGAGATGGGTCGAGCCCCGGTACACGCACGCGAGGGGTCGAAGCCGCGCCTGACGTCGCGACCCTTGCCCACGAGAACAACGCGTGGTCAAGTTCGATAGACACTACTCCATGCAAAAGTGCGCCCGGATCCGCGACGTCCGCTCGCACGGTGCGGCCCGAGTGGAGCAACGGTCGGAACTCCTTGTACAGCCGCGCCCACCGCGCGATAGCTACGAGCTCCTCGTCGGAGCAACTCGCGAGATCCCACTCGATGCCCGCATGCCCAAACAGCGCCGTGACGAATCTAAAGTCGAGCGAGGATGTCCGGTGGGTGGTGTGCGCCCAGGCAGGGCCGACGTGTGAGCCCACCACCTCTGGAGGCAGCAGCAACCCCGTCCAGCGCTGGATCATCTGCCGCTCGATCGGATCATTTGTGTCGGAGGGCCATACGCGCTGGGTGCGCGACAGGATGCCGAGGTCTACTCGCGCTCCCCCGGAGGCGCACGATTCGATCTCGAGCGCCGGGTGACGTTGGTGCAACGTGTCAATCAGTTCGTACGCGGCAAGCGTCTGGCGGTGGACGGCATGCGCGCCATCGACGTGAGCAACCGCTCCGTGAAGGTCGCGGTTGTGATCCCACTTGATGTAGTCGAGGCCTAGAGTGCGCACCGCGTGATCAATACGTTCAAGTAGATGTTCGCGCACCTCGCGGCGCGTCAGGTCGAGCACAAGTTGATGACGCCACGTGGTCGGACCGATCCGGGTCCCCAGAACCCAATCCGCGTGTGCTCGCGCGAGCTCGGAACCAGGGTTGACCATCTCTGGCTCGAACCACAGCCCAAACCCCATCCCGTGCCCGTGAACGGCATCGGCCAACTGTTGGACACCATCGGGCCATTTGCTAGCGTCGACCACCCAGTCGCCCAGGCCGGAACGGTCGTCTGGGCGACCCGCGAACCAGCCATCGTCGAGCACGAAGCGTTCCACGCCTACCTGAGCAGCGAGCGCGGCCAACCGCGTCAGCGTGCCCGGATCTTGGTCGAAGTACACGGCCTCCCAGGTGTTGAGCGTGAGCGGGCGCGGCGAGTTGGGATGCGCGTCGAGGCCGCGCGCGTAGCCATGGAAGGCCTCGCTTAACCCGTCCAGCCCAGCGTTGCTCCAGGCCAGCAGGACGTCCGGCGAGCAGTATTGGTCGCCCGGACCCAGCCTAATCTCACCAGGAGCGAGCAGCTCGCCCGCTGCGACCACGGCGCTGTGAACACCCGCGCCCTCCGGCAGCCGCTCTACCGACACTTCGCTATCTCCCGACCACGCCACGTGCACCGCCCAGACCTCCCGTGAGCGAAACTGGAAGCCCTCCTCGCCCACGACGGTGAGGTAGGGAGCATCGTGCCCTGGCCTGCCACGGCGGGCCGCGCGCCGGTGTGAACCGTCGCTCACGGGCATGCGTTGAGGCGCGCGTTCGCGGGTCCACCTCCCGGTGAAGTCCATGATCTCGTTGGCCCTGGCAGGTAGCGGCATGATTATCCGGAGAGCCGCCAGATCGAGCGGACGCTCGCCATCCGAGTGACTGGTGACGCAATAGCGGGCACGAAGAATCCCGTGCACGTCAAGACGTAGTGTCAGCAGCACGGTGACCTCGGCTTCCGCATCCGCCAAGGAAATATCCACCGCATCGCACGCGCCGTGATCCTTGCGAGCTCCGCGCTCGACGCTCGTGATCGCGAGGCGCGGGTCGGCGTATGCGCCCGCCCGGTGCCATTCGATACCCGGCGTGCCAGACCACCCCTCCCCGGAGACGGGGAGCAGCCCAAGGGCGCGCGGCACGTCAAAAGAGCTAAAGACCACCGCGGGTTCCGTGGTTGCCGCGAGCGCATCGAGTTCCTCCCGCGCAAGACGCGCGCCCCAGTGCAGCACGCGTGGGCCACCGGTTGACACGTCGATAACGCAGGTCACGGCGCCACCCGCCAAGTGAATAAGTCTTTCGTCGAGTGTCATAGTCTCCACCCTAGGGTTGAGGGCGCTGCCGCCCCGTGCACCGATGCTCAGATCTCGTGAGAGTACTGTGGGCGCCGGCTATTGTCGGCGCCCACAGCGAGTTAATCGAGGTTGTCGCGAACTACTTGCCCGCCACCGGAATGGACTGCGCTTCGAGTGCAGCGATAGTCGAAGCGGTACCGTCGGTGAGCGCGCTGGACAGCGTGCCTGATCCGCTGATGGCGTTCTTGAAGCTGTCAGAGACATCTCCGTAGACCTGCGTCATCGTCGGGCCCCACGTGAAGTCGGGGACTACCTGGCCGGAAGCCTCGGCGAACACGTCGTAGATGGGCTGGCCACCGTAGAAGTCAACACCCTCCTTGAGGACGGGCAGGTTGAGCCCATCCTTGGTTGCTGGGTAAATGTTGGCAGCCTCGTTGAGCGCAGTAAGCGACTCGTCAGAGGTGTTCAGCCACAGAGCGAACTTCGCAGCCTCATAAAGGTGGTCGCTGCCCTTCAGAACTGCGATGGACGAGCCACCCCAGTTTCCGGCATCGGTTCCACCCTCGGTCCACTGCGGCGCGGGAGCCACTGCCCAGTTGCCAGCGGTGTCAGGTGCGCCGCTCGCGATTGAATTGGCGCCCCACACTGCGGAGACCCAGGTCCAAGCTGCACCTGAGTTGTAGGCGTTATTCCACTCGTCGGTCCACGGCGGCACGGTGGACACGAGGTCTTTATCCAGCAGACCCTGCCAGTAGTCGG